>Ga0247734_1000165_pt1 | contig 59846 bp, 49 predicted proteins | sample UWRJL103311B2_FD_180933 | JGI IMG/M metagenome (GOLD analysis project Ga0247734, IMG submission 180933) | Plant litter microbial communities from Arlington Agricultural Research Station in Wisconsin, United States - UWRJ-L103-311B-2 | ecosystem: Environmental > Terrestrial > Plant litter >... | reverse complement strand
GTAGCCGCGATACTTTCAGCCTTGTACGCCTCTTTTACTTCAAGATTCCACAAGGCTTCCTCACCTCGTCAAGTAGAGTTTGATGGAGGATTGGCTATGGAAAACCTACTCACGCCTATGAGTACGTCTTACAAGAAATCAAGCGATGGCCCAGATCTGCTTCTGGTCAGAGAGCCAGACAAAACTCGTCCTTTAACCAGGCAATTAGGAAAGGCTGAAAACCCGGAAGAAGCCCTTGAAATATTACGAAACGAGCCGAACTATGAAATTTTGGTTTCTACTCTACGTTATCTAGCTACTGGCAGTTCCGAGTTCTCTATAACTCAACCAAGTCCTTTAGCAGCTCAGCTTGTCCACGTTCTTCTATCCGAGACTCTGCCAACATATTGGAGTGCACTGAACATTTCATCTACTGGCAGGAAAGCCCATAAGAAAGCTGGAACCAGAAAGCTTTCAGACTCTGACAGTCTCTTGTTTTGTCTCAGGAGCGTTACCGGTTTGAACGCGATTCTGTTGAATTTAAAACAGTCTATTCAGCAGTATAGGAACGCCAAAAAGGTCGTCGTAGGCTCTAATATACAAGACGGCCTGACAACCTATCTACAAGTTCTATGTCAAGTTTTGGAAGGCAATACGTCAATTGTAAAGATTGCCACCAGTATATGGAGCAATTCAAGCAATCCAAGCAATACTGCAAAACAAAAGGCGATTTGGGATGAATTTCTTGTCTTAATAGGAAGTGGGAAGATCCTGGGGATATCCGCAGAAGCTGAAGATGTCATAAATGAACTGACGACAAAGATTAGCGAGAAGTTCTGGACATCAAATGGCATTCTTTATAGCACATGGCTCGCTCAAAATATTGTACAATGGGCACAGACATTATCAGAAGATGACGAGCAGGGCTGGAAGTTATGCACTGAATTACTGAGCCGATCGTTCCGTTTGGGACATACAGGTAGGAATCTACACAGCGAAGACTGAAACGATGAGTTGACCTCACGTAGAAATCCTAACAAAAGAGGCCATTACCAAGCTTGCACTACAGGAAACCAATCACTCAGCAAAGCTTGAAAAGCTCATCAGCGGATTGCCGAACTTTGACCAGAAGAACTTTATCCTGGCTAGTTTTACGATCATCGCAAAGGAGTATTTATCACCTATATTCACCTCCGAGGACGATAGCCAATGGTGGCAAGCAGATTTAGATATTATTTCCTCATCTGCTGCGCTGATTAGAAAGATTGTGGGTAATGAACAGTCTCGAACAAACCAAGTTATATCTTGGATGACGAGCTCTTCTGGCGCAGGTGTTGGGGAAGGGATTGCTATCAGACGTGCAACTATTGCAGCTCTGGCAAAGAGTAAGAGCGATATTGAGATGATCTTGGAAAAAAGTCTGCAGCAGTTTGGGGACCAATTGTATATTAGACATACCCCTGCCATGCAACAAGACGGTAGGTTTCTAGGAAATCCAAACCAAATTATAAATGCTAAGATTATGGCTAGTCCATGCACAAGTTCTTCTTCTTTCAGCTGGATATGTACACCGAACGACACCGATGCGATTCGCTATGATGATAAGATCAGGTGCACACCTAGGACTAGTATCTAATAGACTATCTGCATCATCCCCTCGGGCTCGTTTCCTGGGAATGGTAGTTGGTGAAGCCCTATCCAGTCTTGTTGACAAAGATGACATGAAGATGGACTTTAAAATGGTGGAAACGAGTTCAGCTGAAGCTAAGTGGTATAAGAGCTTAGTGGGTATCTCTGATACCGTTGGTACACTCGACGTGCTCAAGCCAACTGCAGCGAATATAGTTCCAACGAATGCACAGCCTCCTAATCCACATCAAAATCCAAAATCCAAACTAACCGTCATCCAAGGCAGTTCAAAGATTGTTTCGATCGAAGAAGTTGAAGATAGTAGCGAAGAAGAGATGGACGATGAGGGCCTTATAGCTTACGCAAAACCCGATTCTGATGACGAGGATTCAGATGAAGATCCTACACTGATAACTCGCAATAAGCCCACTGCTCCAGTCTACATTCGAGATCTCATCACATATCTCAGGGCCTCTGAGGACTATGACAAACACAAACTCGGCCTACAAACTGCTGCATCTCTTATTCGAAGAAAAGCAAACTTTGGCACAGAAGTCAGCTCTCACACCGAAGAGTTGGCATCACTCCTCGTTGGAATGCAAGATAAGTACGAACTCGAAAACTTCTTAGAGTTGAGATCAAATGGCATGATCGCAATTCTCATAGCCCAGCCCCTGAAAATGGGCCAATGGTTTTCCAAAACTTTTTTTGACGGCGACTACTCTATCTCCCAACGTGCATCTATCCTTATAACGCTCGGCCTGGGAGCTCGAGAACTAGGAGGATTTGCTACAGAGGACTCGACAATTAAACCAGGAAATTATTTTCCTTCCAAAGCTCTACCAGAAGCAATGCACAAAACATACGCCCCAAAATCCGCTCCACAGATAACCGCCATAGATAACCTATCCACCGCACTGACCAACACAATGATAACACCTATGGCGGCTTCCCTAGCAGATAAACTTACCGGTCCTTCGATCCTTAAAGTCCGCACTTTCTCGTCTCGTATGGCGGTCGAGCAAAAGCGTAAAAAGCCCACAACAAATGCCCTGGCTAAAGTTGTAGCAGATGGTTTCTTCTTTCCTCTCACAGGTCGCTTCTTCATACACCTTAAAGCATATGGTTCCACGAGAGCAAATATCACTTTTGAACCGTTCCTCCTTGCCCTTTTTATCAAAACTCTTTCTCTCCTCCTTCACGCCTCTGGTCCCTCCTCGTTATCTCTCCCGCAAATGACTTCGGAATTTTGGGACCTACTCCTAAGTCTGCGCACGCAAAGTATCGGAGATGTCACAGTCGTGGAAGCCTTATTGTTTGGGTTTTTGACGCTGTTGGAGGTGAATGAAGATAAGAGAAGACTGGTGGATGCACATGGAAGACAGATGCTGGAGACGCAAGAATGGGTTGAGGGGGTGTTTGGGAGAGTAAAAGGTGGAAATGAGGAGGAGGAACGTGTGAGGATGTTGGCTGCGGGGTGTTTGGTTAGAATTCGGGAGGTGGTTGAGAAGTATCAGGCATTGTTGATGGGAGATCTAGCTAGTTTTCAAACTTGAATTGATCGGGTATTGTGAGACTCAGGCAACGCTGTGGTGAAACGAAATTGGAAACTGCCTAGATCTTAACTTCAAACACGATACGAAGAGACTTGCAGAATGACAAATTTCCGTTATAGTCGCATTTGAATGATCTCTTTTTCAACATCCCAATTCAGATATTGTGAGATGTTAGACACTATATTACTAATATCAGAGTATCATACTCCCTAATGTATAAATTTGCAGAGCTTCCCCTGTTGAGTATTAGCTTTGCTATCGTTTCGAACTTAGGAGAAACGGCCGCAATCAAGATGTTCAATATAGCTACCATTGATTCGATAACTTCAAAATTTGCTATTCACCTTTAGCGCTACATTTCAATCTTTCCTGGTTTCTACACCTTGGATGCAATGAGTGGACTTATCATTTAAGTTTTTTAAATAAAATAGCTTGGCCGTTTTAGGAAAAGTAATATAGTTCACCACCAATCTATAATAACCTCAGATCTAGATCATATCAAATGCAACTTATTTATGCTGACAGGATCAATAGAAAATATCGAGTACATTTTATATAAAGCTAAGCCAAACAGATAGACTTTCCACAGCAGATTGTATTGTCATTCAGGGGCTCTGTAATTACAAGTATGATCTTGCCTCAACTCCATCGCTATGCTGTAACGCCTCGTATTTAGGGGTATACCTCCATGTTAGTAGTAGACGTTGACCCAAAAGAAAATTGAAACCATAAACCCTAATGCGCATTTAAAAAGAAACTCGTCCCCCGAATGTATCACAACTAGACACCGTCCCCGTCCATGAACCGGTATCTCGCTAAATCAGTGTAATTCTATCCAGAGCCAGAAGACTTGGAACCAGCAGATTTAGAACCAGATAGTCTGCGCTCGCCGTTTCTATCACGGCGTGAAGGACCATTGGTTCGGTGTCCAGCTGTGAGTTGAGGTGAGGAGAAGGTATCACGGAAAGCCTCTAATTGTCCAATTGTAGAACTGAGCATTCTCTCTAGCTCATCTTTAACTGGTTGACCCTTGACTTGCCCCGTCAAAACTTGAGCAGATGGTGGGTCGGGAAATGAAGGAAAACGGTCGAACGTGAAAGAAGGAAGGTCCATGGAGTTTTGTGGCTGATCTTGGATTCGACTTCGAGTGATAGGACGTGGTGGTGGTGGCATAGACTTATAGTCAGAATCGGAAAAACTTCCTTGTCCATACCCATTTTCACCATTGGTGTGGCCCTCCATGTCAGAAGCAGAGAAGTCGGACATCTCAGCCAGGTCCTTCAGAATATTGCCAGATTGTGCACCCAATTGTTCCGACGTATCTCCAGTAACATATATAGATGGCTCACGTGGATTAAAGGCAGCTTGTGGTTGATACAAGGACGCATGCTTCTCAAGCTCAAAAGGATTTCCTGTCATCGATTCACTGGTCTCGGATCCGACCTCAGAAGATGCGGTTGAGGGGCGGACAAGATCTGGTGTGAAGTCTGCAGTTCCCATATCCATGTCAATCATGCCCATATCTAGATCAATTAACGACATGCGATCCGCAGGTGGTTGTGCAGAAATAGAGAGACCGCTAAAGGCGCCGAGTGGCTCTGTTGGATGGTGAACAAGAGCTGGCCGAGCTCCCGACCCAGGAGTAATAGCGGGCCGTTGCAATTCGAAGGTACTTGGGAAACGGGACAACTCAGGATCAGCAGAAGCTGGTGGGACCATTGAGGGGAACTTCCAATCACGAGTGCGACGATTGTCATTAGGCTCCGCTGGATCACTATGGGCAGGACGACTGAAGTCGGGTGTGGTGGGAACATATTCGCTATCGCTCTCATTCCGAATATGTCTACCAGCCTTGATAGTGTCCAGGTCAGGAAAATTCGAAAGGCCAGTATCAGAGTCGTGGCCACCGAGATCGATCATGGTGTCTCTAATTGAGTTTTGGGCGGAGTCATCCCGCAAAGGAAGATCTGAAGTTGAACTTTGGGACATTTGTCTGCCATAGTGCGTGCGACTATTCTCTTCATAGTTGGATAAGGTGTTGGGGTCAAAGATTTTCTCCAGTGGTTGGGCGGGCATACGTGAAAGTGCCTCAGGTGGGGGACGTCTTCTTGATTTTGGGGCCTGCGGCTTAGACGGACGAGACGTTTCATCTGTGAACATACTTTCAAATTCAACAGACGTTCCATACGCCTCATAAACGTCCTGGGGTGTAACCTCTCTAGATACTTCTTGGTCAAAGGTGGCCGTAGTACTGAAATTCCACTCATCGTCAGGTGTAGCATACGAGCCCTCAGAGGAACGACCTTGAACTCCACCAAGCATGAAAAGAGACTTCCTACTTCCTCCTCGGTCCTCCCACATCTTGAAGGCTCGAACCAAATGTGATAGAGATGAAGCAGGATATCGAGAGCTAGTGTTGTAGATATAAGGATGCTTCTGAACTTCCTCAATAGTTGGTCTTGCACTCGAAAGCTCCTCTAGACAGCATGCGACGAGGTCTCTCAAGTTATCAGAGTAGTCTCCACCTTCCAGTCTCGGAACGTTATTTCTTAAGTGGGATCCCAACCGCTCGTAGGGGATGATTCCATTCGCCACATTTGGGGGGAGACCAGTAGCTATTTCATATACCATGGCACCAAATGCCCATATATCCACTTCCTTCCCGTAGCTTGGATTAGCAGTGAATAGTTCAGGGGCCATCCAGTGTGGTGTTCCAATGACAGTTGATCGTTTGTCAACCTTGGTTTCAACGATACCGGCAACACCAAAATCACAAAGCTGAACACCGCCTTCTTCGGTGATGAGCACATTCGCACCTTGATTTAATTAGTCTCGAGGATATGTCAGCTGCACGAACTGCTTACATTTGATATCTCTGTGAATAATGCCAGCTTGATGGACCCATTTGATAGCCTCCGCAACTTCGCGAAGAATGGGAACAATCCATTTTTCTTGCAGTCCTCCAGGAGCAGTTGGCTTCATCTATTCATTGAATCAGTTTTAAATAACTTTCGGCGAAATCTTCACACGAATAGACTCACAAGAGTTGCAACACTTCCACCGCCACAATACTCGGTAATCATCCACATGGCTTGTCCAACTGGTAATGCTTCAATCACATGGTTGATATTTCTCGCCTTGTTTTGACTTAAAATATTCAAGGCATTGATTTCCTTCAGAAACTCGCTGTAAGAGTCCGCCAGACGAGGGTTGATGGTATCAGACTCATCAATATCAATGATCTTCACAGCGACAATGGCAGCAGATGTCATATCTTTTCTGCCTACGTATTAATACACGACATGTGACAAGAGAAAACAACTTACCCTTTGTAAACTCGCCCGAAACTACCCTTTCCTGTGAGCTCAAGGAGCGCATACTTCGGGGGGTCTTTCCCAGCCTTCTTACACAATTCCAAGACCGTGGCCTGCATTTGACGAGCATCTTCAACAGCCTTAGCCTTTACGGTGCTGAACTCAGCGGGTCTGACCTGAAGCTGGGCCATCGTCGCAGCTTGAATGCCCTCACCAAATGGCAGCGTCAACCTAAAAAAGGATATGTAGGGGTTTGGACTTGGTGGTTTTGGTCCAGGAGGTGGACTGGCACAGGTGGAGGTGGAGGAGGGTTGGGAGGAGGCTGAGACGACCCATATATTAGCCGAGATCCACTTTCAGGGATAACAACAAGGCTAATAAGCCAAACAACAAATCTAATCTCACATATTAGGAACATATCGACTTACAAATCTTGGGTATGAGCTTGATTGAGGTCTCTATTCGTTCTGTTAGCTTATATGTCCCTTTTCGCCCGAAATTTTTATTCAAGGAGATTCTGGCTGGGAACACAAACCCGGCGTCTTGGAGGAGCCTGTTATAATGATCAGCTTTCGTCTTAATGCCAAGATATTTAGTTGCTGAATATATCAGAGGTTGCGATACCTTGAACTTCGATACTTGGTAATGAATTTGAGACTTACCACAAGGCACGCTTGCCGAAAGGGGTCCTATTTGTCGGTGTTAGATCCTTCCACGAAGTATGTTGACGCATAGGTTCTGATACATCCAGATATATGATTTGGACATGCTGAAGTTGAACATACGTGGTGGGCTGCAGTTTCTTTCATGTACACGGTAATCTGACAAATAGTATATTCTTAGTTCATGGCAAGTCTGTGTGTCTCGAGGTATGCGACATTGAGATCAATGAGACTTACGCGGTTGCGTGGGTTGGCCGGAGGGGGGCTAGGCTTCGTAATATGCTCTTCTGCCCTCTCGTTCTATAATTTCAAGTCATTTACTGGTTCTCATAAGGTATCCAAACACTTGGGCAGTAGGTGGGTTTGGAAATGCTGGAATGTTGACTAATTCTGAATGTGGGGAAGAGTAGCTTCTGAAGAAAGATGATAGCTGAATGGTGATCTGTTGAATTAATCGCAAGACTAGCGAGCCGGGATCAATAGCGTAACGCATCAATATAGGGAGATGCTGAATCATACCATCGAATCAATCTATACATGTACGTGTAGCAATTCCTAGGCCAGTTTCCAGTTAAGATATCTCTTCTTTACAGAAAACATAACACATTGGCAAAGCATCAATTCTCAGATCTTGATACTCCACTTGGAATACAGATCGTCTCGCGATTTCCATGTGCTAAGTCTTTGAAACGATGGAAACTAGGGTAGATGCAACTTGGTAGGTAACAAAACTACATACCGGCTTGTTATCCTCTTTCTTGTCTTCAGTATCTTTTTTCGCGGAGGAGGAGGAGTCTGGTGCACCACGAGACACAGGACCAAGCTGATTCTCTGCAGGCGTCTCCTTTTCTTTTCGGGAAAAGAACGCCTTAATCTTCTTCTTTAATACCTTCATTGTTTCTGCTGCTGCTGCTGACTTCTGAATGGTTGATAAAAAAAACCTAATAAGAAAAGAGCAAGATGTAACTTCTTCGGTTAGTCAGATCTGTTATAGCAATCACTTAAACTAGCGTGAAAGTGAAGACGAGCGCGACCTAAATGTGGGTCCTGAGGAAAGAGACAGTTGTGTGACCGCCTAGAAAGTGTGAAATGGAGTGAGTGGAGTAGAGCTCAGATATAGGTTTGCTATAGGGCTAAATCATTTTATATGGGCTGATTTGAAAGATCAAAGCAAACTCAACCACAATCACACGAGTCTCTAGTTCGTCTAGCCGTGTTAAATTTGCTTTACAGAGACATTTGCTACGCTTACTCCTGGGGATACTCAACATAGCATTCTTTGTACCTTGTCTTTGCCTGTGAGTAGCCATTTTGTGGATATGGCAGATGTTTGATAGCAGAGATAGCACCACACAGATGCCAAAGAAAGGCAGTTCAAAAATATACATTCATATATCTGCACAAGTTCTACTATTAAATTAGATGCATTTTATGTGTTAGAAGGTATACATAATAATATTGGTTAAGTTGCTTAATTTCTACTAAAGGGAATTTACGTGATATATATATATATATATAAATATAAGGCTGGAAAGTCTTGGCAATATCCACTTATTTCCACATTATGTAGAAAATTGAGATACGGTCCTCTACCATCGGATTGGGGAAAAACACATTTGAATATGGCATGTAGTCTGTATAGGAGGCTTGCTTCTTGTTGCTAGGTTTTGCCCCATGACTATCATAAATAAAGATAATTTATCTCGCGCTAAAGGCAGGTTTGCCAAGCTTCTTTGTGGGTGTGTAAGTTGATGGTTAGCCTATAAGATTGACACTACTGGTCAATACTACAAGATTGCAGGGCTGCCGCATTGTAACTTGGGCTTATATTATAGGTCTTGCAGTATACTCAGAGCAATAAGATGCTTTAATCGACGCCACTTTATGTTTAGCTGAGGCTAGACTCGCTCTTCATTCACAGCTCTTTGTGACCTCTCCCGTCTCTCTTTCTCCTTATCACTGTCCTTCTTCTTCTTCCTATCCTTCTTTATCTTGTCCTTCTCCTTCATCTTGTCTAACCATATCTTTAGTTGAGCTTCACTTTGACCCTCGTTAAGTTCTCGTAGTCTTTTTATCTTCGCATTCCTAGCTTTCCTTGCCTCCCACAAGCCTTTGATACCATAATCCTCCTTGCAATCTTTACAAAATTTGTATATGTTTTTGAGAACATTAGAATGTGCTAGGCAATACCGCCAGTAATAATGCATCTTGCTATAATCAAAAAAGAGGGCGGTAGCGTTGGTCAATGTGAGATGCAGTAATTTGCCAATCCAATTGAGCAATGTTAAAATCGGTCGTCGAATTCGAGCAGAAAATGCAAGACAGAGTGTAGGTATTATGATTCCAAGTGATATTGGGAACATGTATTTGAACTCGTGGACAAGGGATAGAGGAGCTTGGTCAGGGCCTGAAAGCTCCGATGCATTCATACCAAAAAGACTGGACATGAAGGACAATGGCAAGAAGATGATGGTAACCACAGTGAAAAGCATAATCGAACGGCCTTGAGTCACACTTTCGTGAGATAGTCGGAGAGATGCTTCCGCTTCGACAACGCTTGCTTGCTGTTGTTTGAGGCTCAAGAGGGTGTGCAATTGATCAGATATATCTTTGGTAGTATTTTGAAGATCTTGTAGATCTTCTCTTCGCATCTCGATGCTCTCGATGAGAGCCTTTGCTCGATTCACAGTGCTTTTTGGAATGACTCCATATATTGCGACAGCATCTTCCGCATTCTGCTCTGCCACGGTAGATTGGTCATGATTGTGATATCCATTGGTATTTTCCGGGGTGGCAGGATGACTTTGCTGAGATACTCCATTATGACTTGAGATGCTCCCATTCTGCCGGCCGCCATCTTGTGAAACTTTGCCATTGAGAAAACCAGGCATCCTTTTATTTCCATTGGAACTATTCGAAGACCCAAATACTCTCTTCAGACCTTCTAGTAGGTAATCATTAGAAAGGGGAGGGTGTTGTTCATCGTAAATCTCTTGTAAGTGTTTGGAAAAGTCCTTTATGACACTGAGTTGTTCTTCATAAATCCTCCGCATCATCTTTAGTTCGTCAACAATATCATGAGCTTCACGAAGGAGCTCGCCTTCTGGATTGATATTGAAATACTTCCTGGCCTTCCCCCGGATGTCTGTCTTCTGGGGGTCTGTTAAGTGCATCGTTCTCAAGTGCCGCCAGAATTGTTCGAAGGCATCGGTTTTCTGCCCAGACTGTTCTACATAAGCACTAGAATTGACTCTTTATCTGAAATACCTACAAGATTTCCAATAGCATTTGCAAAAATATCAAAGACTTCGGGTCTCTCGTCCACTAATTTGGTGCGATCAAAGAATACAGTGGAGCATTGATTTGCGATGATTAGGGCTAGATCATATATTGAGGTTATCTCGCCCTCATGAAGATGTTTCAATTTCGATCGAATGCTATTGTGGACACCACTATGATCTATAGTAGGTTCATAAGTCAATAGCTGTTCATTCGAGATTGGGCTTTGAGATCATATAAGTATGTCAGATGTGCAATCCGTGTGTTTACTTACCGGGCTTATTTCTTCCCCAGCGTCTTGGAAAGCCTGTATCACTGAGGTCAACATCTTAACATCGCTTGTAGTACTGAACTTGTGTTTCTACTCGAAAGGGTAGGAAAGGGCTGCCTGAAATTAACGTCTTCACGTTTAAACTACAGCTTCGCTTGTGACTACCCTGCCCAAAGATCCTTTCAAAACCCGAATATGTACCTACTAGTAATAATTGTGTCTAAGTCCGTTTTAGTGATATGATAGTATGATGAAAGGAAGAAGAACTTACGATCGTCTAGAATATATAGCCATAGCTGATCTACCATGACCACTCTTGTTGTTTTCCTAGTATCCTTCCCGGTTTTTGTAGCACGATAAACAACTTGGTCTCGATCCCTGGGACCAGTGTCATCAATCTTCCAATAATACGACTGATCCAAGGTCCGCCTACCATGAAGTGGGGGATTATGGTGAAGGTAGTCTTCCAATAGCAAGACGTCATGTTCCGTATCCATTGCATCGTAGATCTTAGCAGCACATTCGAGGTACTTGCCTAAAGATAATTTGAGTGCACTAGTCTTCTCTTTCATGTCTTTGGTGGAAAGATTGGTGGCCTGGCGTTGGTGTTGCGGAGCTTGCTTAACGACGGTTCTAAAATTTTCCGCGACCCGTTGTTTGTTATCAGGATTTTTTCGCTGGTATTCATATGTAATTTTTCGCGTTATGGTGGCCATTTGATTACGTCTCTTGTCAGTTTCCCAGTGGAGGTAAGGCATCTGACTAATTAGTACTCTCTCCTTGCGATATAACCCAAGAACTCACAAATATAATGAACCGATTTTGGTCAGCATGTGCCGCAGAATCTTTATTTATAGCACTGGAATCTATTAAGATTAGACTAAGTGCCACCGCCTATATAGGAGGAATATCGAACCGGGTGGTATCAAGGAGCAATGCGGACGCATATGTCTGGCATGAATTGGGTCAACTAATGATTGTCTATCAGCATATTTTATTCTCTATTAGAAGATTTCGCATGATTGGTCAAGCAGTTCGAATTATTCAGCTCATCCGAACATGGCATGGCTCCTAAGATCAAGGAATTGCTGCAAAAAAACATTGGGACTATATAAGGCGTTTGGACTATTCTTACTCGAACCCCCGTGCTGGCGAGCATCCCAATATCTAAACAAAAGTGGTGTCAGTTGTGCATGGTTGTGTGCCAGAAATGAAACAATTGATAGGGTATAATATAAATTACATACTGTCTGTTTAAGAAGTTTGATGATTTTCTGCGATATCTATCAGACTTTCGATAATTGTACTCTCCCCTTTCCTCTTCATGATATCGAGTGATTGCTTTCTGCTCTGAAGTTAGTGGGTAGGGACTAGAATAATCAGAAATCACATGCCTCGACCTAGATGATCGCACGGTTAGCGAGTTTCTAATCAAGGATGATAAACGTTGCAGAGCAAACAATTTGACTTCGAAGAACCGCCAAAGCGTATACCGCGTATACCGCGTATACCGCGTATATGAAAGTTAATTTTAGAGATCTCTCTTACCCATATCATGTTATTGGCCGGAAAGTGGAAGTACCGAAGAGTATTCGGTTTCTGCTTCTCTTTCAAGGGGTCTCTCTGGCCAGGACCTCCACCATGGAGTATATTGTTGAGTGCAAACTTCTCCATCGAGAACTTGGTATAGGAACTAGAGAGTGAGTCTTTCTCGAGAGTGACTGTGCTTACTGTGAATCCAAAATCAGAATCAAGCTGGCTGTTGGTTCCGGGTGCTGGCAAACAGTTGACATTTTGCTGTGGTTCCTCAGGGTCTTGATTTCTGTCAGGTATCAATTTTGGAAGCAATGATTTCAACCCTTTATATAGTTTTATTTTGGGATCTAGCTTCGACATATCTTCGGCGACCGTCCTTTCATCCCCATTCATTCCCTGGTTTATCTTATCTTGAAGGCTTTTGATTTCACTAATAAGGATCTTGATATCTTTTTCAGCTTCAATTCTGGCAGCTTGTTTCCAATTCGCCAGAGAGCGGCCTAAAGTATCCATGTCTGACTTATGCCTTTCACTGACGCGAAAATGTTTTCTCAGTCGTTCAATTCTGAATAATTCCGATTTAACTCTCTCTGTCTCATGTGTATCGAAACTAGACATTAGCTCCTTTCGTGTAGAATATCTTGACCGGAAGTACTGGACAAGTCCATCATCTTGGAGACGTTCAGGGAGCGTTTGTTGTTCATGGCGATGGCCAATGGCAAAATCTTCCTGATTTATGGTCGTCATACTGGAGTCAAGTGAAGTCGGAGGTCGAATTTACATGCAATATTGGCGTGACACTTCATTCATATTAGGCTGGCATTTCCGTGAGGTAAAGCTGCTTTGAAAAGCTAGTTTCCAAAAGGCCGAATATAAGTGCTTCCGAAGAACTATTGTGGCAAAAAGTATGTCTACTTATACCTGCACTGTGACCTGAGATCTAGGTTGCCAAATCAATTGTAAGGGAAGGCTCAATTCATAGAAGTCAAATGTCCATCAGCCGCATTGATATATGTTCTTTGGAAAGCCTCCTGTAAAGCTCATCTGCCGATCTCCTATCAAGCAGCTCGGTGCAATGCTCGAAGAGGATTAGCATGACTTGAAATGGTAACAGTAAACCGCCCCCAATTCGAGTCGATAATTGAAATAGCTTGATTCAATTGGCGAATGGCTCGACGTGTCACAAAGTGGAGAGGGATTTTACCTTGTTGCTGCATCTTACTTCGTACACACACTCATACAGTAATACGGGGCGGATTTCCTCACCTGTTTACACCAAGCTCTAAGCCAATCACAAATCGAATATAGTAAAGCGGGACAAGGATTTCGTATGCATGGTTGGCGAAGGTAGTTCTCCCATTCGTAACATAACTTCCTAGCTTAAAGCCTCCCAATAATTGAATGCCACCAAAACCGCCAAACATCAGCCTGGCTTACCGAAGCACATGAAGCAGAAATTGTGAAGTATCGGCCACCACCGAACATCTTGTAACTTGGCTCGCGGAGTTGGGGTTGGTGTTTGTCTCGTACAGTAAATTCCGATCTGTAGCACGAGAACGTAGGGCAATGGAATGTTACATACAACTTTGGTTTGGTGCATTTGAAAATTACGAATGAGCCTCAAATTAGATTGGATTTGCTGCAGGCTGACTTTTAGTTGCTTTATCTATCAATCGCTATTGTACATCATAGTTTTCTCCGTTTCGCCCGTTTACTTCTTGGCGTATCAGGGTTTGTGTCGACATTTTTCCTATCAAGTTCATCATCGAATTTATCCGCAGTAAATTCTTCCTTCACTCTGATTTTCGACTCTGTTGTGGTAATTCCATCTTCGAGCTTAATTTTGACATCTTTAGTATCCACCTCGCTCTTGACTATCAGTCTTTCTGAAAATGTTTTTAAATCTGCAGCGAAAAGCACCGAATGGGCCCAGCCAGCTTCTCTTCCCCAAAGATTCCGGAAGTGGTCTCCAACTGCATCATAAGTGGATTTGGTGAGACTCTTGTGCTTCCCTTTGCCAAACTTGTAATCCCGTTGAGCAAACTGCCAAACGTGAGTATCAACAGGTACACTCTCGCCCCAGCCAAGACCCATAAGACAAACGCAATCAGCAACTTTAGGTCCTACTCCTTGGAGGTAAAGCAACTCTTCGTGAGCTTTGCGATAGCCTTCTCTTCCCCCAGGTGGTAATCCTTTTTGATCAAGACCTTCTTCGAATACTTCATGGTTACTTAGTGTCTGAAGCCAATCTGCCGGCCGTTCATTGGCTACAATCCTAGCTGTCTTTGCAATATACGCAGCGCGATAGCCAAAACCAATTGCTCTTAGATGTGCCTCTACTCCAGGCACAGTAAGAGCTTCTGCTGATGGGAAATCGTGGAATGCCTCACCATCGATATGTCCGACTAGTGGCCCGTAGTGTAGACATAGATTATTGACCTTCAACAATTAGCGTTGTCCTAGCAGGCCCGAACAGTGACGCAAACCATTTGTGATATCCTCACGATATTATTGTTGCTGCTGCATATAAAACCTATTAGAGCTTCCCAGGCATCTTGTTTTAAGATTCGTACTCCAGTAAATTTTGGAGCTCGCTTCTTGAAATTGGGGTCTACAGAAGCCCAATGATCATATAACACAGTAAGATCTGGTCCTAGGTTTAGGTAATGTCTCAGAAGCGATTCGGTATCATCTTCATCGTCCCCAACCCCAAATGATTTTGCTGAGGGTCGCAGGCTTAGTGGAGAACTAGCTGGGCGAATAGTTCGATAATGCAGGTGTGTAGAGTCTTGAACAAGTGAGATAATGCGCCCATTAAGTGTACAAGTCCTGCTTGACGCATTAGATCCAGGTCAATGGGTAGACTTATTTTAGCTTAAAAAGCTCCCACATACCACTCTGCGTTTTTTAATTTCTTCCACCGGAATGATTGACCGCATCTTAAAGTAGTCTCTATGCAAAGCTCTGCAAGGCTAACTGGAAGCTTTCGCCACTCTGAAATTCGTAAACTTGCCATTGCTTCACGACAATTGCGTCGTGAAGTCTTTAATGAAGCTCTCGATGCCCAGCCCCTGACCATCGGACACGGACCACCAAAAGCAGCTATTAGCGCAAAAAAGTCTCCAAGCCAGCCTCGCTCACGTAGTAACAGAAACACCAACTTTTCTGACGATTCAACCTTTTGTCATTCACGAATTGGGAAGATCATATAACAATCGAGCTGTAGACTGTGCTGCCATAATGAACGGCGACAGCTACTCATCAAGAGGCATGGCACCTTCATCGACAAATGCGAAAGCTGGTGGAGCTACTACTGACAATCATGCATCAACAGATTCTGGCCGACACGGTTCCTCTAGAGATCATCCTGTAAGTAAGACCACAACAGGGGCAAATATACAATCTGACATATTCCAGTCCTCGCGCGATGATCGACGTGGTGACCGAGGCGATCGAGAACGGACTAGCGACAGACGTCGTTCACGTTCTCCAGGACACCGAGGTTCGCGGCCTTCTCGTCGCGAAGGAGATGTAGACTCTTACTCCACAAGCCGCGATTATCGGGAGCGTGAGAGAGAAGACAGGTATTCTGGACGTGATAGGCGTGGAGGTGGAGAGCGTGGCGGGGGAGATAGAGATTGGGACAGAGACCGAGGCTCTTCGAGGCGCGATGCGAGAAGAGACGATGACAGACCACCACGAAGAGATCGAGACTTGTTCGATGAACGACGAGGTGGCAGAGGTGGTAGAGAAGGTGGAAGACGTGGTGATAGAGCTGATCAGGACGATGGTTTTGCGGCACAGCGAGGAGGAGATCGCAAGAAGAGTGCAAGTCCTCCACCGAAGAAAAAGGAGCCAACACCGGATCTCACAGATGTTGTCTCAATTCTAGAGCGCAAACGGCGGTTAACACAATGGGATATAAAGCCACCTGGATATGAAAATGTTACTGCAGAGCAAGCAAAGCTTTCTGGTATGTTCCCACTTCCGGGTGCTCCCAGAACCCAACCTATGGACCCAACAAAGCTGCAGGCTTTCATGTCACAACCAAGTGGCTCCGTCACCAATGCCGCCTTGAAGCCTTCGAATTCTCGACAGGCGAAACGACTTCTTGTCCACAATATTCTTCCCTCTGTCGACGAAGAAACCATCGTTGGCTTCTTCAATTTACAACTTAATGGTCTTAACGTTACTGAGGGCTCCGACCCTTGTATCTCGGCCCAAATATCCAAGGACAAATCCTTTGCGCTGCTCGAATTCAAAACACCTTCTGATGCGACAGTTGCGTTGGCTTTCGATGGTATCACCATGGAAGACAACGATCATATGGTAACTGGAAACGGTTCAGCAAATGGAAGCAATCCAGGTCTAGCGATCACCCGTCCTAAGGACTACATTGTACCTGCACTTACAGAAGAGACTACCTACGAACCTGGAGTAATTTCTAATGTTGTTATCGATACCCCCAACAAAATTAGCATTTCCAACATTCCACTTTATTTGACGGACGAGCAAGTTACCGAGCTCTTGGTATCTTTTGGAGAGCTGAAGGCTTTCGTTTTAGTCAAGGATAACGGTACTGAAGAATCCAGAGTAAGTTGTACGCAGATGTGTTTACCAGTAGTTGCTGACCATTGATAGGGAATCGCATTTTGTGAATATGTGGATCCAGCAACATCAACAGATATTGCAGTAGAAGGTCTTAATGATATGGAGCTTGGAGACAAACATCTCAGAGTCCAAAGAGCCAGCATTGGTAACACTCAAGCCGCCGGATTAGGTGCAGAAATGAGTGTTGGCGCAATGTCAATGCTTGCTGGAACGACCTCTTCAGAATTTGAGGGGGGCCGTGTACTCCAGCTTCTCAATATGGTAACCCCAGAGGAATTAATTGACAATGAAGAATATGAAGGTAAGGCCCTAATCCACCCAGCGAGTATGTGCATTCTAATGAATTATTATAGATATCGTGGATGACGTGAAGGAGGAGTGCGGAAAGTACGGCACCATCTTAGAAATAAAGATTCCAAGGCCCACTGGTGGAAGCAGACAGTCCAACGGTGTGGGTAAGATCTTTGTCAAGTTCGATCGACCTGAATCCGCGTTGAAGGCTCTTCGCGCACTGGCTGGCAGGAAATTTGCAGATCGAACTGTGGTAGCAACCTACTTTTCAGAGGTAAATTTTAGTCAAATCAAACGTCCTTACCAACCGCTAACAAGTACTGTAGGAAAACTTCGAGGTGGCAGCATGGTAGAAAAGACGAATAGCTAAAAAGCACATTGGTTGCGTGTAGTGGTGAAGCAAAGACCACATTTATGAGCGAAGAGATATTCAAAGTCTACGATCCAACCTCCTTATTGTTATACCTATCTGTACTTATATTTGCCACGCTGGTTATCAAAAGGCGCCCCCTAAGAGCAATTTAGCAATGAACTTTGCTTTTATGCAGACTGCTTATATGTGATCAAACATAAGATTTAGCATGGCATAATTAATGCTTGGAAAATCCTGCGTAAGACGGCAAATGCACCACAGTTCTTGAAGTTCATGTTGGCACAAATATTATTATAATTTATCATCTAGCTAGCTCTGGTCCGTTTTATTCATAAATTCATAAATTCTAACATTTTGACTAATTTTGACATTAATTTGACATTAAATTGATCAGTATCACGGACTTGATGAATTGAACGACATTTTGTTTGATCTGAATAAGTAATCGATTTGAACGGCTTGGGATCATGAGACATAAGTTTTAAGCATCAAATATTGTGATTAGGTAATAGTAATATAAATGGTAGTAATGCCCAAATACTTATACCTATACTTTAGCTTTTTCATCCTTGAGATACCTTTAATGCTATTAGTTCAAACTACTTCATATTAATCTTATACTGCTAATAGAATTTCTCATTAGATAAGGCTGAAATGAATCTCGTTTTAAAGGGTATTTCATTCGTAAGAATATTAATTCAATTAAACTTAGTAAATTAGGAAGGAGGGGGGATGTCAAGAATTGAAGATAAAACCGTAAAATACAAGGGAATAACTAAAAGATATTATAGATTCTTATATCTTATTTTATCAAAGGGAAGAATGGCGGGTAGTTCTGATTTCAATTATAATTACAATTAGAGATTGGTATAAGGAACAATAAACAGAGGAGCATAATAAGGGACTTAAAAATGGGAGCTACGGGAGTCAGGAAGGATTTATTGTATTTCAGCATCGCAGTTGTTCCAAATTATTAATCATTCAAATTAATTAAAATCTGGTCAAGCTATTAAATCCATGATACTGACCAATTTGATGTCAAATCGATCAATTAACGTGGTTGATGAAAACAACGGACCGGCTCTCAACTTTTCTAAAATACAGCATCTGCAATTCATAGCCATACCAGTAGCTCCATTGTCACAGCTTGTGCAGGCGTGTGAAGTAAACTTTCCAAACGTTAGCATCTGACCAAGAGTTTTGTACGTGGATTGAAATGTTTTGTAGTGTAGCTCAGAAGTCCGGTGAGATCATCGTTTCTCCCGCAGGAGATCCTAAATCAAGAGGTGCCAGAATAGCAAAAATGGTGTATCATCATCGCGAAGGGTTGGGTTGAAGGAAAAGTGTGTACTCACGTGGAACCAGGGGCTCGTGGTGCTGCTGAATTTCGTAGAATGAGGTAGTTTACAGCTTGGATGAATCAGGCCCAATGCCTGCACCCTCACACCTTCTCGTAATCATTCTAGGACAAATTGGTTTTGCTGAACAATAAATGATGATGAAGGTCGTCTTCTGAGGAGTTTTTTCCTTTAAAAGTTTCGGGCGGAATGAAATACGCCTTCCCTCTTTCGGCCTAGCCCATCGTCTAGTCTCCCACAACATATTTTCTCTACATCGAGCTTCTCGAGATATCCTCACCCTCACCACCACCACAACCAACACCAACTCACCACCACTACTAACCACCTTACCACCGCCAAACTACCAAAAATAGACCGGCATTATGGGAAGACTCCACAGCAATGGCAAAGGCATATCAGCCTCAGCCATCCCGTACTCGCGCACTCCTCCAGCGTGGCTCAAGACCACCCCCGAGCAAGTTGTTGACCAAATCTGCAAGCTCGCAAAGAAGGGCGCAACCCCATCGCAGATCGGTGTTGTTCTCCGTGACTCCCACGGTATCGCTCAAGTCAAGGTCGTGACTGGTATGTCAAACTCTGTGCGCAATGCTGAGAAAGATAATGCTAACCAGTCGCAGGTAACAAGATTCTCCGAATCCTCAAGTCTAATGGTATGGTTCCACCGCTATAAATGATTTCTCTGTTGCCATGGTTGGATTCACGTCCATGATGTGTTCAATACGAATTAAAATTGCCTCTGCTTGGTCTCAGACTGACGGAGTGACAAAATAGGCCTTGCCCCAGAGATCCCAGAGGACTTGTACATGTTGATTAAGAAGGTATGTAGTATTCTGCGGTATATTTGCATGGTACTAATATACTGTGAAGGCTGTTGCCGTCCGCAAGCACCTTGAGCGTAACCGCAAGGACAAGGATTCCAAGTTCCGTCTCATTCTCATTGAGTCCCGTATCCACCGTCTTTCCCGCTACTACAAGACCGTCGGTGTCCTCCCACCAACCTGGAGATACGAGAGTGCCACTGCCAGCACCATGGTCTCATAGGGAACTAAGTTACTGTTCGCGGTTGATATTTGGCACGGAGTTGGGGTGTGGGCAATTTGCATGATGAGCTGAGCTGCTTCGACAGGCTTTTGTGGTTAATTAATATACTACAGAAGAAATCAGATATCAAACACACTCCAGAATTTATGCCCGTGTTTTCTTCCATTGACTAGTTGGTATATGCCTTTTGTGACCTTGTAACGCCTGGCCATGATAACCCCGTGCGACTAGATAACGTGCGATAATTATTTATACCTCTGTAACGTCGTCCACGGTGATTTCTTATCTCTAATGAAATAAACATAAACGCCTGCCTCGATCTCCATATTCCATGTTATGTCCCTTCTAGCTCTCTTGACTTCTGTAGTAGGTATTCGCCCAGCGTGCGTAATGGGTCCTTAGGTCTAAGCAAACGCCGAGTTAACATCTAAAGTCCATTATCCATAAGAGCGCAACCTACTGTTCCTTCGCTAATTGCTTCATCCCTTCTAGCAAAACCCCCGTAACCTTTCCATTGAGATACTGCCGCGTAGGCGCACCATGAGGTGGAGCTTCCTTGGGCATCGTAGAAGGCTCCGGATGCAAACTCGCAGCTCTCGAATTATCGCCGTTCAGATTCCGCGAGGGCGTGCCAGTTCTCGGCGGAATAGGACTAGGCGCATTGGTTGCGCTTGCAGGCACTGCTGGTGACTATCTCCAAAATCAGCTCCTATTTTCACGTAACACTTTCTACCAACCTAGTCTGAAAAAATGAAACATACGGCAGGATTATCAAGAGCACTATCAGTCATCAAAACATCTCGTATTTCGGGTGCAGGTGGAGCGGGACTCGCAGCCTGAGCAGAGGTAGGTGTCGCGGCTTGATTTTGCATCGCAAGATTGTGGGCGTTTACTTCAGGAGCTATATTTGAAGATGTGTTTGCTGTGGTGCTGTTTTCTGCCGAGCCTGCAGGGAGCAATTGGCCGGTGGTTGGATTGAACTTCATGATTGTTTGCGTTGGTGGACCTGAGGAGATATGCAGCTTGGTGAATTGGAAGGGTTGATAAAATGACGGGTGTGATCATGTGATTGCGCGTTTCTGCCTGGATATCTCTGCACGCGTCCGAGAACCCTCTTCTGAACTTCAAGTATTTCGAATCAAAGATGAAATATGGCTCTAGATTCTAAAACTGGAGCAAAGCACAATGCAATGCTTGGTAGAAAGATCCAACATCCAACTTCGACTAAATTTTATGACGAGCTTCCTCCTACCAAGCGTCTGAAAACCTTTGAAAGCACTGATGGAGAGCAGGAGGAATCATATAATATCTCAGGAGACGAGGGTGGACTAGTAACACCCAGCAGAACCAATGATGAGATTCCCACTTCGGATACAGATAACAATATAAACCGTGATGATAAGCCGTCGCCTCCACCTACGGATTTAGAGAGCGCATTACCATCAGTGAAAACCGACAAAGACGCAATTGCCGACTATGAGGCTATGAAGGCTGCGGAGCAAGCTGAGTCTGGGGATTTGCAGAGCCGTTTGAATAAGAGAAATTGGACGGGAGGCAAGAGCTCAATTTATGTCGATGCATTCAACTTAGCATTGGATACTGTACTTGCGGATGAGGGCTACCTTTTCAGTGAGAAGGAGATGGAAGTTTTTAGTCAATGGAGAAGTTTAGAGTATGAGGCTCAATATCTGTAAGTGCGCTGCAGCTTGCCGCCTATTAAATCCTAGCAAAGTTTCGGGCATATTTTGCTTTGAACTCCCCCGCTCACGGTAATTAATGACATGAAAATTATTTAAAGGTTTCTACATATCCATTTTTTGAACTAACATGTATCTAGATATGTACGTTTATTTCTAAGGAAAACCTCTGCATGGCATCGTGTGGATCGCCTCAAATACTTCAGCGATATTGCCGATATTCTAGGAACATCTAGCATTCTCTGTATAGTTAGGGACCTACCGAAATCCTCAGCCGATATACGGCTGGGTCCGGGGCAATTGACTCCTCCTGAAGAAGCGATAGAATCAGCTTTCAATTTTGCAGATTCGTCAGAACTAGGGATTAGTACGCTTGAGGAGGCTATACAGCTTCTGAATTTGGAGGAGCTCAAGACTATCTCGAAGGAAGCAAAAGTCCAAGGGAAGAACAAGAAAGATCTTCTTAAAGCACTTCAACGAATGAGTCAGCAACAAACTGGTTTAGCATGGGTAGGCCTGAGAAGATCAAATAGCAGTATGTCCGTTACATCTGACTCAGGCAATAATAGCGAGGCCGATAGCGATGATATATCTAAGGAAATTAATCGAGACAGCCATTTTCTGGGTAAGATAAAAGCCATAGTTGGTCCCTGCATACGATTATCTCTACCAGCACTGAAGCTGTTTGAAAGGGTTCATCTTGTGTTTTACAGATCGACCGAATGGACAGAGAAATCACTGACAACGATCATTCTCGCCCGTATATCCCGTAGAAATTTTCCACAATATATTGTATGCAGATCGGGCAACATATTTGGGTCGAGGAATGAGCTGCTTGAGTTTGAGGCGGCTCTCAGAACCCAATACCGGATAGACTCCATCCTCGAAGGCTTCACCAACAATGAAACTCTCGAAACTGTAATGGAAGTATTTGAAGAAGTATATCCTCGTTGGAAGATTCTCTTAGAGGAAGAGCAGCGGAAAGAAGATATTATTTATGAGAATGGCGAAGGAGTATATCTGCGACGGTTCTCCCCTGCATGGGTATACACTCGTATTGTTCACAAGGCAATGTATGTTCTGGGCCGTTTCAAGAAACATCAACGTGAGCATGCCATCACAACCGAACTTTTAAAGCAGCAACTCTTCCATGCGGCTCGCCGTGGAGCGTGGTATACTAGGAAGGCTTTGCTAGAAGAACACTATATGTTTGCCATACAGCCTATGCCCAATATCACCAGTATTGAACAACAGAAGAAGCATTGGAAACGGATATCATTGCGGACCTGCGAAGAAGGCCTTCAAGATAAGGACTGCCATGTGATATATCACTATGACCTCCAGAAGCGAATCAAGAAATTAGAAAAGCAGCTGAAGATCCCCATGAGAGAGCAACATGACTTTGGACATGTCCTGTTAACCAAGCCTACTGAAGTAACCGTGGAGGGGGTACAGATCAAGAAACAGTATTTACCTACGAAGAGAAAATCAAGCGTAGGGGTAATAGAAGAACGACAACGAAGCACCAAAACAATTTGGGTAGATGAACTAGAGGATGGCGCCGAATGCAGCGTGGAAGAAATGTGTCTCTCGTGGTACCGCTCTCAGGGCTTTAAAGGCTACCATGCCGAAGGAGGTATTATCCGGACGCTCTTTGCATATCTCTTTTACGACATTATCTTTGTCTACATCCCCAACGTCTTCCAAACAGCATACCAAACATGTCCGCTGGATCTCCACACCGATGCGTTCTTCCCCTCTAGAGCATCAGAGATCAACCATCGTCTCGTCGAAATAGGAAATGGAGCTGCAGAACGTCTCATTCGTGAGGTATATGATCGAGAACGCGAGAAGAAGACTTGTATTATAGGTCTCAACTGGGATTTTGAACTGGATGACTTATTGGAGATAGTGAGCTGCTTCGATGGCGCAGCTCTAGCTATGGTATGTAAAGTTATGGCCCAGGAATACAGAGTTCGAGGAGGAGGAATCCCAGATCTATTTCTATGGGATCCGGTACAGAAACAGGTGTTGTTCTCAGAGGTAAAGAGCGAGAATGATCGACTAAGTGATACACAGCGGCTATGGATACATGTTCTTACTGGGGCTGGTATTCGAGTGGAACTATGTAATGCTGTGGCAAGAGAGGTGAAAATTGTTGATTCTGAATGAGCTGAGACGCCGAAGCCTTAATAAGGTAACCTTGGATATATGAAGTATTTAATAGAAACTCTCAAACATGAAAATTCACAGCCTCCCTTCAATTCTTTGTCTCCAAGTTTTTAAATTACAATAGTCTACCCAACATGTAATTAGAGGCTAGTCTCTGGTTCCCTGGAAGCAGAGGCTTGTTACAAGACGTGTTAAACGTGTTATAATATACATTTGTTGGAACATTGAAAGATAATATAATAGTCAGTGTTGTTTTTGGTATCTTGTTATGGTTTTGGGGAGGGGGCATGTATGCAGTGAGTGGAGGTTATTGGATGGGAAGCATTAGCTCGTGGTGGAGTCACAGGTAACATAATTGTCATATTTCTGCGAGAGGTTTTAAGCATGTACTGGTTCTTGGAAAAGCACTTCAGTTACTTTTCTCCAGCCACAATCGTATGAGCTGAAGTGTGTTTGTACGTACGTGTTTAGACACGATTTTGTTGTTCAGCTAAGGTAACTTACAATCTCGAAATAAGTTTATAACGGCTGAAGTTCCAGTCAGATGGCAGCCCATGTGGTAGGCAGCAAAACTTTCTGGCTATTGCAAGTTAAGCTATACTTACTATACTATACTGGAAATCCCATACGTCAATCCACCACAAAATACTCACACCTCACACTCGTAATATATGCATCGTAGAATGCGAATTGAGATACTGGGGGCTCCAGACGTCGGCAACATTCAAATAGCACTCTTTCTATTGCCACAAATACCACACAAAGCAACATCCCCAGAGTTGAGGAATACGCTGTTTTTACAAGTTGAGCTCTGACATTGCCACGCGTTGGTAACGAACTCCGCCTTGAGAACGTTCGAGCAGACGATACACGTTAAGGCAGTTGACTCATTCTCAACTGAACAGACCGGACAAGAATTTTTAGGCATAGTGCCTATACGGTGGTTGTCTTTATTAGGCGTAGAAGCATCCTTAGGATGGTTTAGCTTAGTAGGCTCGGGCGTGGATGTTGAGCTCACTTTAGCTATCTTAGTGGATTGTTGCCGTGTGACTACTAGAGTATCATCTTTGTCATTCTCACCTGCTATAGAGATATAATCCTGCGGAACCAGTGCTTTATCCTTTGATGATTTCCTTCTCCGGTGGCTTTGGGTTAGCTAAACACACCTTGATGAAGTACGACTTTGACTTACTCCATTGCACTTGCTGATTCCTTGTCTAACTGCTTTGATGTCTTGGTAGCTAAATATTGTGGAGTATGCTTTGGAACGGTCCGATTGCTCATGGATTTTACCAGATTTGGTGGTATAAGCGGCCGGTGAGGAGCTTTCACAGCTTTGAAATCCAGCAATTCGTCTTTAGCATCATCATCATCCTTATCCTCGTCTTCACAGACCTTGACCAAACCCTGGCCATCCGAGTCTAGTAATCTTTGACCATCAATATCAACGGCGTCATTTGGCTCGATTTTGACAAAAGGACCATCCTCCCTATCATCACTCTCTGCCTCGCTGTCCGTCACGAGGTCTTCGTCTTTTATGTTCGGCTCTTTCTTAGCTACTTCAAATCTGGCTAACGCTGCAGCAGCTCTCAAATCTCTTCCTCTTTTACTGCCTGCAACTCTAGGTTTTCCTGCAGGCCGCTTCCCATTTTCAAGCTTAACTTTTGTGGCTTCGTCTGGACCCAACGCCATCCCATTTTCGCCAAACTTCTTTCTAATTCTTCTCTCTTTGGCTTCTTTGTAAGTGATTTTGGGTTTGATTTTCCGCTTTTGACCACGCCGCGAGACGAATCCTCCTCCACACATGTGCTCGGGGAGAACTTCACCTTCTCCTAATGTCTCATGTGAGAATTGGCCGTTCTCTAATAAGACCCCTCTACCCCATATACCATCACCTGTATAGCCCCTCTCCCATAGACTCTTCATCTCTGCCGAAAACTCATTTCGAACTGCCCAAAACGCCTTGGAATGATTCATTTGTTTGTTGTGTGCCAACTCGTGCATCAGAACCATTTGTACAAATCTAAAAGGGAGCCACCGTCCAGTAGAAGGCGACTTGAGAACCAGTTGTATTACTTCGCCGTTGTTGAAGTTGCGACCTAATATAGTCAGCCTTGCGAATCTAGATATAAGACTCATATCACACCCCAGAACTCCAAATTTGGCTGATATTCTTCGAGGGACAATACCGCTAGGCAATGCTTATTCATTATTGGCAGACATTGAGCAGCAAGTCGCTCCAGGAAGTCCTTTGAGGTACCCTCATCTGGACCCGGGCGGGCCTTAATAAAGACGATATTCTTATTTGGTGCTGAGCGTCTAACGTTAATTCTTTCCCATCCTAGAGGCATTTTTGCAGTGGGGGTTTCGCATTCCAATTGTTGGATGCATTCGACGAAGTGGAGGGACGGAGCAGCTACCCTCTCCGCGTCGAAAGTTCGCGTGAGCACGTGATATCACACAATATAGCCATTCCCTATCTGTTGTATTGTATATCAGCGCTAGGTAGGGTTTAAAAGGCATCTTCATACTGAGTGCGGCATCTGGAAGAGTGATATTTCTGGAACTTAGTAAATAGAATGTAGTCTGTCTAGTTGTAATCATACAAAGTAGATCATGAGTCAAAAGTGTTCTAGAGTTGGAAGACAGGCGGGAGTTTAATAAATAATAAAACGCTCTACAAACCAGCTAGCTACAGTCAAACCAATCTACATTGCTAACTCGATGCCATTGCGGTACTTAATCAATCGAATCATCCCTCAGTGCAAATAACTCCTTCAACACACCGTCCGTCTTACTACGAATGGCGTCATGATACATTGAGTTCGTGATGAACTGTTTGCAGTTCTTCACTAACCTCGCCGTCTCTTGTGCCAAACCAAAGTCCACATACATATCATCAACAAAGGTAGCAGCGTAGAGAGGGACTTCGTTTCTGGCCAGTTGCCACTCATCGTATAGCTGGGGCCACTCGGAGTATTTAGCGAGCATATTGGAGACAGCAGCGAGTTTTTCAAGTTCAGGGTAGTTTTCAAACATGAATGGATAGATCATTTCGCCGGAAAAGTAGAGGGGTTGGTCGCTGACTTTCTTTGGTGACTGGGGTTGCCCTGTGAGCCATCTATTACCTCTAGTCAGTTTTGTAATGCAATAAGATCGGGAGTATCGTATTAGATTCTAGGATTCAAGATCTCCAGAGCCTCGGGAGACACATGGAGTACCACCTACTGGAATTCGCGAAAATCTCTACCCACCCGTTCGGCTGCCCAGTTCGAGGCTACGCCCTGGCAATAAATTGCTTCGTGGAGTACTGCATAAAGTACATTATCATCCATAGATAGTGCGCTTTCAATTGCTGAGAGCGTAGGCTGTTAAACTCAGTCAGTGAACGGTAGCTTTCAACAACTCGAGCATCAACGGGAAATTCCAATCAACAGGAAGTCTTCACTTACACGAGTGATGAATTGAAATTGAGCCAAATCTGTCTTCATCCGAAGAATGAGTTCATGAACTTTGTCAATACCACCATGCATTCCAAATTGAATTCCAAGTGTTAGTAGCCCTCTAACAGTCAAGACAGCTCCAGATGGCATTTTCAAGCCTCCATTACTTTTGATATGGTAAGCCAAGCCTGTGAACCATCAGTTCTATTCTCCTTTGCTGAATGAAAATTCAAATATGACCAAGTATACACGTTAAACACTTTACTGAGCCGGAACCTGCCTAAATGTAGCTGTGACATGACTGGCAAGCCACCCAACTAGATTCTTCGGCACTAAAACTCTGAAATTTCTTCTGCGTAGGGGTGGGGGAGGGGAAGGGGATAACTCACTGTGTATAGTATTAACATCCTCCGGGTATTTTGCGTAAAAGGCTTTGTTCCGCTCAATAACTTTCAGGTATGTAGCTTTGTAAACCTGATCTGCAGAGCGTCGAATGGGAGCCATTCCACCAGACATGAAGCACTCTCGTAGACCCTGAGGAAACTTCGAAAGATATGTGAGTATGCAAAATCCGCCAAATGACTGACCAAACAACGTCCACTTCTTCAACTCATCAGGATAACCTTCAGTGAGCGCCTTGCGGATCGCCTCACAGTCCTTAACTATGCTATCTGCTCTGAAAAATTTCAGATAATCCGCTTGCTTGAATACATCACCTTGCAAAGCGAGTGTTGCAGCTGATACCGGGGTACTTAGTCCTGTTCCTCGTTGATCAAGATAAAGCATTTGGTAGCCTTTGTTGAGAACGGTATCGGTAATGGACATATTTTGAGGAGGAACGCAGGAATGACCCGGACCCCCTTGAAGGTAAACAAACCATGGCTTCTGTAAACTCTTGCGCTTCTCCTCTTCTAATGGTGTGGCAGCCGGCTTTTCATGACGGGTAACTGCCCTAGCGAAGATTTGGATTGTGCCTGAAGATAGGTTGGAATAGTCTTTGGGCACCTCAAAGAGTAGTTCTGAAACCTTTAACTTGCCTAAAATGTCGTAAGCGCGCAGTTCAACTAACTGATAAACTTGTACTGTAACTTAGAAAGCGGACAAGGCTCTTTCAGTACTAGGCCAGCTGCAATCACCAGACACGGCAATAGCAGCAGAAGTTGAAGGCTAATTCAATTACCAGGAACTAAATGCGATTTTGTTTCCTATATTATGTCTTGTTAGCAACGGTCAAGGTGTCTCCTGGGTAGGTTAGAAGTTGAGGGAGGCTTACCAGCAGCTTTGCGAAATTCATTTCGGATCTAATTCTAGTCACGAATAAGGTGATGGCAAGTTCCAATCAATGATAATCCTGCAGAATTTATTTGTATTTGGGCTTGCTGGTCAGGTTGGAATATTCAAGATGTGGGACAATGCGGAGTGGGATGTTGATTCGGTTCAAGCGGAGGCCACACAAAGAAGGGAAAAAGAAGGGTAGAATTGTGCTCACAACAAAAACAACGACATTCACAACAATACACAACAGCAACACCCAACAGCATTGCTGTGTAATATACATCTATTTTGTAAGCTAGAATTGAGTACCATTTGTCACCTCAGTCTCTTTTAGCACGAGAGAATGCGTCTCGCTCATTAGTTTTATTCAAGTCTGCATCTCTAAGATTTTCAAAGGATTCTACCTCAAGGAATATTCCTTGTTTGTATGGTCTATCACTCATAATCCACTGAATATCTGGGCTCTCCAGTACTACTTCTCCTCCCTCAACCATATATCTCATCCAGCAACTTACAGCTTTAGGAAGTTCTACTTATCACGTGAGACGCAAACAGAGAGACGCAAACAAAATCCAGGTCCCATCTTCTGAAATGGCGAAAGACAAGAAGTCTAAAGATGCAGCAAAGGTCGCCCTCAAAGCCCAAAAGAAACAGAAACAAGAAAAGAAAGGAGAAAAGAAAGAAAAGTCTAAATCTGCCAAGAACATTGACAGTGATGCCGAAGACATAGACCTCGATGCCGTCCTCGCCGAATACGCCAAAAAGCAAGAACAGTTCCTCAAAGTTACCGAAGCACCGTGTGAACCTCCTCGAGCTCGATCTTCAGCTACAATTATCGCTTCACCGGCTAGCGATAATGAGTTGTTTCTGTTTGGTGGCGAGTACTTCAATGGTGCGCTCGCGACATTTTTCAATGATTTGTATGTTTATTTGATTAACAAAGATGAGTGGAGGTTGATTACGAGTCCGAATACGCCATTGCCCCGTTCGGGTCATGCGTGGTGTCGTGGTGGGAATGCTGGCGGTGTCTATTTGTTTGGCGGAGAATTTTCGAGTCCGAAACAAGGCACTTTTTATCACTATAATGATGCAAGTTCTCTCTAGAATTACTCCAAAGCAGAGAGGTGTTAACACAATAAACAGTTCTGGCGTTTTGAGCCTTCAAATAGAGAATGGACTCGTATAGAGACTAAAGGCAAATCACCGACAGCAAGAAGTGGTCATCGAATGACCTATTACAAGAATTACATTATCCTATTTGGTGGTTTCCAAGATACATCTCAGACCACCAAATATCTTGGTGATCTGTGGATTTACGATACGCAAAATTTTGTATGGCATAATCCTGTCTTGCCACTAGCGTCTCTCAAGCCAGATGCAAGATCATCATTTTCATTCTTACCGAATGAGAATGGAGCTGCACTCTATGGAGGATATTCACGAGTGAAAGCTACCGTTACGGGAAAGCAGACCAAAGGCGGCGGACAGTCTCAACGCAATGTACTTAAACCACTGGTTCATGAAGATTGTTTCTTCCTACGTATTGTTCAACCAGCTCCGGAAGCAGCTCCAGGGACCCCACCTACTGTACGTTGGGAACGGAGAAAGAAACCTGCAAATGCACCAAGTCCAGCTCGTGCAGGGGCAACTATGACTTACCATAAAGGCCGAGGTATCTTATTTGGTGGTGTGCACGATGTGGAAGAAAGCGAAGAAGGAATTAACAGCGAGTTTTTTAATGCTCTGTTTGCTTGGAACATCGAACGAAATCGTTACTTTCCGCTCACGCTTAAGAAACCACGAGCAGCTCGGAAGACGCAAGGCAACGAAAGAGGAGGTGGCCGTCGTGGTAGAGGTCAGGCCAATGAAGAGGAACTTCTTCGTAATCTTGCTGCTCTCCAGACCGGGAAAACTTATGCAGAGATTGATGATATGGATATCGACTTGCCCAAAGACGATGATGAGGACAAAATGCCAGCGAAGGAGGTTTTGATGGAATTCCCGCATCCAAGGTTTAATGCGCAGATGACAGTACAAGGAGATCAACTTTTTATTTACGGCGGGACGTTCGAGAAAGGAGATCGTGAGTACACGCTTGATGAGATGTACGCTCTGGATCTAGGGAAGTTAGATGGCGTGAAGCAGATTTTCAAACGAGAGGTTGATAACTGGCTCGGAAGCGATGATGAGGAGAGTGACGATGATGAAGACGACTCTGAAGATGATGAGGATGATGAGGATGAGGACGAGGATGTCATGATGAAAGACGTGAAGCCATTACATAGTGAAAGCAAAAGGAAGTCAAAACGCAAGGAGCTGGTCGATAGCGACAATATATCGTCGATATCCTCGCCTACCGAGTCTGTGTTTGATGATACGCCAGATGACATTACAACGGCGACGCAAGACGATGACTTACCACATCCAAGGCCGTTTGAGTCGAGAAGAGACTTCTTCCAGCGCACTGGAAATGAGTGGCAGGAATTATTGATGACAAGTCTAAGATGGAAGGGTGTTAAACCAGAGTCGCTGTCTGTGAAGGAGATCAAGACGAAGGCGTTTGAGATGAGCGAGGAGAAATGGTGGGATTGTAGAGAGGAGATCACGGCTTTGGAGGATGAGCAAGACGCAGCGGGAATTGGTGAGGTCGTTACATTGGCGGATAGAGCAGAGGCCAGTGGTGGGGTTGGACGAAGAAGATAGACATAGAGATGTCTTGAAGTTGAATTATTATTTTTTTGCTCAAGAAGGATCGCAATTTAACCCTTTATATGACCCTTGCATATGCCTGACTTCTTTTAAAGTACTGTATTTCAAGCAAGTGCCAACCCCCCCCCCAAAACCTCAACGCCTTTCCAATCATAAATTCGTTATGCTCCATACCTCGTAAAACACTCTTCCTGATGTACATTTAAACACTCCAGCGCGCACACTCTCCCTCCACATCTCATACATTTGACCCGTCCCCAATACCCACAAACCTCACAAAAATGCCTAACCGGTTTCCTCCTATCATCCTCTGTCCAACTCCCTCTTGCTTCATTATAACTCAAAGGCGGCGCAGATAATAATTTCTTAATTTCCTCTTGCGTTGGCATAGTTGGTATCCTCGATACCAATAACGGATCACTATCTCTAGGATGCGCGGGCGGATCCGCAACTTCAGCAAATGATATTGGGGCATCTATACCGGTCATCGGCGTATCCAGGGTCTCCGCTTTGACGGCTGGCGTTGAAACCCGCCGTAGGGCTGTTTCTTTGGGAAGGGTGTTTGGTTCTTTCTTTTTGTGGGATCGTTTGTGGTGTGTGTCTGTTGCCGGAGCAGGTGGTGGCCGGAGTGCATTTGATGCTGGTGGGAGGGAGACTGGTTGTGCACCCGTAGCAACTAGCGCCTCGTAATCTGCAAGATAGTTCGCAAATGTCTTTTGACTCTGTAATATCTTGCGTACTGCAGGTGTAACTTTTCCATGGCTCACTGTATATCCGTCAGCTCACGTCCCGACATCCCACAGAGACAGTAGAAGGGTGAGATGTACCTCGCCCAGCATTATCACGATGCCGCACTGGCACAGGTATAGCTACATCGCGATGATTTTCTCGATCCAGCGCAGCAAGATCACGGAGCAGCTTTGCGTCTTGCTTTGCATTGGTGTCGCCGACCAGCTCGGTGCGATGTCTTTTACGTGAGGTGGGCTGCAAGGCTGCGACTGATGAGTTGATTCCTGTGTCCGGTACGTATGCATAGCCTGGCCGGTCCGGCACTGTTGACATTGCTACCTCGCGGACCCCGAAATTGATCATGGTTACCGAAGGTTAAAGTGGTTGAGAATTGTGGATGTGTGAGTGTTGAATGTAGCTGATGCAAGGCTGAAGGTTGATCTTTTAATCATGGCAGAGTTACTTGTGGTCGGGTATGTATGTAACGTATACATTATCCGGTTAGCATACCGCGCAATAACCGAGCCGAGAAAGCCCCTTTGGTACCTTCGTACATCGAGCATCCCATTCGTTTAATGCCAAAGAGTATGTGTACCAGATATCATACTTCTCAATGCAATCAGGCCCGGAGACTTTAGATTATATCATGAAAACCACCGGAGCATCATTTGCAACCCTAACAACTACCTAGCTGGGTACGATAAATAGTCAAAGTGATTCCGTATCAAGTGGTAAACTCATCTACATCCATCTGGACATTGAGCCATTCATTTGGGATCTGGGACCTCTCCTCAGTTTAGACTGTCTTTGTTGACTGCCTTTATATGTTTCTAGACTACAGCGATGGAAAAACGTCACAGGGTGTTTGCTGTCGCAAGGACAGGTAAACAGCCGTTCCCTCTTCTTCAAAATAGTAGCATAACGGCGGTTTATAACTTCAAGAAGAGATGTCGTCCTCATAGAAATTCGCTATGTAGTATCAAAAGATAACATGAATTCTGTCCACGACAGCTAAAAAAAACTTTTTACCTTAACGCACTTTTAGCTCTCGGGGCATTGCTATCATCGTCGATCGTCACGATAATACGGAAATGCTGGGTGCTTACTTGGGCGGATAGATCCCTTGACAAGAAAGTGAGCTGAACCAGAATTTCATCTCTGGTAACAATGTATCGTTATCTAACAGCCGTCAGCCGGAATCTTCCAGCGACACACCTATCGATTACCTGTTTGGAAATTATGTGCTCCTAGGTCTGCTCAGAGCAATACACTTATTTTAGGATGTATGGTCCTGACATATGTGACATGCGTGGTATGCGTAGGCTCCAGGCGGATATTAATGGAAGCACATCTGCATCGGGTGGCATCCCTTGCCACTAGTTTGAATATATTTTGGGGTTTTGTTTTTAAGGATCTCATGTCTTTGATGGTGGCTATTTTCCCGTTTGTTATTGCGTTGGCATTATTTTACTGCGCATGCCTGGACGGGTGGGATGAATGGGTCCTTAGGATAAATAAGTAAGCCCAGCTTTATATCGTGACAGAAATGTATTATACTTTTAGGACAGAATATAAGATCGAGTGTCATCCTAGTGGTGATATCTGATAAGTCATATTTCAGATTTTACTACTTCCTAGAAGCTCTGATTATATATCAAATCATTAAAGTTCTTTTCTTCCAAAAGTCTCTTGTCTCGAGACTTTGCGACGACTTAATTGGTTGATAAGGGTTACTGAACGGCCAGACAAAAATGATGGAAATCAACACCCAGATAAAAGATCCATCATGAACGCAAGTCTCCATTAGCTCATGGTTAAGGTTGAGATTGTATACACACAATGCGCAGCCTCCGAAATGCCAGTGCTTTCGCCTGTATCAAAAATGCATCAATGCAGCTGAGATAGTCTGTTGTACAAAGTCCAGATGGGAGAATTATGACACCCACATACTACTGTTTGAATGCAGGAAATTTTCCAGAACCCCTCCGCATGTGTTTTTCTCCCGATTTATTGTTGGGTATTATTGCTCTCCATTTACTTCTTTCTCTCCAGCTCGCCTAATTTCTCTTCTAAGGTCTGGACGTAGGAGTGGACGCGTTGGACGCTTGCTTGTAGGCTCTGCAGATGCCATTGTTAGTTTCATATCCTCAAATCTTAATAGGAAATCTAAACACCGGGACTGCTACGCTTGTGTCAAGCTACTGAGTAGAGAGACTTACGTATATGTCCGAGGTTAATAACTCATTCGACACCTTGTATTCTTCCAATACGTAATAGTAAACCCCCGCTCCAGACAACGTGCTTCCCAAAAAGAATCCAAGCAGCCTAATCACATTTTATCAGCATTCGACCTTTCAATTGCTCGATAATGCCCCCGAACACATTTCCTAAACTCCTGTCGAACGAACGGAAAACCGGAACTTACCCTCCTCTAAAAGCTCCCACAGGCTTCTTAATTGGTAATGGCGTGGCCACTTCTGCTAATCTCCTCGAACTCGTTTGGAAGCTTCGGCCCATACGGATCGTTGAGCTTGTCGAGCTCGAAGAAACAGCGCGCAGAGCTGGAGAGAACATTCGTGATGCCATTATAAACCTCTAGCTAATTTTCTCTGACTGATGTTGATTATTGGGTTTTGAAGGGAGCTGGATTTGATTTTGTGGGTGGAGAGGAGGTGATGCGGTTCTGTTTGCCTGACGTTGGGTCATAGCAATGGAAGCTTTCCCCAGAATTAAGATCCCTGCATATTTGGCCTCAGGCAGTAGAGACATACAAATTTGACATGTCTTAGCTTAGGTAGAACAGACTATATCATTTATCTCAAGATATTGTAAATTGAAGTTCGCTGTTACAAGCGATTGATCTCTCTCAGAGTATCAATGTGAAAATGGAAAGCAGTTTTATCATAGAAGAAAAGCAATTACATTGAAATCACAGGCTTAGAGAAAATGGATGACATTTTGATGCAGCTAAACCAAGCCTAAAGGCTGCACGAGTTTCTCCAACCTCAAATGCCGGAGAGATAGTTAGTACATATGTGAAAGAAAACCTTTACGCCGTTCTCAATTACTCAATTTAACCTCCCATCTATAGCTCGTCGTGGATTTCCTCGGCAGCAGACTTAACGGCCTCGGTGGCTTCACTGGCAGCGCTCTTGACGGACTCGGTAACTTCCTCAGCCTCGCTCTTTGCGGCATCGGTAGCAGCCTCGGCTTGCTTAGCCAAAGATGCTTCAGCCTTGGCCTCTTCAGCAGCCTCATCGTAAGCGACCTCAATAGCGTATTTACCGTTATCCTTGACGAACTTGATCAAATCCTCGATGCTACGGCTACCGCTGTATGTGACGGGGTTCTTCTTGTCACCAGCCTTGTAGAGCTTGATGGTTGGGAAACCTTGGATCTCATCGGGAACATCGTTCAAAGTAGCATCCACCTTAGCGATGGTGACCTTGTCGTTGTGGCCCTCCTTAACGTACAATTCAGCGAGGATGTCGTACTTTGGGGCAAGAGCCTTGCAGTGTCCACACCATGGGGCATAGAATTCAATCAAGACATCCTTGGCATCATCGAGGACAATATCATCATAGTTCTTGGCGACAACGATTTGAACTGGACCTTCTTGTTTCTCTGGGATAGGCTCAGACTTGATGCTTGGCTCGACTTTACCGGCAACGAAGTCCTCGACGAACTTGCCAATGCTCTCAGCAGTGATCTCGGTATCTTGATCGAAGGGGAACTTCTTGTTATTGACAGTATCCTGAATGGCGAAAGCTGGCCATTGGTCGGCCTTGAGGTTAAGGTTACCAGCATGAGCGCCGAATGCCTTAGCATCAATGGTGGCAAAGCTGACAGCAGCGCGATGCTTCTCGGCAATGGGCTTGAGAGTGGCGGCAATGGATGCACGCTCCTCCTCAGTCTCAGCGAAAATATATGCCAAAGGAATTCCGGTCTCCATATAACCTGCGTATGTCTCAGGGCCAACCTCTCCAATCAAAGGGATGGAGGCGGTCTTAGCGAACTTCTCGATGGCCTCAGCACTTAACGCATCAGCGAAGACACTTTTGCCCTCATCGAACGACTTGTATAGAACAACGGAAGGGAAAGTGACACCCTCAGCCTTGGCCAATTCAGCATCGTTGCTGGCACCGAAAAGATAGTTGTCACGGAGCTTCTCAGCGACGGCGGTGAATGTAGTGTTGGAGGTCTTGTCATCAGCGGCGAAATATCCGACTAACACAACCTTATCGGCGGTCTTGAAATCTTCGACAGTCTCCTTGGTGATGGTAGACACGGCAGGGAGGGATTGCTTGGTCATGTATGAGACAATCCTGCAGATTTCCATTAGCATACTTATTCTGCTCAATTTTCATTCAGGTAGGTATTTAAACTTACGCAGGAGCCTTTCGTGCACCAGAGTATGGGGAAACATTCTCCTCGCCGCGGAAGACCTTCAGGGTTGGGTAACCCTCGACACCGAAGCTTTGGCAAAGATCTGCCTCTTCTGTGCAGTCAACCTTTGCAAGCTTGATGTTCTTCTCCTTCAGTGTGGTAGCAGCTTCTTCGTACTCGGGGGCTAATGCTTTGCAGTGGCCACTGGATATCAATTAATAATCTGCTAGTGATAGGTGTCTTCACAGGAGTTACTCACCACCATGGCTAAATAGCAAAAGCAATGTTAGAAAATGTTAATTGTACTTGCAATAGGAAAGGGAACATACTGCGTAGACTAGAGGGCAAGTATGTTAGCTAGATTCTAGCGAGAGTTGTTGCGCTGGAGTTTGAGGGAGACTTACATTCTGCCAGAACCAAATCATTTGCCTTGACAAAGTCCTTGAAGGTATCCTTCGTGAGTACCTCAACGTCTGAAGCTGATGCTACAGCAGCAGCGCCTAGAAGGCCGAGCGCAACAGTGGTAAAAGTGCGCATTTTGGTGGTGTTGTGGGAAAAAAACAGGACGCTTGAAGGAGGGTGAGTTAGCTTCTGAGTAGCTTCAGTTTGGTGATGAGAATAAGTATGAGAGAGGGAGAGGATTTGAAGGCCGAAGGGGAAGCTTTATATAGGAATATGCAAAACCGTGCAAAGCAGTGTAGTGCAGTTTAGCGTACCTTAGGAATTCACTTTCGGGTCTGAGGGGGAAAGTCAATGGAAAGTGAAGGTGGTTATAAAATGGGATTTCGATTGGAACTGGCCGAGGGGCGATGTGGTCTTTATCGCAATGCCCCTGGTGTAAATTTAGCCTGGGCCCCACTTTGCCCGCCTCCCTGTGACTGGCCGAATATGAAGACACTCTGTCCCTTTCCTGCCATCTCCCCCAAAGTGCCACCCAGTAGTGCCACCAAAATAATGATTACAGATCCTGAGCATTTATGAGAGCTGTCCAAGCCAGACTAGGGCCCCTCTTATGAGAATAGCCTTATTAGATTCCTAAGCTTCCACGGAAGGGTTTTTGCGGTTATCAGATTACCCAGAAGAAGAAGAAGAAGACAACATCCCATGTTTCCCCTTTTACATTAGAATCCTGTCCTGTTCATCTCTGGTGCTCGGCCAGATATCGCCGCTCCATGCTCCATACAGTCAGTACAGAACAGCTGACTCTGTAGTATTACTGCACATTGATTGCATATGGCTAGCTTGAGCTTTTGCAAGTATTGGTAATGTCAGACCATATACCCGTGTGAGAAAGTCGACTTATGCGGCTGATATCAAAGCATTTCCAAGCCCCTCCTTCACTAAACATAACATTCCTGCACCTGCTTGAATACGTGGTATGATCAACTTATCGGCCAGGGATTAGGCCAAACCCATCTACTGTTGAGGTTGTTCTTCCGTCCTTCAGATTGTGAAGAGTATAAGTAAGTAGTTTGACTGATCGGTCTAATAGATAGTCATTCCTTTTGTCAGATATATTTCACAATCTTAGCTTAGTTAAGAGGATTTGATATTGGGCAATAACTGTATGAAAGGCTTGAAATACTCTATGAGGGCATCAGGTATTCAAACTGCTTCAGCTAGTTTCTTCCTTTATTGGTGTGATTTGTTATCATCACTTGAAAGAGTATGTGTTTCTGGTTGTTAGTCGGTGGCAAGTGCTGCTTACGACCAAGAAAGAAGAAAGATGAAAGTAAGAACTACGAGACTATAGATTACAGATGTCGGACTTCACTTCGTTCTCTCATAAGCAATTTCCCGGTAAATCAGTCAAGGGCCCCTTCTACTTTAAAATGAAGTCTTTTATTATACTTAGTTTTCAGATCAGTTCTTCAAATGAACCTCTTGGGAGTTCAAGAAAGTGAAAGAAGAAAAGTTGAACAAGGCAAAAACATTCCTAGTTCTGGACATTCAGCAAATTGTAATTTTCTTGTTCTTGTTCGTAAAAATTCACATCAGATCATGTGGTGTCTGTTGTGTCCCTCGTCTCGGTCAAAACATCTTGTAGCAAGGATCTGGAAATGTTAAACTTCCTAATTCAAAACTTACTTGATCATTTGCTTGCTCTGGAAGGACTCATGGGACTTGTCTCAAATGTCAGTTATGTATCTTGCGTGAAGTTGAGATAAGGAAACAAAGAATAGTTCACATGGAGGGTCAGATAACGCTCCAATACACTCTGTGCCATCTAATAATATTGAAAGCAACTACAGGAAACAAGAAAGTCTGTCCTATCCTTCCAATGTGAGTTTATGGCAGTTTTCTTTTTGGGAGTTGAGATTCTCATTGCTATGAAGTTGCTGTTAAGATCTAGGTACGTTGCACAATGTCGCGCTCTGGAAATCTATCCATATTATACGCCCCATTCTCCTTGGATCTTTAGAATATTTGGATGGCTCCTTTCCTAATGACCTTCGAAACCAACATACCATTTTACCACACAGCAGTAAAACAGCGGTAACACCACTAATTTTCTAGTCAACCTATTTATTTCACTGATGTTGTCGTCGGTGCTCCGCCATCTCATCCTTCCGTTTTGGTGAAAAGACCACTTCTTGCCATTCCGCAATGCTTGGTACTATTTCCCCCGATATACTCAGCACATCTCTTTCTCAGAGATCGTCTTCAAGTTCGCCAAACACATCTCATTTCACTCCAACCACGGTCCCATCACTTCATTAAAGCATCTTTTCCGAAGTGATCACCCATGGCGACAATCCACCACCAACAAGCCTCTATAACTACTACTACGCAATTGTGAGAGTACAACCTCGATAGCTGGGTGGGATCTTGCACAATGGTCGACATGCTAACCCACCACCGTCTTCATGCCATGGAGAATGGTCCTCTTGGAAGCTCTCCTATGCGCTCTCGACCTAATGGTGACCAACCCTCAAGCCGTGTCCCCCAGCATAGACTGGAGGAAAATCGCCCTCCGCCTGCAATCTCTAAGGCATTATCAAGCATGCTGAAAACAACCACAGAGACTGGCGATATTGGTATGTTCTCGATCAAGCCTCCTCGGGTTCCACATGCTCCAGGCAGCCCCCGAAGAGTCAACGGCCTCTACAGAGACAACAGACCACAAAATGCACAGCGACCTCCAAACTTTGAGCCTTATGGAGGTAACGCAGGTGTTATTGACGATAGACGACGCCTGCCATCATACTCGAGAGATGTAACGTCCGAGGTTGTATCGTTGTACGAGACAGCAAGCCAGAAGTCTGTGAATCGAGTATATGATGATCCGGACTACCGATCGTATTCCATGAATCAAACTTACTCACAGTATGCGTTGACCAACCACCGATCGTATTCAAGTCTCCGAAGCCAGCCAGACGGTGGGAGCCAGGGGCAACGACCTCGTTCGCCATTCGCGTATCCTGCCCGGCTTAAGCGCCATGGCTTTCGTCCTTCATCTCCTGCATTAACAGATGGAGGGCTGGTTGACTATTCTCGACGAGCAGAGATTGAACGAGGACCTCATGTGAGTAGTAGTAGTAGAGGATTGTTGACTTCAATGGGATTCGTCTTAAATCAAGGTATGTGCTTACTGATCCAACACAGGTCGCTCGTACTGCTTCTCCTGCATCTATACATGCTCAAAGACGGATATATGGTCCGCCTCCACTTCGTTCAAATGCAAACAGATCTACCCACTCTCTTCTTAGTCAACCATCACCAATACGACGATCTGTTAGTCCACTGGCTCGCCCAGATGATGGTACACCTTCCTCCGACTGGTTACGCCGGTACGGGCCAATTTCTATGAATAGCTCTCCAGCACGAAGCACGTTGAGCTTAGCATCAACGGCGAATCCATACCAGGTGGCCCCTGCAGCATCAACAACCACCACACCAGGGAAGCCATCCCCTTTGTATTACGACTACACAGAAGACTTCGATATCGATGACTACAATGGACACTCCGTTTTGGATCCTCCTCCTCAATTCCGAATTGACAAGACTATTCCAGAGGATCGCCCATTGAGTGCGAGTTGGCAAAAGGGCAATGATGGGGATCCATATGGCACTAAACTTCGATCTTCGTCGGGAAATTCTACTGTAATTCATCATAAGGAAGTCGCTTATTCTCACTACTCATGCCCTCCAAGTCCTCATTCTAATATTCCACTTGAGCGCAAGCAAGGCCAGAATGGACATCATGAAGTCAACAACCTACAAGGGAATGAGCCTACTACGGAAAAAAAAGTAATTCGTCTCTCTGGATTAGGTCTTGGAGCACAGGAGTTAAGTAGAAGTGTTGGAGAAGCTTTCGGGCTTGCTTCAACACCATCATTTGAGCTTATATCGGCAGACGTTAAGGGGGGTAGTGATGGCGGCGCGATCGCCAATGACTCACATCTATCGCTCCCAAATACAGAAACCATAGATTCAGCATCTTTGAGGACTTCAGGATACAGTTTCAACACACACTTAAAACAATTTCCACCACCACCAGCAGCAGACAATAATATAATCGCCGGCGAGCCTAGCACAGCTCCTGGACGTCGACTATCGTCCGACACTTTCGGTGGTCGAAGACGTAAATCGGGAGATTCATACAGAACATCATCTCCACCATCCCCAACAAGACCATATACAGACGGCGCAGCTGACCACAGAGTTCAATACCAATCTTTAACGACGAACAATCGGAAAAGATCAAGCCAATTCCTGGCCTCGGACTCCAACGAGGAAAATACAGATCCCTCCTCAAAGCCCAGGAGCTTGGAAAAATTAGGCTCCATTCCTCTTTCAGACTCTACGATTGTCCCCAGTGTTTCACAATTGCCAAATCAAATATTAACTTCAACACGGTATGGAAGCATCTCTGCCAATGAGAACGGCGCTCAAGTTAGCGATGAGACTATACAGGTCTTGCCAGATACGTCATCAACATTGGGCCATCGCCCAAGTAAGAAAAGACGTGTAGATGCTGTTACAGAACCGACGTATGGACATACTGATGTTCCAAACTTCAGTCATCAAATCCCTCGGAGGTTGGCAACACGCTCAGACTCTCCAATGCTTGCCCCTAAGCCAATATCACCTGCCCGGCAATTAAAGCTGAAGAACAGTATTCCTCAGCTCATGAAAGCATTGCCTACAGCTCCAGGTCGCCCTGAGAAACCAGTCCGCACGGTGTCACCCCTTGTGCAGCCAAGATCTTCTCAAACTGAATCAATGCCCTGTAGATTCTCCCCTCTCGTACATGAGGCAAACCCCGGCTTAGAAAGGTGTCATCAACAGACAGATCACTATCAAAATCTATCCAGAGCTCAGTCGAACCCTTCGTCAGGTGTTGCAGAGCTAGATTCAAGGCCAATAAACGTTGTATCTACTATCATAGAGGATGAACCCCAGCCTGACGTTCAGCCTGCAAAGCTTAAACTCAAGATGCGTAGCTTTTCATCATTGCGGCCAATATCTGCAGATTCTCGTCCCTGGAATGATGAGGATAGCTATCCTTGGTCAGAATCGAACGTACAAGCAATAACACCAACCCAACCAGTGCGTGGGGAAAACTCATCAAGCATCAAACATCCCAAGTTCAAGTTGAAGGTTATTCGTGCCTCAAATTCTACACTGAGTACCGTCCGTGTGAATAGAGAGTCTATTGAATCGAGATCTAGAGTTGGTCTACAGCTAGGAAACCCCAAGGATTTATTTACTACAAACTCAGGCATAGATAACGTGTTTTCATCCATCAGGCAACGCCTTCACTCCCGAAAAGCAAGTAATGCCAGTAACAGGTCGTCACTTGACAGCAAAGTTGTGTCCGGTCTCGGCCAAAGCTCAAACCAGGAAATCCAGGAGCAATCGGATCAATTGACCAATTTGGAATGCGTACCAGCTTCTACACATGCTTTTAGTCCAACTCAAGTAGGAAGTTGGTTTTCAGTAGATAGCATTCATAGTCATGAGGGGATAAATCTACGCAAAAGAATATCCAACTTGAGATCTCGAATGATAACACCTTACGCATCAAGAAATGCTGCTCAGTCATACGACGATCTTACTTGGCGAACCCAGAACCGAGTGGATGCTCCTAGCCTATCCCCTACGAGATCCCATCCAGATCTTCATGCAGTCAGGGTGAGTGTCGAACCGGAGCGAAAGAAGGGTATCTCATCAAGGACTAGAGTACACAACCTGCGTACGAGGGTGTCTGAATGGATCAAGAGTGCAAAGTTAGTTTTCACGGCTCATGTGAAGCGCGGGAATCAGCAATAGATGATTACGAACCCCATAATGTGTGAAAAGTGGATGTAAATGATTTTAATTCATGGTTGACGGGCAATTGCGTTGCACTTCCGTTGCTCTATGTACAAATGATGAGCAAAAATGGCTCGGTGCCGATATATATGGTCCATAACTTTCTTTGTAAAGTTCTAGACGGTCATGGTTCCCGGCGCCAAAAAGGTTTGGCGGTTGCTCTCAATTTGGGCCTTGCTAGTCACTTTAGTAGACAATATATCAGTTTCTAGAAGCTCTTTAGTGCCATGCAATAGTACGAAGAACACTAAAATGCCAAAATATAAAGAGGAGCTCCTACTTCAAAATACGCTTACATACTGGTTCTTTTTGTCGATACTACTACTTCTCCACTTAAGTTCCAAATTCAATGTTGTATTTAGTAGAGCCTTGATTAATGTTCACTAGTATAACACAACATTCCCCCACATACTCCACAGTTTCCACGGTTCCCACAAGCCGTTCGAAAGCTAAATGTGTTATCCAAATGCTGTTCGCTCCTTCTAGAACTTCTCGACGGCAACTTCCAAGCCTTTGCCGGATCTGTCCTACAAGTGACGATGACATATATTCTGAATGTCTAATGTATGCTATCCAGCAATTATGCAAGAAACTCTAACATAGTTATGATTCATTTTCCTCTTAAAATTCTTGGGAGATGTTTCAAGAGAAGGTAAAATTGCCGTTTGGTGCGGAGTACGGACGTAAACGGGTAAGTACTGTGCTGTATATAAATATAGGAAATGGCAGGCCTTGCTTGAGATGATGAGATATATTATTCTTCATCTCAGTGGTGGAAAATATCTTCAGAGAGGAACGCCCAGCTCCGTTATTTATTCACTTTGGCAAGAAAATATATATAATACTCAGCAATGAATATAAGCCTTCTCCTAGTCAGACAAACTTCAACCACCAATACTCATTTCATTTTCCACTCAATATGCATTTCAAATCTCACCTCCCGTCCCTCCCATCGAAACCTCTATTCACAAACCTCAACCCCTTTGCTAAGCGAGATACCACCACCGATCCCCTTCAAACGGCTCCCAACGATCTCCCGAGCTCCGTATCCACAAACGAGTTCCCTCATTACAGTTTCGATGACTGGGCGAGAGGACTGAGCATTACTCCTGACTTAAGTTTCGATTTAAGTGAGAATGAGAGAGAGGCTAGTTTAGAATTTACGGAATTGTGGTATGACACAAATTGGGGTTATGAAAGGGTGGAGCGCGAAGTTGATTTAGGGGGCGAGAACGTGAGGAGTCCAAGGAGGCGAGCCGGGCTATTCCGATTTCCGTCCTTTGGGACAAGACAGCAGAGGAATGATGAAGATAAGCCGAGTCAGTTCGCGTCATCTCCATCGAAGGAGAGAGAGGCTGGCAATAAGCCAAGTCGTTTCCCATCATTCTCACTGAGATCGAGAGCCAGAGAGAAGCATGATGGGGATAGTGAGCGGTCAACGGCCAGGAGGAACAGTATTTGGAGTATTGCTTCGGGTCGCAGCGGGAGATCAAGTGCAAGCTCGATCAGCAAATGGAGTTTTTGGACGAGGAAAAGTAGTACTCCAACTATCATGCCAACGGATATGGGTGTGGTGAGAGAGGAATCGATAAAGGAACGGCTGGAGGAAAGACCAACGCATGGTCCTACCAGTGATTTGGAACAGAGCCCTGATTTGCTTTGCGAGGATACTTTGGCTCCACCTCCGAGTCTGGTATGTTCCGAAGAAGATTTAGTGCCTCCCAGGAGTTTGTTTCATCTGGAAGGGGTATTTCAAGATGAGAGATGGGTTTTCCCTGCTGATAGGGAGAGAAAACAGCAGAGTCCTTTAAAACAGCACGTGGATGATATAGTGGGGGGTCGGGATTCCGAACACACCAGGGAAAAAGATGGCGTGGAGCAAAAACAGATTAAAGACTTGAGTACTACCAATGATATAAAAGATCTTGTACTGATATCGTAGTTCAGGTCAGAGCAGAGTCTAAAATACAAGAGGCCCAAGAGTCACGAACTCTTGAATGGTGTATGGAGTTTGACAACGATGACACAATCTTTGATGATCCGTACGTCGTTAGGAATTTAGATACCTTGGATTGGTGTATGGGACTTGATACGCCGAAGGAGCAAAAACAGGCGAAGCGTTATGGCTTGGTGTTCAATAGGAGAAATAAACCTTTCTAGAATACTGCACCACCAATTATGAACAATCTCTCTTCTTCTCGCTTGACCCACTGGATGATCTTGTTTGCTCCATGTGCTAAAGCTGCTCGGGAAGTATTTGGCCCTGCAACACAGTAGAACTCGAAGATAGCTGTTGTCCATACTAGTGATATGCTGTCGGTGCTTACGCAGTGTATAACTTTTACGTGTGCATGTTTGGCATGTGCTGAGCCATGCAGATTTTGATACAGGCTCATGAGTCTAAACCCGTCAGTGGGTTGCATTTAAAGGAATTTAACAGTTAAGGATTGGAATAGTACCTACTTTCGGCGAGCTAGTGCAGTACCAAAGTGAGGAGAAAATGAAGGCATAGTAAACTGCACATTTGTACGTGATTTGTAGAGAAAATGTCGCAGTGGAGTTCCTGGTACGATGTCTGTTGCGCTTTGACGCCCATCTCGGACTGCTCTTTTAATGATTCCCATACTTCCGTTTTTCTCGAGCTGCTCGACAACAACATCCCTCATCTCTTTCAACTCAAAAAAGCTTTCCTTATCTGCGCTGATAAGCAGGACTGCAATCTCATCATTTCGACTGGTACTACTGGCCGTAGATGGACGCTCATCGTTGGGATTGGCGTCCTCTCTGGCACTCAGAAAGCTCACATACATGTACAGATAGCCTCGATTATTGAACCCTGGAAGACAGAGGGGGATCCAGTTCTCACCACCGCCAGCTTTGACACTTCCAGCCTCGAATAACATATTGAATATCAGCTGAAGATCACCAGGATGTAAAGAGTGTCGTTTCGGCCTAGCTACGCTAACTAGTCTCCCACCGGCTACAATCAGACCATAGAGTAGATTTGGCGTGCGTGCTTTTAGTATAGTGTTGTTTATGACATGTCTCTGTGACTTCTTTATTTTGAGACACTCAAGAGCGGAAAGTAAAGCAGATGCTGAACCCTTGGTAAATGTGTCAGCGAGAGAAGAAAGTAAACTTTCAGTCCCTTCCAATGGCCGTCGAAGATCTGTATTTGGTCTGTTGGTAAATAGCTGTGTCAAGGTTGGCAGAGTCAAAGTAGAAAGAATTTGCATATACAATGCGTGCAACTGAGACCGAAGTTGAGAATCTGTCTCTTTCAACTTGCTTATAGCTACAAGATACAGTGGTCCTTCTGTGGAGATAACAAAACGTGCATCACCGGCAGTGAACCCCATTAGCGGATCTTTCGCACTTTCGAAAAAGGATAGAATGGTCTGTATGATGCCAATGTAACCGTTGATGAGATTTTGATCACCGTGCCTACTATATATTGGCTTTCCGGCAGAGGACAGAATGATATAATGTTTCAGCTTTGACTTCCATTGGACGAGAAGTTCCTCTGTGATGTCGCGTCAGATCAAGGCGCGGAACAGGTTGAAGTGACTGACCTTCATTTCCCCTCTCTGTATCCACAGCCTCAACTTCATCAAACTCATGCTCAAAGTTATGTAATGAAAGATCATCAAATTCAGTATTTTCAAATGGATTTACAGCTTCGTTCTGGTTGTTCAGTAATTTCCATGCTGGGCTTCGTGCATCAAGGTTATCATCTAATAAGCTAGCAAGATCTCCATTCCCTCTAAATGTTTGCGCATAACTAATTAGACTTGCATTATCATCCGCATCACTACCACTCCGACTGACTTTCCTGCTAGGGGTGTTTGATCCCGAGGGTAGGCCAATTATAGATTCTGATACCGAACGACTGGCTGGAGTCTGGAAAGTCCCTCTAGTCCCATCGGGAAATGAAAGTGTCTGGATGTCGACCGATGATACCGCTATTGTGGGCTTTGCCTGCAATAAGGATGGCCTTTTCGCATTGGCGGATTGTAGAGTAATTGGGGCTTCGCTTTGGAGGAGGATTTGTCTTGGCCGTGGTGGGAGCGGTGGCCTCCTTTCTTCCCTATCACTATCTTCCTTGACTCGACTCCCCAATCCAGAGCCAGTCGTAGAAGCTATATCATCATGTTCTCTCTCTATATATGTAGCTCCTGTGTGCTCTGAAGCGTCATCGCTCACGTCGAGGGGCATCAGGACATCATATGCACGCCTTCCTCGATTATCGCAGTTGGGGACGTGTATATTTCCGAGTTCAATTTGATCTTCTGGAGGATCAGAAGAGCTTCCCAATAGTTCCCTAGTGGGAGTGGTGTTGTTCGAGCCTCATTGACTTTGAAGTTGTGGAACAGGGGTGTTCGAGATGTGCATTGAGTGCAGTTTCCGCATCGCCAAAATACGGTCGCCTAATCGACAATTGGAGAGGCCACGCGCCTCATAAAGAAACAGCTTCAGAAGACTTGAAAAAGAAAGATGCAAATGTTAGGGACGCCCCATTCGAAGAATTGCAAGCACTATGGCCCTTGAGCCCAGCTCTGGCCGTCAATCTACGTCGCCTACGAGCTCCGGAAGAGCTTCACCAGTCGCAAGGAAATGGAACCAGCCTGGTTGGTACCCCTCCACCACTCCACGCATCTGCGACTACAGATACAGATATAAGAAGACGATGACCCTTTGTTCGAGATATCACCTTTCTAACATGTCCTAGACGAGCCTCCTAGCAAAGACAAAGCTTTTCGAAGATGGGAATCTTCGATAGAGAGAGCGCTCTCGCTATTTGAGAATCAGAGTCTCCAAGAATGGGCAGATTATATTAGCTTTTTGGGTCGTTTGTTGAAGGTATTTATGGGACTTAATAGGTGCAGCGGTTCTCTGACCTCAAATCACAGGCTCTTCAAGCACATCCTGCCAATATTACCATTATTCCATCTAAGGCTATTGTGTCAAAACGACTGGCGCAATGTCTCGACCCTACGCTCCCGTCCGGAGTACACCAGAAAACCCTGGAAGTATATGGCTTCATATTTTCCTTGATAGGAAAAGACAATCTCTCCCGGGTATTACCTGCCTCCAAAGAAGTGTTAATTTGTAAAGCAAATCATGTAGTTAACTATTTCTGTTTTAGGACCTACCCCTGTACCTTCCTGGTCTTTCAACAACATTATCGTTTGCTTCACTCACAGTAAGGACGCCATTTCTAGCACTTTTAGAGAAGTATCTTGTTGGGCTCAATCCTAGAGCACTTCGACCAGCTTTAAAAGCAGTCATACTTGCGCTACTACCTGGCCTCGAAGAGGAGACTAGTGAGGATTTTGAACGAACTCTAAAACTGCTTGATGGATTTAAGAAAGCAGTACGGCCAAATGATGGAGAGGATTTGGGCCTAAACCATAGTACTGGCGACGAGTACTTTTGGCAATGCTTCTTTCTCGCAGCTATAACCAGTAATGGACGTCGGCTCGGGGCTCTTGCATATCTTACTCGGAATCTACCCAAACTTGGTCATGCCTATGATCCAACTTACGCAAATGGTACCAGCAGGGGTGAGGTAGATTTGAACTCCTCTCGCCTTGCTGAAATTGTGACATCTCCTGAGCCAGGTCTTCTGCTTCGATGTTTCGCTGCAGGTCTCGCCGACGAGCAATTATTGATCCAGCGTGGCTTTCTGGACTTGCTTGTAACTCACATGCCATTACATGCAGATGTTTTGCAGAAACGGGTTAAGCCAGAAGATCTAGAGCTGTTAGTTGCAGCAGCAGCAGGAGTAGTTGCTCGTAGAGATATGAGTTTGAACAGACGCTTATGGAGTTGGCTTCTCGGTCCTGAGCCTATTAGTCACGAGGAGCCAGAATCCCCTGTGACTACTAGTAGCGATCATCAAACGCCAAATTTGTCTTCAAAAACAATATATTTTGAAGAGTTCGGTTTGCAGCCTTTAACACAGGCTCTGCTTAAGATGATTGAACGAAATGTTAGCAATCCTGTGGAGAGAGCTCGGCCGTTCAGAATATGTCTTTCATTGATGGATCGCTGGGAAATAGGTGGCCTTGTTGTGGTGGAGGTTTTCCTGCCTGTGGTCAACAGCGTCCGTAAATATAACGAAACTGCCCCAAGCAAAGCGGATTTTACCGAAGTACTGCGAAGTGCAAGTGTCTTTTTTGATGGTGTAGAAAGTGGTCTCATTTGGGGCAAGATTGCTGGCTTGATCGCTTTGGCTATTGGGTGAGTCTTTTTATTTCTGAATTCTAATCCGATAGTGATATGCAGTACTAAATATGACCGTTATTAGACCTGGAAAGTCATCGGCGCAGGAGAGACGCGAGAATTTATCTTTAGTGAATTTTATTATTGCTCACTTTAATATACGGGAAGAGGAGAGTAAGTCATGAAACAGTATTTGCATATTATGGACCTAAAACTCTAGTCGAAAAGCGCTGACCTCCATCCTAAAGTGCTTCTAGTTCACGCACCTCTAGCGGCCTTGACTATATTGACGATGCTTGACGAGACAAAGGGAAACTCCCAAAAGGCTCTCGTTGAATCCATAAGATCAACCGAGTTATCAACCTTAGCACTAACTACTATCACGGACTTGGTCGAATACATTCCAGAACGAGCTTTTCAAAAAAGCCCATCTTCAGGCCAGTCTGGGGCTGTTGAGCTAAGCTTGTTGCAGGATCTCACAAATACGGAAATCTTGAAAAGGATCAAGACATTTTACGTACATGAACAAGGAAATCTCGATGCATGTCCACCTCCGTTTTCGTCTTGGGAAGTAAGCGAACTTCTCATCCGAGAAGTCGGTAGCATTACTTGCCAGAGCTTGTGTGACCCAGTATCAAGTGCTGATGTTGGAATCAAGAGCAAGTTATTGGTTGTGATGCTAAGAAAGGTGCCAAGAGCTTCTACTTTAGATGTAAAAAGCATTCTTTCTTCTATGCACCGCAGCTTAACTTCGCCTTCCCAGTTGCCTTTCCACATATACACAACCGTTATCTCGCTTGCTGCAAGCTTGTACTCTTCAGCCTATATCACCGCAATGGACTTATCCAGTCTCGTAAGTCCATTGGTCCGACTTGCATGGTCGTATTTGTCTGCTTCGCATCCGAAGTACCATGTCGAGACAGTACGATGTCTGTGGCAATTGCAATCTGCTCTCTCTTTGGAAAACCGCGAAATTGAAGCTTCCTTATGCTCTCTCATGGCTGAACATGATCTGACTGGAACATATGCTATTAGAGATGCTGACCCAGGGAGAAGTTTTAGCATTTTATGGACTCACACGCTGCAAGATAATGCTGGTCACGTTGATCGAAGAACGTCTAAGGCATCCAAGACAGCTAGCAAAGATGCTAAAGGTCCAGCTCGACTGTCAGGAATAGGCAACTATGAGGTGATGCTTGCTCGGCCATTATTTTTGTTTTTAGATGCACTCCTAGATGAAAGAACACAGCTGTTCATGACTACAAGGACTTGGCTTCAAAGCCTTGTTGGTATTGATAAGTAAGTTCCTTTCAATATTTCCAAAAGCAAGTTTAGTTGACGCTCAACAGACTCTTCCATATATTCGTAGCAAAGTTTTCTAGCTTCCATTTCCTCCAGACCATTACAACAGAGAACCCAAATTTGATGGATAGAGATAGTCAGCGATATGCTGAAGAGGACGACTTAGACCAGTGCCTGTACTACTTGCGGACACTTTCAAACATTTTACGATGGTCATCTGATAACACGTGGGCTGCTCTTGCAGACAACACAATATCCACTGATCCTTCGTATCGTGACTTATATCGAATAAGTGAGTTAACTTGCATCTCCCCTACACAATACAGAAATATTGACGAATTATAGCTGGTCGTGATGGTGAAATTACTCTTCTAGAATTCTTTTTGCACGTCTGCTTGCGAGCCATTTCTGGGACCTATGATCCGGAGCATTCGGAATTGAACCCACGTATCAGCCAGTTTCATCGTACAGCTTTGACAGTACTTCATCAGATATTACTGAGCCCATATATTCTGGTAGTGGCTGAACTTCACCTTGAACATATCTTAATTGATAGATTGGTCCAATCCTTAGAAGGACCAGATCCCTTTATCCAGATTTTGTTGCTGGATGTTGTTTTTGATGCACTTAAGATCCGAAACACCACTCAGCCTGCTACAGAGACACCAAGTTCACCAACTCATGAGTCAAAAAGAATCGGCCCTCAAGAAAGCTCAGCACAAGCCTCCGCTTCAAGGGCATCTTTTACTGCTGATCATAATGACCAAATCCCTACCCACCCTCCTCCACCGTCATCGCTTGTTAAATGTCTCCAGGCAGGCTTTTCAGCTCCCAGTAGCCGCCCAGTCCTAGATAGCTGGGTTAGCTTCCTAACAGAATGCCTGGCGTTCTATCATGACACACTTTTCCAGGTTCTCATTCCTCTCGTTGAAACTCTTTGCGCACAGATTGGTTACACGTTCGAAAATCTTCAGAGCACTTTCAAGGATAGTGGAATCGCGCCTGACGGCCTGATGGCTCCCGAATCAACATTGATATCTCTTTTGAATGGTCTTGAGCATGTGCTTGCCAGAGGCCACGACCGACTGATACAGGAAGAGCTCAAGCTGCCTACAATCAAAAGTCCTGAACAGCCACAAGGGTTCTTCGGAAACATGGTATCCGGCGTATTTGCTTCTGAAGCACCAGCTGCCCGCAGCGCTACAGCCAATAACAGGCTTACTGTCCTGTTGTCATTTCAAGACGCTGTTCAAATATGCTTCAAGATCTGGTCGTGGGGAGGACCTGCTGGTGGACCACAAGACCTTGAGTCTGTAGCGTCATTCAATTATACCTCATTACGTATGCGTAATCGTGCCAGAAGACTTCTTGAGCATCTTTTTGCGGCCGAGGCATTGGAGTGCTTAGAGACTGTAGTCGAGGTATGGCAGCAAACTGCAGCGACCGAGAGTAGCTCGAGGCTTCCAATTGTGTTCAATCTTCTTCACGTACTAGACGGATCCCGGCCGAAGCATACAATTCCTGCTATATTCAATGCCATATATAGCCGTACAAACCCCGCGGCTTTAGATCCGTCTCGCAAGTCTACATTGACAGCGTCACTTAATGATACGGACTTGGTAGTATTCTTGGTCGAATATGCACGTTCCTTGGAAGACGATGCTATGGATGAGATTTGGGCAGATTGCATGACATTCCTTAAAGACTTGTTGGCCAATCCATTCCCACACCGGCAAACTCTTCCAAGTCTTCTCGAATTCGCAGCGATACTCGGTGAGAAGGTTGACAACACAAATTTTGGGGAACAACGCAGGATGCGTAGAGAGTTAGCGGTAAGCATGGCCTATCTCCTTTTTGGATATGTCTTTGCTAATTATCTACTAGGACCTGTTCGTTCGACTTCTTACTGCGATATTCACTACAAGACCTATGAGCTTCCTCGATTCCAGTTCTGACAATGATGAACGTTCTATCCCCAGTCGGGTAGATGATGTTGTTAGCATACTCGCTGATATCGCTCCTAATCTCCCCAAGATCTTGGTTGAGCCAGATAGAGTCCTAACGGCTGCAACTACCATTTCTACCAGCGTCATTGGCCCAACTTTTAAGTCGAGGTCATTTCCGGAAAACGTAACTAAAAGTACTCTGGTTCTTCTCTATCAACTCTCACGCCTTTCAAATACTCAGAAATTCTGGAAGAAGGATTTGGGAGATGCTTTTAATGACCAGAAATTCTTCGCCAACTCTGTAGAACTTGTAGAGAGTGACTGGCTTCCTCTTCTAAGACAGTGGACCTTGAGCGACAAAGATCGAATGCCTGAGTTACTCTCCCGTTTGCTCCCACCTACCACAGCAGGTATAGTATTTGGCGTAGGTGCAACCTCAGCACGCCTCGAATCAGATCGCCGTACTCAGCTCAACTTACGCCGTGCAGCTACTCTCGTCCTGGCTACAGGAGACGACCATTTCGTTGTTGACCTCCCAGCCATGCAAGAAAGGATTGTCGACCTTTTAACTGCTACCACAACTTCGTCTCCCTCATCCACGACCAGAGCAGACATATATCTACTTCTCCGTGCTCTCGTTCTCAAAACCTCAGCCATCCACCTCGCCAATCTCTGGCCCATGATCAATGCTGAAATCTACGCCGCCATCTCCAGCGTTGTCGCCCCTGATCACAGCACACCCTCGGAAACCTACAACAACTACTCCATCCTCCAAGCATGCAAACTACTAGATACGTTACTATGCATCGCGCCCGATGACTTCCAATTACACGAATGGCTCTTCATCACCGATACTATTGATGCTGTCTACCGGCCCTCACAATTCGAGCCTGTCGCCCTTGTCGACGAACTTTCCGAGGAGTTAGGTCTTACAGCCTTAGCATCAACACAACAAACTGAGTCAGCTGCCATGAACGCCTCCACTACGCTGACACGGAGACCACTGATCGGTCCTGGGGGCATCAGTGATGAAGGGACGTGGGAGAGGAAGGATGAATTAGTAGGTAAAGTGTTGCGACCTTTCTTCAGCCAGTTGAGCATTTTTGCTTTTGAGAGTACGTATTCGATGAGTGTGCCGGATTGGGAGGGCTGCAGGCATGGGCTTTTGATGGACTTATTTGATGAGAGGAGTATTGTGAAGGCGCTATAGCATAGAATGAACTTTTTTAAAACGAAGCAACACCTGAGATTTTAACATTGAAATTTGTCGACAAGAAGGACAAACCATTTAGAGGAGCCAATCCCTTTCTTTCGTGGAAAACGGGCACACACTATAGATGTATTCATGTTATCAACAGTTACCTCTTTCTTTTATAATTTCCACTGCGAAGTTCCACTCAAAGGGAACCAGAATTTCAGTTTACTACACTTCTACTTTTATAGGTCACTAGGTGAGCGGGCCAGTTTAGAGGATTGTGTTGCCCATTCCCTTTTTTAAGTTACTTATCCTTTGAATGCCAGTTAGCTGTTCTCACGGCAAAAGTTACATGCTAGTCACCATAAGTCCCTTCGGACATGCCTACGCTTCATATTTGAAAATACATAGTATACGCTCATGATCTATTGCTATATTTGTCATGACTATAAGCGCCACAATATTATAGCTAGACTATGCTAGACTCCGAATAACATCCGCTGTTTTCATCCCGGGGGAATCGTGCCCCAAAATTCACAGATCCAGACATGATACACCTTCCTGCCTGCGCCGGGCGATAATGACAACAAAAACCCCAAATTAAACGCCGCTGATGCCGAAAATTCGCTACCGTTTCCGTCCAAATACTCCCGCTCGCTAATTGCAACAATACCACGGAACAAGTAACACAATTGCTCTATTCATAATTCTCGTCGTCAGTGGCCGTATTCTCCTCATCATCTGTATCCATCTCCTCTTCTGAGATTACCTCTTCTTCACTCTCGTCGTCTTCTTCCTCGAGTCCCGGAATGCCTTGCCATTCAACATAGTCGCTTTCAACCCAGTGTTTGCTAAATGGTAGTTGGTAAGGATCGAATGGGAACTGAGCATCTAGTTGATGCCAGCTCTCGCTTCTCCCACTAACACCACTATCCCTTATCCTGCCACTAGCATGTGATCCAGCAAATTGACTTAACCGGATTCGCTCGTTTTTCTCAAGTAGCGGATAGATGTACATGAACCTGAGGTGACGAGCTATTTTTGCAAACTCGGAAACTATAGGCGGACAGCAGACTTTCAAGGGATTAAACTTGGAGTAGATGGCACTTGTGAGGGCCTCCTTAACACCTGGGGCCCAGTTGAAATCTTGGTTGATGAAGGCGATTGGGTCATCCTCTTCACTCAACTCTGGCGAGTCGATTAAATCTCGCCACCGGAAGCAGAAGATGTAAATCAAAGCCTGTGTCATTGTATAATAGGAGGTATATCGTTGAAGATTTGGACCACGACACTGTGCTTCATCTCGCCTGCGCTGCTTCTCCAGGAAGCCGCCGAATGCATCAAAAACGGTACGTACAACATCTGGTCCTACGTGTTTTCCGCGTGCAACAAAGCTTGCAAGGTATGCAGCGGCTGATTGCTGGAGGACCGCAGGGCGAGTTTTGTCAAAGGCCATCTCAATACAGGTGCCTGCAAATCTATCAATCATGAAGGAAGATTTTTGTGCATAGTGAAATAGGAGGAATTGTGTGTGCCGAGAGGAGTAGGTGGGTATTATGATTGTCTTGAAGTGCTGTATGAGGCTGTCAAAAAGTGATCTTGCACTGAGGCTATCGGGGGCGGAGAAGCGTGGCTCGTAGTAAGTAAAGAGCAAATCGAGAATTGCATCCATCTTTTCGACTCTTTCTTGAAGTTGTCGGGCACGTCTTGTTTGGATAGGAGTGTCATCATCGCTCGAATCTGAATCGATGTCGCTTTCATCTGACATTTCGTCTTCTGCCTCGTTTTGCCGATTGGTAGTATTAGAAGACATTCCATGAATAACTGCCGCTACAATATCATCTTCTTCATCATCGAGATCGTTTTGCATTTGTACATCGATTTTCACAAGCCGGTCGGTGGTAAAGGATAATACATCAGGCGTAATCTCTGGAGCGTATTCGATAAGCCGTAACAAATTTTTAATGTATGTGATGTGTGTTATCTTGTTATCATCATCTGACGGAAATTTGACAGATAACAGAGGAGCAAGAGATCTGCTGGCGGAGGGAATAAGATGTAGAATGTACTTCATCGCTGAATGGACTCTCAACATGAGCTCTTCCCTTGTAACATCGGGGCAGCCAGGAAGACGGCCGCTTGAAAGTTTGACTACATGGTCGTCAGTGGCATGTAGCGAGCACGGGGAAAGAGATATTCACCTCCGAGAAAATGGTCCGCAAGCATGCTGAGAATGGTATCAACAACATTTGCGCCCTGAGTACTCGCAAGACTTCCCAGAAATTGTATATACGCCCTAACAAACTTCTCATCTCTCCCCATCCATTCATAGGCCAGTATATTCCTAATCAAGCCAACACAGGTCTTATTTAATAACGAAGCGTGGGTGGTTAGCGCAAGCATATAGGCACGCATCTCCTCATTTCCTAAACTCTCGTCCTCATCCACCCTCCTCGGTGAAAAAATCTCTTTGATAGCATCATATCCTGTATCACTGGTCCCCCTAACATGCGCCTCCAACGACATCTTGACCTCTCTCCTCACAGAATCCAGGCTCCGGCTATATTCCTCTAACACCTTCTCCTCCACGGTCTCATTGAACGTGACCTTGGCTTTCTTGCGTGAGCTCAAGGGTGAAGACAGCATATCCGAATCCATATCCAGATCGTCGATTTTGCGCACTACACCCGAGACTGTAGAGCGTCTTAGGAGAGGCTTCATGATCTTCTGAGCAGGCAGCGACTCATTTTGTCCTGCTGGATCAACGCGTGAAACCATGGCCACGAATTGTCGCAGGCGTTCTATAGTATGTGGGTATCATGAAATAAAGAAACTCCAGACTAAACGTAGAAAAGAATGCTTGAATGCTGCTGGTTTTCGAACAAATTTCTGGTGTCCCAAGTTGGTATAGGAAAAAAAGAAGGGTTTCCAATTTACTTAGCCCCTCGTGGCGTTTCTGCTCACGTGCCGAATTTCCTTCTGTGGCTGACGATTTGGGAGTGTTTTACATACAATTGATTGATCAATCTAGAATGTATTTTATGTTATATGCTTAGAACTTATATTGAATTTACAAGTCCGGAAGTATGATGGCCCAACAGATATCAATCCAATGTCAAAACACCATAAATTTGTCTTAGCTCCTCAAAGATATTGCAGAGGAAGAGGAAGAAGAGCAGGTATTGCACAATTACTACAAACTTACACACTCTGAAATGCACCTCTTCAAATACAATATAATACTCCAGGACTGGTTATCCTACATTCCGTACTGTTTGTCCTGCTCATACGATATTGCATCGTTGAGCTCCATCCAGGTACTGTAATATGGACGCTCTGCTAGAGCGGAAAATTCTAAAGAAAAAACAGACGCAAAGTTCCAGATACTTTTGGTCCTTACCCACATGTACACCACCATTTGGTATCTCAGACTGCCTTCCTTTCCCCAAACCCATCCAGACCCTATAATCAATACACTCATAGAACGTGCCTAACACCTTATACATCATACTCCTTGTGTCTGATTCTAGCCCAGCATTATACAATGAAGAACCAATTTTGTGGTGACGTTTAGTAGTTGTCTCCACCAGCTGCACCATTGTGGCCACCTGGGGCGCCATAGAGACTGCCATAAGCTCCATTGTCATGCTCAGTCCCCTCTTGCTGTTGTTGCCCACCAAGAATGTTGTTAGCACCATCAGCACCGGGGAATGTTGCTGAGGCTGCGTTTCCTGAGCCGGCGGCGGTTGATCCGAAACCTTGGCTTCCAGGTCGATTCTCTCCCCTGGCTGATTGGGTCTAAAAATGAATAGTTAGCATAACCGAGCTAGAGAGCAGAGGGTTTGGTACGTACTTCGCGGTATTTTGATAAATAGATCTTCAGTGCCTCGGCGTAGTTTTCAAAACCTAATGAAGTCATAGCGAATAAAATGTCCTCTCCGTTGACAGTCTTGCGCTTTTCTTGGTGACATTTTTCCGAAGCTGTGATAGGTTTATTAGCACAACAAACGGGAGTGTCTAGGATATTTGCGTCAAACGAACCTTCACTCGTGATGAATGAGATGAACTCGCTCACACACTCTTGCATGCATTCTTTGGCTTCCTTCGCAATTTTGGCATTCTCAGGAAGTGCAGTCTTCATGATGCGAGCAACTGGCGCAAAGTTACGAATGTTAGCGTCCGACGAATCATCATGTTTCCCAGACTTAGAAGAGCAAGTGGTCTCTGGTGGAGGAGACAAAGATGCGTGGGACATGATAGGACTTGTGACCAGTGGCACATCTAGTGTTCAAGTGTTTGCGCTCCGAGGGAGCTTGATGACTTGCCCCAAAATGTAACATGCGCGTGTAATAGAAGAAGCGATGCCAGTCAAAGAGCTTCGACACGCAAAAAGGGGTATATTGCGCGCAAATCAAGAGGAATATATCGGAAGGGAGGACTAACCATTTGCTATTGGGAGCCATCTATCTTGTTCCTTCACCTGAAGATGAGTTAGTGTTACGTTGAGTCCTCTAGAGTCGGAATATAGACGTACCTCGAACTCAAAGCCTATGTTTCCTTCCATTGGTGCTTCAGGATCCGGCGATTGTGGGCCTTGTTCAACCTCCGTCTCCTTATTTTCTGAAGGAGAGTCGCTCATTTTGATGTATTCAGGCTGCCTGCAGATATCGGGAAGTGGCTTCTTGAAATTCCTTGGTGCGCTGGCGATGCCAGTTGTCCTACGAAAGCGAGTTTGAGGCTTGTCTATGCAAAGCAACGTAGATCCTCGAAGCAAAAAGCCTTCTATTTCCAGCGGCCCTATCCAGATTTGGGTCTATTCGGCAAGAAGTTGGTCTACAGCTGCAGCTCACCGATACTCCGGGGCTCGACTCGGCGTGGTTGTGCTGGGGGGCTTTTTGTAAAATCCACTCTAAAGTGCTGGAGCTCGCGGTCAAGCTTAACGAAGATAAGGCTAACTGGACAATTACTTCGCGAGGGGGGGCTTCTAGACGTGCGTTCTGCGTAATGATGCGTCTTGGGTTCCGAGGGTCTGAGATGGGTCGCAGGATGTATTGTGCATTAGCTGCAAATGTTGGCGTGGGGTTGAGAACTGGTAGTGTTGTATAGAGGTCTTTGGCGTGACGACGGGAATGCGATTGTTTACCTCTGATCGCTCCCGAGGAAGCTGGCACGAATGAACGGTGAGGCGGACCTTTCTTGGCACTACCTGCAACGACGAGGGGAGAGAACGACCTCGTGGGTTTGATTTATTGCGTGCAGCCTATTGAATTTTACAATGCGCTCGCGGGAATTAATGAAGATGGATGTGTCTTCTGACTGGTTGCCTTGGGAAGAAACTCAACGTTGGTTCTCCCAATGATGAGGGGAAGGAAGGGGAAGGAAGGGGTTTGAGGTGGAGGAGAGGAGGAGAACCACATTAGCCGCCAATGAATTGACCAAGTCGCCGTACCGTACTGGGCTTGAAGAGAGTGAGCGCTAGCATTTATTGGGATATATTAATAAAGCCTGCTTGCATTGCGACAGTCCCTCCGCCGCATGGGACAGTATGTTTGCTTCTTCTTCTTCTCGCACGGGGATACCGTGAGATCCAACCTTCAGGCACACTTCCTCGTATCATGATCATGGTCTAGTCTATACGGAGTTCGCTGTGATAGATAGCCAGCAAGTGTATGAATCGGGACTTTCTGCGTTTACATATAGATAACGGTACGTAATCGTTCCGTGACTACAAGATGCTACAGATGGGTAAAGTCACAGGCTGTTCCATCAAAGTTCCTGGGGCTCGTGCAGGACATAAAATTCATACAGAGGTACATTATTGCCAGGGCTTCTCAGTCAGATTTCCACCGTCAGATGCTTTGCAAGATGAAATATTCTTAGATGATATTCGAGCAGCCGTTACCTTTCCATGCCCCTAGTCTTAAGAGTTTTGCGGCAACTTCTGAAAATCGACATCGTATTTGTGTCATCAAAGTACAGTCCAGTACTTAAGGCTGCCTACAACTACCTTGATCCTTCACAGCTCCCCAGCCCTACCGTAGCCTTACCCCCACAACCTGCATCTTGCATTGCATGACTTTTCAATCTGACAAATTGGCAACACCGCGCGCTTCCCGCACACGTTCCCTAGCCTCACGTTCCAGACAGCCCTTTATGATAGGGCATCAAGACATACAAGGCTTTCGGTTGGGCACTGAGACGCGCGGAAAGGAAGCTCAAGCTCAAGTCTTTATCTTCTGTGTAATATCATTCAGAAACTGACAGTTGCGTAGAAGAAATATCAAACCATCAGACCAAACCAGAAGCAATCGTTGGATACAAGCTGGTGCAAACTGGTCCTGAACTATTCGGGAGAGTGCTTATAGAGTTTTCGGTCAATAGTTCCGACTACAAGCCAACAATGTCCAGTTTTGGAACGTATCACAGGTTTTGACACAATGAGTGAGTGAGTGGGCGTGTATTCCAGAGTTTGGGCATGAACAGTTTGTTTGCTTCGACGGATGTAACGTCTTTCTTCCCCGGAAACCAAGGTATATTTCCTAAGTT
>Ga0247734_1000164_pt1 | contig 59939 bp, 45 predicted proteins | sample UWRJL103311B2_FD_180933 | JGI IMG/M metagenome (GOLD analysis project Ga0247734, IMG submission 180933) | Plant litter microbial communities from Arlington Agricultural Research Station in Wisconsin, United States - UWRJ-L103-311B-2 | ecosystem: Environmental > Terrestrial > Plant litter >... | reverse complement strand
TGATCACCCTACACTTCACCTAGTGGTCGATTTAGCTGTTGGCTTAGATACGGAATGATACCCCCAAAATATACTCGACACCGATCTTCTTGACTTTAAAACATCTTCTTCAACACATCACACACACACACAGCATACGATTGCATATTAAACAGCGGACCGCCCCAGATAAATAAACCAGGATTAATAGAAGAAGAAGCAATGCTTAGCCTAGGCTTGTTGATGATGGCTGGTGACCTTGACCAAGCTGATGCTCGGCGTGCTGAAGCTGATGCGGATTTGTTGCTTGTGGCAAGTCAGTTTTTTTGCGTAAGGCTTTTATTTGTTTACCTCCGTATATTCCATAATCTAGTCGTGCTAACTACTTAGCAGCTAATGGGCTTTGGGGGACTACTTTTAATAGGGATTATAAAGTTAGTTGTGGAGGGCATTGGTGCTTGTATTGATTGCAGGAGGAAGAAGAAGAAGGAGAGGCAAGAGGAGCGAAGCAATATGCAGGGGCAAGGAAATGCTCACACGGTTTACACAGTTTGATTGAAGGTCTTTTTGTGGTGGCCAGGCACTTGTTACACGAATCTTCATTTTCTGGTTTGTCGAATTACACCACTACACTAATGAAATCGAATATATATGGAATATGTACTGTATGCTAACATTGGTGGTTTAAATCAATAAATCCTACTCTGTCTAGCTCCCACTCAGACACAAGCTTTACCCCTGCAGCGATCTATCTAGCGAGTTTGCTTGGTTTTTTTTATCAACTATTGAAAGTACTAACCTGCCGAGGCCTGCCGAGGCCTGCTCCAACCCCACAGGGTAGATGTCTAGCAGTATTCTATTAATCGTTGCTTAACTCTCTTTCTATTGTAAATTTGTATATTCACAGAAGAACCAGATTACCAAGCTACAATGTTATGTAATTCAAAAGTTGCGAGAGATTTGTCAATTTGTAGATTACATTACATTTCCGAAGTAGTGTGATGTGAGGCAATTGTCTTAATGCAGTCTGCGAAGTAGGGTGGACCCCGTTTTTCGTATTGTACTCCGTAGGCTTAGATTGGCTTCATCTCGGTTCCCCTGATCGCATTTTAAACTGATCTTTTCGTTTCAGCCCTTCTTCATTTTTGATCTTTCTCATTCCTTTAATCGTTGGGTTTCTAACAGGTTAACTTATCAGTTATCTCGGCAATCCAATCATCTTATAATAATAAATCCCCGATCCAGCTTTTCACTTTTTGGAAAGGACACCATGCTTTCAATCACGATACTAGGTCTCACTCTTGCAAGCCTGTCCTCCGCACAGAGCACCGTCTCTCTTTACCTTCCGGGTGGTTTCGATCCTATGCCGCTCGTTGCTTCTATTCTAGGGTCAGACTCGAAAGCTACAACCTACGCTGTGCGATGTGTGCCCGGCACGGATGAGAACGACTGTGGAATGGGAGGTGGTATCCGTCTCACCCAAGGGCCAGCTACTGCTGCATATACGATATCCCTGGTAGAAGTGTCTGGCGAAAGCACGACCACGCTCGTGTAAGTACTATTCCACCATTTCATATTGGCTACTTACCTATGCTTCACAGTAGTGGAGAAGCCGATTGTTCACTCGACGGAACAAAGTCCGCTGTTTGTGTCAGTGGATATACTGGTATAGAGGCAAATGAACCAGGGCCAAAAACCACTACCTTTACGGAAACCGATCTCACGTTTCAAGTTGCGACACTTGCGTCTGTAAGTTTGTACTGGACTTATTCGGCACTCCCAGAAGAGACAAATCCGCCCATGGATTCCGATACAGCATCATCTTCTGGATCTGAAGAGACCATTACTGGCACAACCCAGACGAATTCGGCATCTGGAACTCAGCAGACTAGTACTGCGACAACCCAGACAAATTCAGCACCTGGGGCTCAGAAGACGAGCTCAGGGCACGTCTCAAGTACGAGCACTGGAGGGATGGCGATGGTGACCGGACATGGATGGGTTGTTGGTGGTGCGGCAATTGCCGCAGCCATGTTATGAAGTAGATCATGATATAGATGGCGCAATTCTAGTAATATCAGCCGAAGAAGGTATGGCATAGTTGTCAAACTTAAATTCGTACGCTCCATAATGTCAAATCGTCTAATGGTAAGGATATATTTTGATGTTGTGAGCTCGATAAAGCTAGAAATCAGTTTATGAGTATTGTATTCGTTGCATGATGTCTGCTATGTGAGAAGACCTGTGGCTAGACCATTTAAATTTATACCTGCGGTTCGAGCTTTCCTAGGTTGTACGATGCAGTGTTTCCGGCGAGCGTCATAACTATATCTCGCGTTGTAGGACCTTGGATGACCCGACTTCTCATTCTAGCATCTCAATTCCGAAGGAATTGTCTGCTATCAAGCCACCTCATCATTATTGCACTACATAGCACAAGATTAGTGCACTCGCGGCCGGAATCACCTTGCTCGCTTTGCACATCATTTTGTCTTTGCAACTTCTCCCGATACTAGTCTACACCAAAAGTAATTGCTATGTTCCTGGCTGACACGCTATTAGAGCTTGATTGTGCTAAAGTTATCTTATTGCTTCTTCAGGTATATATCAAAAACCTCGTGAGCTATGTGTGAAGAAACCTGAGTCCTAGCGTGGAGGTAGTTCGCCACTTCTGAAGATCAGATGCTATCATTAACAAGGCTGGTAGTTTAGCGGTTAGCATCCGAACGCGTTGATTTGGCGCTAGTCTTCGAAAATAATACAAAAAAGAAGTTCACCAAATATTGATGCATCCTGCAAACCCCTCCCTTTTCTAAAATCATAACAAAAAGAGCAAAATATTATCAAAATTGCAAAAAGTTCAATCTATATCGGACCCAAGGCCTGATCACACGTTTGACCAGGCCAGGCTAATTAAAGCAGGCCAGGTTCATAACGGTCGATATAGATCTACATCTTTGGTGCCCAGTCGTTAGTTATCCCCCATAACCCTCGTGACGCTTCGCTACGCCAAATGCCAGCTATTTGATCACCCAGTTGCGGCTCTGGGGAGTTTGTCTTCATTTGTAACACCAAACTCGTGGCTTTAATATTTATACAAGGAGGTGGGTCCGTTGTTGTTGTGGGTGAATCTCGACTATGAGGTTATTCCGGGCTGACAGCTAAACCTCGAGCTCTGATTGGCTAAACTTTAATAATATAATAAAAGAAATACGCCTAAACATGGCAGGTTAATTTCAAGCTACTGATATCACCACTTGAGATGATGACGGCTTGAGACGGTCCATGCGACAAAGTTACGCTGCACCTGTCGCACACTCGGCGATTACAAAAGAAACCCCCTTTGCAACTACACTTGATGGAAGTTAATCATGTGGCCATATTTTCAAGCTTTGATCAACAGGCACAGGAGATGTCGTGTGATGATCGCGTTCTCCGGTACCTATAGACATACCGTCACTATGAGTAACTTTTGGAAACTTGTCACAAGTATTGACAGTAAGTCTAACATCATTAATTGACGTCTTTGATTTTTCGAAGCATATAACATGACGGAGAACTTTAAAGAGTTCCAGAATTCACATATTCCTACACCAAAAGCTACCAAGACACGAACAGCTGGAAAAAAACATTTCTTTTACCATAACTATAAAAACCTACTGGTTAAACAATGGTATCCTATCTAATTACAGATGCATCACGGGGGATAGGACTTGCAATGGCTGGGCACTTATTGACATTTCCCGCCTCCGAAGTTACATGTATCTTCGCCACAGCGTCTCGCGAATCTACCGCTCTCAAAACTCTCATTCAAGCTTCCGTGGACAGGATGCATTTTATCGAACTCGACATCAAGAATGAGCATAGTTTGAATGTCGCGATTGCTGAGGTCGAATACGTCCTTGATGGTGCCGGCTTAGATGTTTTGATAAACAACTCTGGAAAAACGCTTGTTACACCAAAAACTATGTCAAAAGTGTTTGTACAACGGTCACCTATGAAAGTTGGGTAAATGCTGAAATTCGCAGCAATGACGGCCATATTTCTGCAAATGTGATGAGTCTCCACCGCGTTACCAACAAATTCCTTCCACTTCTCCAACGAGGGGAGCTCAAGAAGGTTGCAAACATGTAAGGTACTCTCAGAGAACCTCTCAGTGTTGTCCAAGCGCTAATGACAACCAGCTCCACAGAACTCTCTACTTTGCCATGTCAAACCTATTTCCAAGACTCCGAATACAGTGTCTCTAAAGCAGCGCTAAACGCACTCACCGTCCAATACTCACTTGCTTATGCCGCACAAAACTTCACCTTCCTTGCGATCACTCCAGGCGTAAGTCTTCCTTCACTACCACGCTATTGTAATCAAAACTCACGAACATCTCAGTGGGTAAATGGGGATCTGAAAGGGTCGGCTAGTGAGCTGAGCATTATGCAGATTGCACGGGTAGTGGTGGAAAAGGTCAATGGAGCGGGAAAAGAAGATAGTGGAAAATTCTTGGACGTATTTGTGAATGGATGGAAATGACGGGTTACCAGAGATTATTTGTACGATGAATTTAATTTACAGCAACTAGAGGAATAAGGTATTTCGTTGTAGACCACCAAGATGTAACGTAAAATAGAATCGCTCGCCCGCGTTTTTATAGCTGTTAGGCTTATTTCGGATATGTACTTACTTATGTAGCTTTCATCTACGGCGTCTTGGACAGGCACATATAAGATGTACTGCTTTCTTTCAAATATAATAATCTATCTGAGATACTGATTACATAGAATCAAGATGACGTACAACTAAGCTTTGCGCCCAACGCTTGGAAAGGGGAAATGAAGACATGGCCCTTGGCATATTGACGCTGCTAACAACTAGATCATATCTAAGGTTAGACCCTATATAATAGCGGATAATTTCCCAAATTTTTGGGCTCCTTTGCCCGCGGTTCCTTTTCATTGAATTATTTACCTTGCTAGCACGCACGGTATTCTAATGATCCCGAAGTTGCTTAGAGATTACATTTCTCCAAACACCACTATAATGTTACTTATAATATTCGCCCTTGGTCTTGCGAGCATTTCTTCTGCGCAGAGCATCACTTCTTTATGTGTCCCATTTGTAGACTCAACAATGCTACTTTCCGCTTTCCGCTTCTGTCATAGTGGAAGATGGAACCACGACATACGCTATAGTGTGCGGTGATGTTGAAGACAATCCCAAGGTTGGATCATGATACAAGGTCCAGGCACCATAATATAGACGGCGTCTGGCGTATACTTTGACGAAGAAATGCAAAACACTTCCGAAGAATTGTAAGTTTAGTTTCCGAAAATAGGAACCTGATATTTAATTTCTGTTTATGTTCTCTTTCAAGGCCTGGTGTGGTTGACTACACTCTGCTAGTATCAACTTTAGCTATCTGTACCTACCTGTGGGTAGTTTGGGGGTCACAGTTTCGGAAATGATCACTTGGGAGCAATCCATAGAAACGGACCTCAGCACCCAAGCTGTTACTCTTACGGATGTAGATGTTACTTGGACAAGCAGTGCCACTGTATCGCCTCGAATTAGTGAGCCATTGATGGTTTTAATCTCACTATTAGTACCGGAAAAGACCAGTACGATAAGCAAGCCAAGCAGCACAGATATAAAGCAAGCAAGCAAGGAAGTTAAGCAAAGCAGCTCGGGGATACAGCAAGCTATCAAAGAGACCTCTAGAAGCACCGCAAACATGATTTCCATGGTCACTCTGAATGGAAATTCTTGGATTGTTGGCGCCGCTACTTTCAGAGCGTCTGTGCTATATATGAAGAAACATCGATCTAAATAGCGTTCGTCATGGCCTACACAAAACTGTTACTTTACTATAGCGTAAGGACGCCATCACACTGGAGAATTACTCGGAGGGCTCTTCTGGATGTAGCAGATGGACAATCATCTCCAAACCATTGTGAGAAGCGTACTAAAGCGGAATATTCCAGAGCAAATGCACGTAACGAAAGGCATGTGGCTCCTCAGAAAAGCTAAGTTGTAGTTAATGAACCAAAGAAGATAGAACACTGCCTAAGTTTATGACAAACTTCATATTGTACAGATAAATTACCACTAATTGAATTGACGCCTTATGATGTATTCCAGTTTGTACTAGATTTTCAAGATTCATCAACACTAATCATGTGCATGACTGATGAAGGACCACCCGGCCCTTTAAAACCCTCCTGGGTGCTCCTTCAGATAGGCAATTTCTTCCGGTGTAGATTCTCTTCCCAAGATCTTATTTCTAGAAGGAAAGCGACCGAATTTGATGATGCAGTTCTGATGCTTTTCAGCAAATATAGTAGAGCTCTTGACAAAATTCCAAAGATCAGAATCCAAGTCGCATCGAGTCTGAAGCAGTTCAAAATGAGCCACGCCTGCGACTTGGCCCAGAAGAGTTTCAGAATGCATCATGGGCATGTAGAAGAAAGGCTGTTGCTCCTTCTTAACCTTGCGATCAAACCCTTTGGCAATAGCTTCCGTTGTAATATTCAGTGCTAGATCGTCCGAGCTGAAGGCTTCAGGGGTTCCGCGGAAGATATTTCGTGAGAATTGGTCGAGTAGGATGAGGAGAGCCAAAGTACTTTGAGGTTTCTCAGTCCATGTTGTAAGTTGAGAGGCACGTGCTTTGGAAATGAGATCCCCAAACTGGTCTTTAATATCTGCATCGATCTTTAATTTGTCAGTGTGTTGAACTTTGATCGTTAAAAGATAATATGAAGCAAAGAAGTTGTGATAAGAAGTAATATTAAAGTAATCCTAACTATAGGTGAATGCTTCTAGGATGGCTCCCTAGCTTCGTGGTTCTGGACGGAAAGACGGGTTTGGTGTGGAAAACTTACAATGGGGGTACCCGAGAACCACTTCTGTTTTATGTCTTCCCCATGAAACCAATAATCTACAATTCGGTTCACATCGTGGTCTATCGCTGGTGTTGACGTAACAGACATGGCTCGGAACTGGGCGATGTTGCTCTTCAAGACACCTTGCAAGCCAAGAATCTGGTGCGCGTTAATACAATTTGATTGTTACGTTCGGGGAAAACTTGAAGTACCTTGCTGAAGGTTGAGCTGATGTTATATGGCCTCATCTTGTCCGGATTGAACGCAGAACTGTTGTTGCTTCTCAGGTACTGTCTTCTACAAAAAGTTCAAGAAGCTGGCCAGTCAGCTCAGCTTCTCGATGTTCGTTTAGTAGTTGGTCTTGGCGGGTGTAATTTTAATTACACTTTCTTACAAAGCAACACTGTTTGTTATGAAAGCAGCTCGAAACCCATGATTGATGACAGCACATAATTGAGTTATATTTGTGGGGTAGTTTAATACGACGCAATCTAGGAAATACCTACCTAGGTAGCTATGCTTGGCACGTGATCGTGATATCCAGATTCCTCTCTTTGGTGGGAGACGTCTGTCATGACTTGACCAAGCCCACGGATCAAAGTAGATGGGGTTTAGATGATAATAACAGTTTGGGGGAGCTTCGGGATGAGCAAAATTGGCATATCTAATCGGCATTCAGCCTAGTAAGGTGCTCAGAGGAAGGTAATTTCACAGCAAACGAAGGGGTGAAACAGAAGAAGCGACTATGGACTTCCTTCCGTCGAATTTCTCGAGTATTAATGTATGGCGGGCATTGGAATGCGATGATTTATCTTCAATTTTCTAATTTGCAAAGATGATACCATGTGGGCCTGGAAATGGCATATACAGCCCTTGTTAAGTGCAACATACGTAAAATCTAGCTCGGATTTCAAGTGCTTAACCTGCTCTAAAAAAGACATTCTCTTCTATCGTTAATTACCTAAGTACCCAGGACTAGGTGGAACATCTCCGGTATCCCACATAGTTTGGTCTGGCCCCATTTCAAATTCTAAAATGCCGCCTCTCCCATTTAAACCAATAAGATCTTCATGGCTAACCCAGCTCTTCGTCCATGGGTGCCCATTGACCTTTAAGCTCTGAACATAAGGTCCGTTCTCCAGCCCATTTGCCTTGATCTTCAAAACACCACCGTCATCTCCAAGCTTCATAGTGGTTTCTTCAAACCGAGGAGCAAGCACTAGATAAACTGGTTGGGTCACGACTGGATATAACCCGATGAGATTCCATACAAGCCAACTACTCATAGACCCAGCGTCATCATTGCCGGGTATGCCCGATCGCCCGTTATTGTAATACTGATCAACAATCTCACGAGATTGCTTCACCGACTTGTGCTGTCGTTCTGGAAGATAATTGTACAAGAATGGCGTCAAAAAACTGGGCTCGTTACCAGGATTGAAAATAGTCGTACCTGCACTGTTACCCCCTTCAACTACAATTAATATTATATGCTTGGAATCTCCAATTGTGGGGAATTACCTTGTGTAGACTTTGTCAGTCCTGGAATAAACATGGTATCCAGTCTGGACTCGTATGTCTTAGAGCCTCCCATGAGCGAAATGAGGGTCTTCATATCGAACGGAAAACCGAAAGAGTACTCCCAAGGCACTCCCTCATAGCTAATTGCCTTCCAATCACAATCACCGCAGCCCAACGGATCATAGGCCTGGAAACTTCCATTGGCGAGAGTCGGTGCCAGGAAGCCAGTGAAGTTAAGCGACGTAACATTGGCTGCCCAGGTCTTTTGCCATCCACTGCTAAACATTAGGAAAAACCATTAGTAGACATTCATGGAGGTAGTTGACTTACCTAGAACGATTGAGGTACAGGCCAACATCGTGCGGTGCTTCGCCCTTCGCTACTTGAGATAATGAGAAATCGTTCATGGAATAATCGACAGTCTTGCTCAAACACCTTCCACGGGCGGTTGTTACATAGCCGTACTTAAGCCAGTCTTGCAGCCCACCGCGTCCTTCCTTTGTGCTTCCGCTTGGGTCTTCAAAGTCAAAATTGTTGTACGGCTGTAACTCAGCATTTGTTTTCATTGCAAGATATCCATCTGTCCAATTGATGCCTCCCTGTAGTCCTTTGACGTACGCATCAGCAAGGACATTGTCTGCATTTGAGCCTCCTTGGACTCTCCCGTTACTGTTATGACTACGCCCGTCCGGCATGAATCTTTCAAACCGCCAGATATCAATCAGGGCACGCACAATCCCAATCTGACGATTGGGTAATATTAGAGTTGTAAGAGCGTGCAAGCATCGGAATGTGTCCCAAAGGGTGTAGAAGTCATCATAATAAGGTTCGTCTGAATCCCAGTAAGGGTTTTCGCCTGTACGATCGGATGGTAGTAAATGTGAGTGATAAAGTCCTGTGTAGAACATCTCTAGCTGCGTCTCATTTGTAGATGTCACATCAATCTTTGACAGAACTTCTGAGTTCCACTGCTCTTCTGCGGCGTTTACAGTAGTATTGAGATTCCAACTTGGAATTTCTTCGAGGAATTGACAAGCTTTATCAGTTGATATCCAAGAGACGCCAACTTTTGATGTGACGGTTGAAGAATTCGATGGGAATTCAAACAAAGCACCAATCCGATTAGCATACTGATATCCGACTGTCCCACCTTGGAGTGAAGTCTGATCTGTCAAAGTGGCTTTGACGTCGGTATTATTTGGCCAGTAAGGATCTGTAGCTTTTCCAGAGAAGAGCTGGGCTTTTGTTGGAATTGTGTCAAAGTGACCACAGAAATAAACACGGTAGTCACCACCTACACTTTGAATTAGGACATTTCAGAGTGTATTGCTGGTGGACAATGCTGACCCCATGCCCATCCTTCTCTATAAACACCGTAACCCGAATACCAAGTACCATCTTCACTACGCTCGATTTGACCATTGGAATAGAACTGTTCTTTTTTGCCAGCTGAGGGTATGAAATGACTAATATCTACCAATACGTAGAGACTATCGTTTGTTGGATACTGGTACTTCATGATTCCCGCATGCATACTTGCACTTAATTCTGCAGTTACGCCATTCTGGAGCTGGGTCTTGTAGTAACCCACGCTGGCTACATCCGTAACTACACGCGGTTGCATGTAGGTGATATTGTCCAGGAGGTTTACACCATCAAGTGAGGTAAGCGGCATCTGTGGGATCAGACCGTAGGTTGGTGCCCCTCCAGTTCCACTTTCGTGGAGCATCGTGATGGCAGTCACATTGCCATCTGGGGTGTAGCCTGCGTTGGCTGCGAATGATATATTCCATCTACCAAAGTTAGCGATTTTCTGACTCTAATCTCTCAATCTTGTTTTTCACGTTGGCGGGTTACCTTGTGGTGTCAATACCTACTTTCACTGCTCCGAAAGGAAGTGACGCGCCTGGAAAGACATTCCCAGCACTGTAGGCAGATCCAGGAACAGGGCCTTCGGTCCCAATGAAAAGGTTCACATGCTTGGTAAAATCCTTCTCGGCCTTATTAGTAACAATGAATGAAGCAAGTACTAGAATCGTCGCGACCATGGATGGGAGCAGCATGATGGTTAGAATCACTAGGGAGCACGATGTCTAGGAGTCGACAGGCAAGACTTTGCACGCCTACTCAGAAAGATACTCACCGTGGGAAATCAATACCATATATTTATACACTGCTAAGACAAAGCCAAGTTATCGGCCGGCAAAATTATTCCATTCCCGCATTGGGAAAGTTCACCGATCTCCAACCTTGCGTATTACACTACCCCAGCTTTGGACCCATTATTGTAGCTCAGTTCTCCGTACCCCGCATCGCTCGTAATTTGAAGACAACGTTACCTTAGACGCATTTGCAACTAGGAAGCCTTGAAGAGGTTTCTTCAAATTCATCACTTGATTAGACGCCGGTAGTATGTGCATTTCGGTTGCTACCGCTTATAATACCTATGTAAGGTACGCACATGAACTAGGGACCATGAACTTAAACCTAGTCAAACAGATAGAAAAGCCTATATGCACTGAAATAGTTGCCTTGCATACTTCATCTTAATCTCAGAGCTTCTTTGCCCCACGTCTGTATCGTATTTGCTCATAATCGATCTGTTTACTCGATAGAATCAGAGTTAAGCATGTCACATGACGCAACATACTCGCTTAACTTTATCTTGCCCCTTTCCAATTTCTCGAGTATTGGACTCCTCAAAGCTCCCATGACTATTGTACCTATTCATCTATAGCATTAAGTTTCGCTTTTATTTTAAATGAAATATTATAGGCATCGATCCTTTCACTCCAGAACTTTTACTCTGGGAAGAGTTTGTTGTTGAATATATAGGCATTTTTGGATATAGCACAATCAACAAATAGCGTTCTTTGCCAAGCTAGCCAGTTACCAAGATACAGTCGAATACTGGCTATCATGGTGCGAGTTAAAAATATCTGAAACTATAATCAATCTTTTCAGAAGTTTGAGGGTCGTTAGGCATAACAATCTAAGGTATGTAATGAGCACGTGATATCTTACTGATAGCGTGGAGATTATCAATTTGATATCTTCACTTATTTGCTTATATTCTCGGGGATCTTCCCTTGCGATAGTAAGGAATTGAACTCAATGTATTCACCAATAGCCTCGGAAGAATTGGGTTATCGCGCTGTTTAAGAGAGCGTTTTATACTATCGTCTTAATTTTGCACTATTTGTCGGGTAGTTGGACATGCACAATAGTCAAAATATAATCATCATAAACCTCTCTGCTAGCCTTATTTGAGGGCCCGTTGAAGATATGGGGGTAGAGCGAGAACAAGCCTTAAGAGTTATGCGTGTCAACAGTATTTTGCATGGATCGATCAGCTGTTCCGATAGGCCAAGCTCGCCAACACAAGTATCACCCCATCTAGAATCTTGGCAGTGAGGTCATTGTAGGATCTTGATTTGAACCTCATTTACGGGACGCTATTGAAAAGCGCTAAGACTTTTCTACCACCAATGATTGGACTGATCGACGCCATAGGCTGTGGGTTGAATACCGCAAAGCATCGTCATACCAGCGGAAGGCGCCTTGGTGAATAACACTTATATACCGCTTCGGTTCGCGACCGACGAGAAGCTCTTTTTCTTTCCCGCGTCCCTCAAACAACCAATAACACCACCACCAGACAGATCCTCTCAATCACGATCTCCCCTTCGCATCACCACATAAAACCAGACAAGTAGACAACTAGCAAAATATATCAAAATGGGTCTCAAAGATGCATTCGAATTCACAATTGGCACAATCATTCACAGCGCATTCCGCTTTATCCAGCTTGTCCTCGCACTCGCAGTCTGCGGTCTCTATGGCGTAGATCTCTCCGCTGCCAATAAGCAAGGCAAATACTCTGACGGAAAATGGGTATGCCTCTCCTCCTCGGTCCTTTACCCTTTAATCCACTAACAATTGCAGGTCTACGCTGAAGTAACCGCCGCGCTATCGGCATTCACAGCACTCCTCTATATCATCCCATTCACCGTCAAGATCCCCCTACTCTTCGTCTGGGACACGATCCTGTTCATTCTGTGGATTGCGCTATTTGGATTATTCGGCAGCATGTTCATCAAGGAGCATGCCGAAGGAAACAACGGGATTAAGCGGATGAAGAACGCGGTTTGGGTCGATTTAGTGAATGCGCTTTTGTGGTTGATCACTGCGGTAGGCATGATTGTTTACTGGTTCAAGCACCGCAATACCCGCAGTGTCTGGACTGGACGAGCCCATGTCTAGGTGTTTGATACCAAGGAACTGAAGTGGAGATGTGAAGGTGATAAATTAATCTGGTGGACGGGTGGATCGACCAAAGATATGACCAAGGACTAATGAGGATGTGCCGTTGTTTTTCATCGAATACCCTATTCTTAACGCACTGCACGCAATTTATGATACCACTGCTTCTATAAGTTAAATGTTAATATACACAAAATCTGGGGTTTCTTCTCTATCACATCGCCGTCTTGACTCCAGTTTAGTCTGGGAATATTTTTGTGAAACAGCTTTTCCGTGCCTCTCATCAGCTCAGCAAGATTGCCTGAAGTTTAAAATGGAGGACTGTCTCGAGTGAAGATGAGAAAGGAGTTGGGCAAGCTATTCATCCTGGGAGTGTTGCTTAATTTGGCGCTTGATTGAGCTATCTTCTGGGGCTTCTAGAAGTCTTTGGCGAGGCAGAGACAGACAATAAACTTTGAAGGGGGCATACCATTATAGTTGCCAATGTAAGGAGGAAATACACTAGTAGCAGTAACGGATTTGAGATAGTGCTGAATTTCAGACTGAGATGTGACAAGGGGCAATTGAGCTGATCAAGAGATAGAAAAGACGTACGGAGCAATCGCGGAAGGGAGCGAAGCATTTTTAATGTATCTTGTGTCAGAATTTTAATCACCCTCATGGACTCATTGACCCCCAAATCATTTCGAACTACAGGCCGTTCACCCACCTGCTAAGAACAATGCCCAGTATCAAAGATTGATAGCACGATGGTCAAAACAGGCTTAATTAGATCAAGTCAAAGACAATGAACAGCTGTTCCAGAAGCACCCCATACTGATTGAATGATAGATACTCAAGACCTACACTAAATACGTACAAAACTAAACGAATGACAAAATGGTGCAGGGCATTCTCCTCACCCTGCTGTGCTGTGCTGTGCTGTGCTATGTTACGAACAAATGAAATTGGCCTCATTGCCTCGGCTCTTCTGGGTATCAATCTATGTCCGTCGCTCCTGTGTATGTCTGCAAATGTTTTACAATTCACCTCCCCCGCTACGTTGATTCAATATGCGTCCCTGTTCTCTTTACAAATGAAATGTAATTATGTTCTCGTGACATATTCAATGTCACCGGAGTTTGCCTCCATAAATGCTTTCATCAATCGCGCTTTCGTCATCGTCATAAAATCCAGCATCAGAAAAGTCCTCTGCACGAGCATCGGTGTCATAGCTACTCTTTCTCATCATGGGCGGAGTGCTTGGAACCGCCGCATCTACAGGCTTTCTTGGGCTACCTCGCATAGGTTGCTTCTCACGAGCTCGCGGGGTCATGTTTCGTGGTCTATTAGCGAGTTGTGCAGAGGTGAACCGTTGTCCAGTGCTTGACTGTCCTGCCGGAGGCGTTCGTACCTGACTGGCGGGAGGAGTCAGAAGACCGTTGAGGAACGACCCTGATGGACTGTTATTACGCGATGGTGTTGATCCTACAGCATCGGACAAATTCGAGTCTGCTCGACCTTTACGCCAATTGCCCCATGCGGCAGCCAACGGCCCAACAGCTTGAGCTACACGTGGGGACGCAGCATCCCGGAGTGATGCAGCAATGTTAGGAAGGTTGATCGAAGAACCGCCATTTATTGCCCGTTCACGTTCTTGCTCTTCCATCTGAAGATTAGCACGAAGGCGAATTGCTGCATCCTTGACTCGTTCTGGGTCATAGTTTCCGGACTCAAGAGCGGTTACGACATCCGTGAGATCGCTTTTGCGCACTGCAAGCAACTCCCGCAGCCACATGATCTCATCATCACGCTTCTGGATCTTGGTGCCAGCTTCAGGATCAAGTGATAAGACTGTTGATTCCAGCTTCTCAATGCTTTGCTCACGATCCTGGAGTTGCTCTTGTAGAACCATAATAGACTCCCGTAGGGCTTGTGGAGAGATCTTCTCAGGCAGCTCCATTTTAGAGACTGCTTGATGCACTGAGGCGGTTGGCACCGTGCTATTAGATCGAGCACCTTTCACCGCAGCAACAGCAGCATTAGCAGCTGATTTTGCAATCTCTAGTTTCTCTTCTAGGTGAGAAACGCGATCCTGAAGGTGCTCAGTCTTAGAAGATGACAGTGACAACCGCTCTAATAGATGTTGTTCTTGGCGCTGAGCATCTTCAAGAATGTTGCCTATCTCGCGATCATGTTTGGTTTGGATATCTTCGATCTCATTGGCATGCTTCCGTCTCAACTCATCTGCGACCGATTTTTTGGTAATCTCGGCTGACTCCAAAAGCATTTCATGCTTTTCACGGGCAGTGTCTGAGTCAAGTCTGACTTGATCAAGCTCGTTGCGTAGGCGAGATAGTTGGCCTTCTAGATCGTCTCGTACGACGTTCACTTGGTTGTTCGCTGCCTCAACTTCGGCTTGCATGTAGTTTCTGGTGCGCTGGACTTCGGCCAGACCGCTTTCTCTAGCTTCCTCGAACTCGCGTTGAAATCTCATCGAATCCTTTTGCGCAATGTGACTTTCTTGGCGCAGTTCTACAACCAGCTGCTCTAGTCGTTTTGATTCAGAGACTGCTCGCATACCCTCACGTTCTCCATTCTCCAGTCTCTCAATTTCCATTTCCAAACGTTCGCGAGTTCTAGCTTCCGCCTGGAGTCTGGCATCGAGCACTTCTTGTCGGGCAACCATTTCGGCCTCTTTCTTGGCGCGTTCGGCGTTCTCTTGGGTGATGGTTCGAGCGGCATGAGCCATGTCCTCCTGCAGGCCAGTTAACATCCCCCTCATGCCCTCACGGACTCGGATACTTTCCTCCATCTGGGTCCTCAGGCTATCAATGGTTCTTCTCAGGTCCTTGTTGGTCTCGTTGGCTTGCTCTGCATCCTCGCTATGTCTCCGGGCTGCTTCCAAAGCTCGCTCTGCTTCCATTTGCCAGCGTTGGGATTGTTGTTGAGACTCCCGGAGTTCGGATTCTACCATGCTGAGTTTGTTGTTAAGTTCGACAGTGCTCTTCTGAGAATTGTCCTGGTTGGCTTCAAGAAGTGCAATCTTCATGGTGGTCTTGGCCCGGTGGTCTTCCGCATGTCTTACCTTTGCATCACTGGCATCAATAATCTCACGAATTTTAATCTCACGCTCATCCATGGCTTCTCTTAGTCTCATCTCCTCTTCCGTCGATATTCTTAGCAAGCGTTGATTTTCGGACAGGCGGTCTTCAACAGCACGGCGATTTTGAACTTCTTGTTCAATTGAGGCTTCTGCTAGTTGAAGCTTGTTCTGAAGCTGTGAGATCTGTGATTGAGCTTCCGCAGCTTTTTGAAGGGCCACTTCATCAACTGTGGGTGGAGGAGGTATGCGCTTCTCCAGCACTTCTTCAACAATAATGCGGAGATCAGCTTTCAAGAGGACAGATTCGTCCACTTCTTGAACAACTGGACGACTACTTTCGATCGCCTCGCTAAGAATACTGCGTATGTCTGTTTTCGTGAGAACAGGTTCTTCTGGTTTCGGTGTGGGCATGCGAGCTTGCACAGCTTCCTCGACAATATTACGAAGATCTTCTCCACGAAGGTCGAGGCGCATTGACTGGCCAAATTGTTCTCTCATTTCTTCGAGTGCGGTCAACACATTGCGGGAGTCTGGCAATAGCGGTACCGATGGAGATGAAGCAGTTTGGGGCCTAGATTGATGTGTAGCCAGCGCCTCAGTAATAATGGACCTAATCTTGTCCATCTTTTTATCTCTTCTCGGGCTCAAAGATCGTCGCGGTACATCTAAGTCGTCATCCTCATCATCTGCATCACTAAGTGCGCCAGAAAAGCTACGTCTATTGCGTCTGGTTGCAGGAGCCTGGGCAGCCATTGTCTCTATAGACATCTGGATGTTCTGCAGAGCTCTCTCCAATGGATCAAGTCGTTGCTCTAGCAAGCCACCAACCAGATCGTTGACACGGCTATCAAAGAATCGAGCACGAGGCTGAAGTTTAGCGGCCTCTCCATCGCTTAGTACATCGTCCCAATCACTCGGCGGTGGACTTTCACCCATGTGATGCATAGGGGAAGCTGCTTGCAACACAGCAGGCGATTCTGCCACGAAGGGATCATCATGGATCCGAGAGAATATTCTTGTCTCCCCAGGCAGAGCGCGGAACCGGGCCGGGCTTGGGCTTGGTGCATCGCTACGCATAAGATTCTGTGGTTGTAGGCGTATTGGGGAGGAATTGTCGAGGTCTGGTACCTGAATACGTCTAGTGGGGCTGGGATGATGCCATGTTGGAATGTCTTCATCTCTATGGGGATCTTTGTGTGGAGTGGGTCGTGAGTCCATTTCTACTTCGTTGAGGTGACGCATAACAGCGTCAATCTCCTCAAATGTTGGTTCATGATCAGGCGATGGCTCTCTACCGTGGTTGTACAGAAGTGGGCTATCTGGTCCAGGCAATGATGTCTGGAAATTTGACTCTTCTCCAGCTTCTAAGATCTCTGGGGATGCAGGAGCGAGAGGTGGTGTTGGACTTCTTGCCCATCTAGAGCTTGCCAGCCCACCCAACTTAGGCTTAGCAACAGGTGCGACGACAGGGACGACCTCTACCTCGGCGACTAACGGAGAAACTGGCGATACTGGGTCAACCGGGCCAGCAGTAGCCGTTATTGACGCATCCGGTTCACCAAATGTGAAGGTAAAAGCCCCAGGTCGGAACTCAAATGGCTTAGCGGTAGCCGACAGAGAATTTTTCTTGTGCTGCTTCTTTGCAGGCTCGGGTTTAAATTCCTCGACAGCAGCGGATTTCTCTTCTTCCGATGGAGCAAAGAACCCATAGCCAGGAAGACCAGATGCATATCTTCTTGACGTGAATTGACGCGTCGTAGTTGCAGGTTCGTCTTTTGTTTGGCCTACTGATTCTGTAGTTGGGCTGCGAGAACGCGATTTGAGCGGTGCCTGTGGGGTCTCTACGCTGTCCTCGCTAAGCGGCGCGGAGTTCTCCTTATCTGCAGCAGTGATTGGAAGCATTTGGGTGTCCTTCGGAGGTGATTGTTCCCTAGATGTTTCACCAAGTGGCATGTTGGATGCAAACAGCGGAACAGAATCACCACCATCCCTGGTGCCACGAGCCCTCTTAATGCGCCCTTCCCCTTGGGTGATGCGACCATCTTTGCCCTCAACAGTCTCATCCTCCTCATGCCTCGAGTGTTCGCTGTCTGGACGGACAATGGGAATAGCCGCATTTTTCTTACTAGGCTTCGAAATTCCAAGTGCGGAAAGATCGATACCACCAAATATAGATGAGGATCTTGGACCTTCGCTACCAGAGTTGGCGCTACCTACTGATGAGGCGAAATTAGAAGTGAAAGAAGGTGTGAATGCTGGGGCATCAGGTCGGAAAGTTGGCCCAGATGCAGAGAAGTTGAACTCGCTCTGACCAGGCGTAAAAACAGGAGCCGCAACGTTGATCTTGCTTTTCCCAGAATTTATTGAGTTGTGACTAAAATGACTCGAGGTTGATGAAATTGGCGGCGTGCCAAAAGCTGAGTGTGCTGAAAGAGCAGGCTGAAAGGTTCCGTTATTGAAAGCAAAGCTATTCGAATTGAAAGCTTTTGAGGGGTCAAATTTGAACTCCTTCGCAGCAACATTGAGCGTTGACATGGATGGTTTCGAAGAGTGGCCAGAGCGACGAGGCTTTTCTCTATCTTCGATATAATTTGGTTCCGAATCTGCCCAAGCGCTAGCGGTGGATGCTGCTCGGCCATGACCGGAAATAAACCCATCCGGAATGGGTGTGCCCAAATTGCTTGGATTCGTCTCTATATCTGACATATCTTTGTTCTTCGTAAGACTAGACTTTGACTCAACTGCACTCGAGCTATCCTCGTTTTCTTGGAATGCACGTTGGGACAACGAATGACCGCGCATATGTGGTTGGGGATGATGAAGAGTAGGACCAGTAGCAGACTCAACATCTCCGGTAGTAGCAAAGCGAGAATTTGCCAGACCCCCGAGAGATGATTTGTTGCGAACATGTAATGGCTGCTTCTCGAAGCGGTCTTCACCCTCGGCTTGGTCAGAGTGAGGACTGTAGTCCTCGTGCTCTAGTTGTCGTTGGAACTGCTCTTCAAGATGATACTCAGCATTATCGATTTCCTTCTGTAAACTGTCACTCTGCTTATGTTGAAACTGTCTTGCTTCTGGAGTCTTAGATGGACTCTTAGAAACGGTATCTTCATCAGCCTCATTCAGCTCTTGAAGACGAGGGGATGATCTAGCCCCGAGCTGCAACTGCTGTTGCTGGAGTAGTTGGTTCTGTAGCAACTGTTGTCGTTGCTGCATCTGGCCTGCAACATCTGATTGCGGGAAGTATCCCTCTGGCATAAATGGTGAACCAGGGGTCGCGATAGCACCCAGGCTTTGAAGTGAGGGTGACCCGCCTCTAGCACCTCCTTGTTGATAAAGGAGTTGCTGTGGTGACCAGACACCAGGTGACTGCTGTTGAGGATATTGGAAAGGGGATCCGAAAGGATGGTCTTGTCCAGAAAATGAGATTGATTGCCTTGGATTGAATTTTCCCTGAAGCTGTGCAGCGTGCATTGAGGCGGGGGATGCAATTGAACCAGTATTTGAACTTTGGCTTGCTGAAAGACCCGGCCCGGACATCAACGGGGGAGAAAACATACTCTGACCTTGAGACATAGCAGAGCCTGTGGGTATAGGTGGGGAGAAAGGCAAAGCTGGATATTGCATTGATGTGCGACGACTGACGCCTGATGGCACAGGTGATGGCGCAGGAGGCTCATCATCACCAAAACTAACACCCAGCGCTCTCAACTTCGCTTCTGAGAGCTCTTGTACATACGCATCCCATTCTGTAAACCAACTGATTAGTAGATGCGACATATGTGATAACCCAAGAGCGTAAATTGCCATGGATCAGTTAAAAACAATACTAGCTCAAACTTTTACAGTATTCTAGACCAGTTCATATATATTTTGAAAAGGAAAAGCTTCGTCTCAAACACTTATGCAGTCTCTGAATTAACAGCTTAGGTATAGGAATTGTGCTTACCTCGTCTATCAGGAATGCTGACTTTGAAATTACGTTGCGCTCTCTCCTGAATAATGTCGGTGGTCTCAGGCCAAATGCTTCGGCTTTGGCCAGGCCCATCTTCTGCACCGGAAATCAATTCATGGCCAAGGTCAAACCCAGCAGTGCTGTGGCCTTTCTTCTCCCATTCTTCCATCATTACGCCAATATCTTTTTCAGTCAATGGCGTAGGTGCTTTGCCCTTTTGACCTCGTTCATCATCCCATGGTAATAAAACGAGGATATTCTTGCCTTTCCATGGCACCTTTTTCTTCAGTCGAGGTGGCCCTGGGACTGGCGAAGCAGATGGGCTTCCTAAAGTTGCAGCTGGCAAGGATGCTGCACGCCACTCAGGTAATTCTTTAGGTGGGGGGGTTGGACCCCCGTCTTCAGCGGGAGTTGAGTTCTCGTTTCCCATAACTGAGCCGATTACAGCATCTTCATCTGCGGCGGACATATTAGGGAGGGAGGGTTCTGAGAAGTCAGCTTGTTTTAATGTTGCTGTACTGTTTCTCCTCGGTGCAATTGTGAAAACGTCTCGTAACTTGTCTCGTGTTTCCAAAAATCGCTTCAATGTAGGTGTTCTTGGATCCTCTTGTCCTAGCCAATTTTTTCCTTCCCCTGAGATGGATCCGCTCATTGAAGAGTGCTCACTATCTCCTGGGTCGTCACTTAACCACGCGTTATTTTCTGCAGATTCACCTCCTGTATGCTGGCGAATCCAGTCTTCGGTCAATCCTTGTGCTGGACGTCTCGCTCGGTTCGCTAAAACAGCAGCACTTATTAGGCCGTCTTGTGAGACAAAATCAGGATCTGTTTGTGATCTCGTAAATATTGGAGCCGGACGTAAAAAGGGCGTGTGGAATTCGAGGTGACGTATTGGAGAATCCTCGGATGCTTCACTACTCAGCCTATGCCTGTGTGTTCGTGGGCGACGATGGGATGCTATGGGCTCTTCGTATGGTGACCCCCAACTAGCTGTAAAGTACCTGCTGGCGTCGCTTCGAGGAGGAGTGGAAAGACTGAGGGTTCGCCCGTTATGTTTTGGTGCTGGCAGCGGTGGGAGAACTGGTGATGAACCTCCGTCAAAGGTTGAGCTCGTTGAAAACGCTGGCGACCCAGGTTGTTCTGAAGACGGTATATTGTCTGTTCCGTCCTCTGCCTGTGCAGCAGGAGGCAGCGATGGGTCCAATGAAGACGTTGTTGCTGCATATTATCAATATCCTTAATCGGCGCGACTTTCCCTAGCATCATCACTCACCTCACAGAGAACAGTGCAGACGAGGCTCAAGTCGTCTGCTACTGTATCTCAATAATCCACAGGGGCCTAAGCTTATCGAGGCCTGGATGATCAATGATTATTATGTTTGTTTCGCGACTGACGCGTTGAATTAAATGTATAAGAAGAGAAGCCGAACAATTAAAGGAGTGAAATGTCGCGCAACAAACAAGAAGTCAGAGGCATCAGGTCAGATCAAGCCAGCAAAGGTTTGGCATACACTTGGAATCATGTGTGCAAATAGCCTTTGAGGTTGGTGATAAGCAGGAAGGGAACTGAACGAGGAAGCAGAGCAAACAATTAAATAATTCCAAAGCGTTGACAAGAGGACCACGTTGAACCACCCGAAACCCCTTTCGCGAACAAGTGGGCCCCGGTCAGAAATTGGGTATTCAGGGGGTATTCTGCGATGCCTGAGGCCGAAGTACGTTAGCAACCTCACGTAAACATCTCTCTAGTTCTAGGATAATCATCAAAGTGTTCAAAGGTAGGTTGTATAGATATTCTCATAATATTATAGGAGTCTTGTGCTAAAATAGTGTTGACGTTGGACGCACTTAGATCTTTCCGATTGATGGACTAGTTGAAGTTTAATAGTTCACGCTACGTATACTGTCCTCTCAACTCCCCATGGCTTATGCTCAGAATAATTTACTCCTACCTATATATCTATATACTGTAAGGTTATATGTCTTAACACTCCGCTCCACTATAATATAGTGGAAATCTCCATCATGTCCCACACAGAGATACAAATCTCCTTCTACTCCCCGCCATCGATGCTCTCTATCAATATCCTTTATCACGTGACTATGGGGAAATCTACGTAAGGCTTTAAACGTATCATATTTCATAAAGTAGGGACAGCCACAATGCTTAGAGTTTACCTAGTCATTCAACGTTTTTCTAATCGGGGGGACAGCTACTTATCTTAGTAAATTCTACTTCCAAGGAGCTAGGCGAAGTTGCATGCGGGGAGGGGGTCCACCAAGCAACATGCCTCTTTTTGTCAACGCGATCCACCAAGTGTTAAAGAGTCCTGAACCTTCAAGTTTCAAATTCCCTTAAGGATTGAGACTTGCGTATATCACAATTGATAGCCCTTATCGCCTACCATGTCAACTTCCACCACCCCCCAAGTTCGCGTCGGTGTCGGAGTTTTCATTCTTAAAGCCCCAAAAGAACCATCCCAAAATCCGGTTTTCCTCGTTGGCAAACGTCTCAACTCTCACGGCGCTGGAACTCACGCTTTACCAGGCGGTCATCTCGAATTTGGAGAATCCCCGGAGGATTGCGCTGCTCGTGAAGTGCTGGAGGAAACGGGTCTTAAGGTCACCGGTATAAGATTTCTGACTGCTACGAATGATTATATGCCTACTGAGAATAAGCATTATGTCACTCTGTTTGTGGTTTGTGTTAGAGAAAATGAGGATGACATACCTGAAATTTTGGAGCTGGAAAAATGTGAGACATGGGAGTGGATATCTTGGGAGGACCTAAGGAGGTGGGTGGACATTGAGTTGTCTGCTGGAGAGAATGAAGTGGTGGAGAGGCGAATCTTTTTGCCTTTATTAAATCTGGCAAGGCAACGTCCTGGTGTAATTCCTGGCCTCAACTGAACATGCTCTGGACGTTTCTTATCCTGGAAATTGAAATTGTAACTCTGTAGCGAGCGTGGGTATCGATAGAATATATAGAAGCCAAAGCGCGTTGCTTGAACAATCACTCTTATGAACACAACACTAAAATGATCAAAATTGTTATACGCATAAACCATCTAAATCGCAATTTAGAGGTAGAGTCTCAGTTTTTTGAAGTGGGAAAATTCAGCTGCACCTCTCAGCTTCAAGCTGTTGAGCATCATTTATTTCTTTGTGTAGATAATATTCTGTCCATTTTCTGAACTTCGTGGAGAGGTTTATGGTGTTTTGCCTTTCTAAGCGAGGGTTTTCAGGGGAGTGCCAAGTCATATGGCGGAGCGGCCTTTTACTATTGCTGAAGAGGTTGCTGGCACCCTTGGGACATGCATTGCATAATCCTTTGATGACCACAAAATACCAAGCCTCACTCGAGCCTCTGCATTTCTCAGCATGTTTTAATGATTAAGAGTATCTAGTGCTAATTACTATTACTCAAGTAAATGGCAAAAGTATTCGAATGGTTGGCACGCTCGCCGGCGTTGCCAATGCAGGCGTTTCTATAGTCTCAGTCTTGATAAAATTCGGTATCTCAATCCGTGTTTCATATGAGAAAACATGCTTAGCAGGAAGATTATCACTGACACCATCAATACTCTCTGATATAAGCGCTGTCGTAAAGGGGAATTAATGTCTGAGTTTTAGGACGAGGATTTCCGAGCCCCATGGTCAAAGGTTCTGATTTCTTGTGAAAAGAGCAATGCGAGGCTTGAGAAAGGATTAGTGAAGGCAAGGAGATTAGAAGGAAAGTCATCAGATGTGCCGGTATGGGGTAAGTTGGTATGGGGACTAGGTGGTGAGGTAGAGATGACGGACTTGAAGATATCATTAGAGCATTGCTATCAACAGGTTATGATCATGCAACAAGCTGTTCAGATGTCGGTGCTTGACTTAATTGCACAAATATTTGTATACTCTACGCTGATTTTTAGATTTTCTAGAGCAGCTTCAAGGTAGAAATTAAGTGCCGACGACAAGGAGGACCAGAAGGAACTCATGGGAAATCTTCGGTGTCTGACAGACATCCTCATAACGCTTGAAGATAGAGAACAGGAGAGCGAGACTAAGCGCACTGAGCAAAGTAAGGGGAAAAGAAATCGAACTTTAAAGGAAGGATCTCTGGATAACATTTATATAAGCAAATTGATGTTCAGACGACATCGGTCGCCTAGAAAGAGTCTGGTTATATTTAGAGCGATAACGAACTATCGAAGGCTCTCTATAAGGCGGAGATAATGCTGACGAACGAAGACAATTCTGATTCTGTACATAATTTCGTCTATGATTATGAACCTTTAGGCACATTTATTCACGAACAAGAACTACGGCATGCATTTCGAATCAGTTTGAGCAGAGAACTGGTCGATCGTCCGAATCAGAAATGAGCTACAGAGAGGATAAGACACACCAATGAAATAATCATCTCTCAACAGGAAGGCCAAGATATTATGCTGAGGTTTTGAAGGGAACTTTCGCTGCTTTGCAAGGCGGTGTTGAGCAAGCCACACCATCTGGAAAGTCGCATATGCTAGAGTATGATGAACATGCAGTCACAAGTGGAGAGAAACAAGAACACCATATCAGTGGGGATATTGAATATTATATGGCAATAGGGATGGAAGTCGAAGAAGGATGGATGTACAGTAAAGACTAACACCTCGCACTGGAATCTCAATGCAATGCTAAAACCTTTGTACATTTAGTCGTGCCGCTATTTTTGTATGAACTTAGCCAATTTGGAAAGGAAATGTACAATACTCCAAGACTATGGCAAAAGTTCACAAAACCATATATATTTTTGTTGACAAATATATAGCTCTCTAATCTCTATAGCTCAAACAACGTTTACGCAGCCGCGAACCGGCTTTTTGACCTCAGGACCTTTCCATACCGGAAGAACAGGTACCTAAAACAAATTAGTGACTATTCTCATCGGAAGAGTAAGTTCAGTAGGCTTACGGGAAGGGCATCATAGCCAGAGCTAAGAAAGCTAATAACGAGGTTGCCCACTGGAACCCAAGGGTGTTGTACACTTCATAACATGTCAGTTTTTTGACGGTTAGGCAAAAGCGTCGCTGACTTACTTTGGTTCCCGAAAAGAGGAAATGCCCCAGCAAACATGCCTATCTTTGGAGTTAGTGACCAAATAGACCGCATTCAGATATTTACTTACAGCGCGCGAAGGTGTTTGCTGCTAGAGCGGAGGCAGCATATGAAGGGTATGCATCTACAAGGAATGTCCAAACGCCGGAGAAAACAAGAAGCATTCTCCACCAGAGTTAGAATTTGCTTTTCAGCATAGTATACGATGGAAGACTCACCCAGTGCCGAACATAACACTTCCAATTATCGGCACAATCCAATGTATACTCCGATATGTCGTCCATCCAAACCAAAACAGACCCACTGGTACCAGAATACCTCCTAGGATCGCTGGCGGAAGTCTAAACTCTGGCTCGGGCTTCTGGTTCTTTTCAGAATTGCCTTTATTCGAATTTGCTACCAGACGAAGGTAATTCTTGTGCCATATTGGATTCATGAATATGGCGCCTACGAAGCCAACCACAAGACCGAGGAAAGTGAGTCCATTCTGCCAAAGCGTGAAATCATGGTTTGTTCGAAAGACCAATGGGAAGGCACCAAAGAACAGATAAAGAATACCCAAAAGAAGAGCGGAGTAGATACACAGGAAGAAGCACATAGGCTCAAGTATCAGCAACTCAAATGGCTTGGATAGTGAATGTAACAACGTGCTGGAGACGGTCTTTCCCGCAAGCGCAATCTCACTTGGTGAGTGATATTCTTCATTGCCAGTACTTTTGCGTATTGCAGCAGCTTTTCTCGCAAGAAGCGTTGGGTGGAAGGTTTCGGGAACGAAAATGACGCACACGAGCATGACAAAAGTCCAGATAATGAGGACGTAGAATGACCAGCGCCAGTTCGCGAAATCATTGATGAAACCCCCAATTGCTGGCCCCAAAACTGGACCAATGAATGGCGCAAGCGTATACAGCATCATTGGTTCTTGAATTTGGTGAGGAGCGAACACATCTGATACTGTTCCAGCTGCGACGCTGAGGAAGGCACTGCCAGCAAAGCCATCTAGGAATCGACCGACTAACATGGTTTGGATATTTTGAGCTGCTGCGGAGGGGATCAGAAAAATTAAGAAAAATAGCATGGAGAGTATATAAATAGGTCGCCGACCATAGAACTGCCATTTGAATTAGTATACAAAGTGCGACTCGAATCGAATATCACGAACCTCAGACAATGGGCTTAGTACCATGGGTCCCAAGGCTAAACCCACTACGAAGAGCGACAACCCTAATGTCGCAACTTCCTGGGAGCAATGAAACTCCTTTCTGAGTTGAGTATATGTCGATGCATAAAGTGATGATGCGCAAGTTCTAGTTAAAGCTGTGAGCGACTGCCGCGGTGGAATAAAAGCAATCTAGGATGCTTGAGACCTACACAAGGAGAGAACCTGTAGATACAATGGATACAATAACCCATTTTTTAAAATATGACATACTACGAGGACACAGAGGATCATCATCGCCATCCCATTCAACTGTGAACTCATTTGGTAACGGGCTCTCTTGCTTCTCCTCGTCGGCGCTTGCACCAACCTCCTGATCTGAGATTGCTTGCTGCAATGCTGTTGATGCTCTTCTAGCCTGCTCCCGCTCTGGTGCACGACTCTTGGAAGAAGTGCAAGCAACCAACTCTGGACACGTGAACTCCGACATCGTTAACACTGATCAAGAATGCGATAAATCTCGATTTTCGAGTTGGAACTCTAGATTTTTTAATTCAAAACCTGAGGCTAAAACTTCATTTAATAAGGGAAGTCTCGACCAGAAAATGCACAAAATCGGTACGTATATCCAATGATGATTTATATATGTACGTGAGGCGCTTCAAAACATGGGTGTGTGTTAATAAGCCTCGTCATAATCCATTTCTGCCTCACCGGAGCTGCTCGGTTTCATTCGTCTTAATTTAAACCCGAGGATCCGTTAGCAGAAACCCACGTTGCAAATTAAATGATCTCGGGAGTGCCTACGGAGTAGAAGGTAGTGTTCAAAGACTGCAAGCCGTCTAAAATCACGTGATTATTACGATTTCAATTCCGGTGGTTGTGCCTCCAGAGTTTCCCAATCTCTCCTCTGACTCAAGTTATTTTCCGTGTCGTGAAGAATATCAAAAGACTTTTAACATAGTCACTGATTATAAGATAGTTAGATAGGTGGATGGGCTAAGTGTGAAAAATACTGAGTACTTTCGTATGGTCAACTGGTTCGGAATTAACCCGGTGTTTGATAAGGGTCCTTCGGCAGGACGGGAAAGGTGCTCTCGTATCGTTAAATTGCGGGAACTACGCTGTGAAGGATACATAAATATGATGTTATGATATATAATAGCCACATTAGCACATTTTGCAACAGTAAAAGCGTCTCAGCAGACAGCTGCGCATTGGTTTCCGTGTTTTCTTGTTTGTATTGTACTAATGGATCTTAAACGTTTGCAGCTTAAACATTCCCGCACCAAATTCAACCATTGCCTTTCCATGCATATACCCATGAACGTACGCTTCTCCAATTAGAATATAGTGGTCTTCGATTTTTCTTAAGATAAGGGGAAACCTGCATCCAAACAAGATGCAAATTGCATCCCCCTCTAAGGCATCCCAAGGCCCAAGTCCGCTCCAGTTGTTCTCTGATAGGAAAAATCGTCTCCTATTCATCATAAGACTTACCGAAAGCAAAGCGGCCGTAGCCTCTTTTTCGAGTTCTGTTGTTTGGTCCATGACTATGGTTGTATCTTCTTGATCAACTCTTTCTGATTCTAGCACTGCGAGGTCGGCATGCAATACCGTCAGGCTAGTGGATAGGGACGATATTGCAGCAAGTTTTCTTTGATACTCAGAGTGATCCTCAAAGTCCCATTCGCCGCAAGTAATAGTCTTGCCGAACTCTGTAACTGCTGCTGGAGAATCTGGATTGTGTTTAAAAAACAAATTTCTCCATTCTATAAAGACTTGCAAAGGGGGAAGCACATCGCTAGGCGCTCCCTTTCTTTTGAAAATTGTGCTAGTAGATTTAATACGCGAAATAACAAACCCTCTTGCTTCGAGAATTCGGCCGTTTAGGATGCTCGTTGAGGCGAGACTCGAGCCAGCAGCAGAAAACTTCGGCACATGGTGGTGCAAGCCAACTAGTCCATGCCCATACTGGGGCCTAGTCCAATCGGGAACCCATGAAGGAAGGCCATATTGATCTAGGTTGTGTTGTTTAACACAAATAATGTCTAACCTCTTGTGTGTTGAAATAATATGACGAGCGGTGTGGCAAAATACTTCACATACTGGCGATGAGTAGTCTATGGGCCCAAAAGAGTTCCTGGAACTAGATATTCCAACTAGAGCATATACTTTATCTCTTGGGTCGGTACTCTTCTTACTTTTATGTGAGAGAAGTAAGTCCAGGAGAGGGGGTGTAGTGGCGCCTGGCGAGTAGCGTGAAAGCTGTAGACCTCGAGGTCCACCATGTGTCAAAGTGCGTACTTTGGACTGGCTTTTGTAGAATATTTTGGTCTTCAAGAGATCTTCCACTCCCCTCATTAGATCGCAAACATTTTCAAGTTCTGCCCAAGGGATACATTCTTGCCCACAAAATATCAGTGTCTCTCTTGACATTGATACCTCTTGTATGACCCATATGCGCCACCAATACCGTCGTCTGAACAGAAGTATCAGTGATTCAAGCCTATCATAGAGGGCCTTTCCAACAGGTTCCATGAAAAGTTTCTCGACATCTTGTTTTGGGCATGCGTTCAATTGTCGCGCAAGCTGAATAGCATGAACGCTTCCGTTGCCCTCCGGCCCTATCCATACTATCACTTTCTTGGCATTTTGATAGATTTCTCTCATTTTACCAGTCTGAAAATTACGCTCCTGGATATCTTGTTGATTAATACACAGCGCGTCAATCCAGACGACAAACTCCAGCGTGGAAATACTGGGCCGCAGCCGCTGAAGTGCCAGCTTAAGATTGTGAGTGACTGCAACCTCCCCGGTGTTGATTTTCACGGGAAACGAGGTTGAACGATCTCCCCATGCGTAGGAAAGTGCTTCATATGGTGGTGCATCGTCAAGCGTGGTGTGAAAGAGGATGCATTTGATGGGTTCATCAGAATATGTAGCGTAGAGAACTCTGAGCAAGCGAATTTCATTTTTAGAGGAATCAAGAGGTAAATATCGATATCTTTGGCTGGATCTGTCTGGTGGGAATTGTGGGTTTGTATGTGACCATTGTCGGTCTGAGGCCTTGATACCCATTGTCCACGGCCCTCTCGAAGTTGATGTTAGGCGTTTGAACTTAGCAGACGTTGGTTTCCGCATGCCAATCGCATCGATTGTTGCCACTTTAAGTGGTCGATACAGAGCATTATCTATAAGATAGTGTAGCCTCATCAAACGGTGTTGGTATCCTGTTGAAATGGCGAAGGACGATGGTCAAGTTCAAGGTCAGAGGCACAGTTTCCAACAATTTGGATCACGTGATGGTACTTATTTGTAACAGATGTAGACTATGGAATGCACGTGCGTGGCTCAGGGGCAACATTCCCATTTATACAGGGAATACTGTTCTTTGAATATCAATTATAAATCATTTTCTTTAATTAGGTGCAAATAAAATTTTGATAGTGTGAGCTAAAGTAGCCAGAAATTCCCCTCAAACCAAAGAGCTTATTCCACAAGTGGACAACTCAACCGTATACATGTTACTCCACAACTAACCCAAGATCATATTTGTTTCCAACCTATGTTACAGCTAGTCCACATATATTAGGATGTATTAAAACTGCGTCAATACTCGGGTATTCAAAGCTAGTACAATCCCTAGTTTCTCGAAGATCTAATAGAGTTAGACGTAGCCTGGGCCAGGGTCATGACAATACCTCACCTTGGCACGAAGGGATCTATATAAGTAAATTGTTTTCATTAGATAGGAGCTTCATGCTCAAACTTTTATAGTTAGCAATACAGATTGCTTACTTAGTAACGGAATCAATCCCACTTGATTCAACCCGAATTCTCGTTGCCTCTTTATAATCCAGTACCAACCCAACACACTGTACTATTGCGCCGTAGTAGCAATCGCAGGACGTTACAGCAAAGTATATTAACAGTTAAAAACTTATTTCTCAAAAAAACAGAATTCAGATTTTTTGATTTATATAAAAAAACAATATAGCAAGGCTTTAACCACATCACCACTTTGTTATGTTTGACGAATATGACTCTTGCGCTACCGATTTGAACAAGTAGAGGCGTGTCATAGTCCACTTCTATCGAAAGTAATTCTCATCTCCCTTTTCTGCCTTTACTCGAAATATCTCACAGGGTGTATATTAGAGAAATTATGTTAAGTCAATTTGCTTGATCAAATATTCGAAAAAGATCAAACTAATTACTTGGTTATTGGAAAATGGCGTTGATCCGAACTCGAACCATATTGAGATTTTCGTCGAACGAGAAATATCCCTTATATTAAATTCTAAGAAAACCTTTACCTTAGAAATCTGCCAATCTAATTTAAAAAATGGAATACAAAAAGCAGATCTTCGCCTTATTCCCAAAGCTCTTAGAATTTACAAACATTTGTGTTCTAGGATATTAGTTTACTGTTTTGTATAACCGGAGATCCAGTGCAACACTAATCCATTAAGTTGGAATAGCATTACATCCTTGATGCTCCATTAGAGATTGGGCCTATAGCTGGGGGTATTAAAGCCATTTTAAATCTTCAAAAACTATGGATTGTGCCTATGGATTGGATTATTATAATAGATCCCGAGTTTAAAGTTTTGTAGATATTTTCCAAGAATACATGCTCAATAGATTAGAGACAGGAGAATTTCTTTGAAAATAATTCGAATAGTTTAGCGGGGCTATCACAAGATATACTGAAATTATAGAAGGCTCTTTACGCTGAGATAGTATGTGCTTGGATTCCCTCAATGAGGTTTTCATTTTTCAATAAAATGCTTTGCAATTTAGTGCGGTTGCATAGCCTCTTGACCTCCTTGAAGATCGATTGTCTTGAAGCTGCAAAAAAGGCTTCGTAGTATTATCCCTGGACATAATTTCAATATGTTCAGGTCTGGACTTGGATGGAAGTTTTGTAAGCACTAGGAGACATATTCGCGGTTGTAGTTTCTCTCTATGTGCTCCCACCGAAGGTGTGGCCTCAGCTGGACGAGCCTGGGAATACTAGACGAGTTCAAAAACCCCATTGAAGTCAATCGTTTATTAACTTGTTTCACTAAGCCAGTGATTTTGGAATTACGTTCGAGTAGAGGTGGGGATTATGGACTTGAGTAGGTTGCTATTTTCGCGATTGACCAATATATTGTGATACCTTTGGTCTGACCGTAATTCGACGAAATTGAAAGATATCCCAGATTCTGCAAAGAGAACCTTCCCATATACCGCTAAGATCGTTCAGCATCAGAATTTAGGAATATGTATGACGGCCTGCTTCAATCATACTCACATGATCGCGCTGATCGTTATTATTGTGGCATGAGTAAGCACGCCATATTTAAGTCACTCTTGCAGCGCTTGTGCTCGTCACAACAGGCAGAAACTTTTTGGCTGTGTTCTTTTTACCTCAGCAAAATAGGCAAGATTTTCTAACATACAGAATGCTGTCGAGTCCGCATTTGCCTCTTGACAACATACTTATGTATTTCGTGTTGTTACATTTTCTTCCTTAAACATCTTCAGTTCAACAGCGGCCCAGGGGGGACACAACAAGTTATATCTTGGTACGTTCTTATTTTCAGCATCGGATTTTGATTGGAAATCATTAGTCATGCAGCAAGAGTCGGCCCCAAAGTAACGACAATCAAGGTTGAAAGTATAGTTGGTGTATGATAGGACTCCGTCGCCCTTTCCTCAAGACGTTCAGTTAGCTACCTTTAAGAACGAACTCCATAGAGTTCGAGAATGCCAGACACTTTTACTACCATTCCAGACTCACTACTATGATCCCTGATAGTGTAGGAGCACAAAGCACGGCGTGCTTGGATTGCGTTAACTGCAAGAGCAAGAATGAGACTTATTGCAAAAATCAACTTGGTTGCTATAATCCCTTTAAACCATCCAGAAGTTTTATGAATATTATATATCAGTTTAACCTCCCTACCAATTCTGAAAGATACTTATGGCGCCTTCTATCTCGACGGCACACTTTCGCAGGGCGGCTTCTCATCCCACATTCGCGCACTTGAGCACTTCACATTTCCTGTGCCAGAAGCTATCCAGACTGAATTGGCTGCGCCCATGCTATGCACGGGTCTGACAGCATATTCTCCACTTGTGCACAATGGCGCAGGTCCTGAAAAGAAGATCGGTACCGTCGGCATGTATGTTTGAGCCAATTCTTTTCACTCAATATCATATTGATATAATATTGAATCTAATCTAATCAAATCAAATCAAAATATGAAGTGGCGGAATTGGCCAATTTAGGACTGCTTTTTCCAGAGCTCTCGGTGCTGAAACTAGAGCCATTCCTCGCACCAAAGCGAAGCCGGCCGACGCATTGAAGATGGATGCTGACGGCTTTATCGCAACTCAGGAGTCTAATTTCACTCGAGCTCATGAATTCTCGTTCGATGTGATCTTGAGTACCGCTTCATCGACCGTAGGTCTTGATCTTGGCCCTTATTTATTAACGCTAAAAGTCCATGGGAAGTTCATCCATCAGTGTCAATCTACCAGAAGGAGAAGGTTGGCGGATCAGACCGCAAAGCCATTTGGGGAACGGGTGCTTGATTTGAAGAAGTCATCTAGAAATTCGGAGAGAGGTCCTAGATATGTTGAACTTGGCCGCCGAAAAGGGCATCAAAGCTAGGTGGAAACGATTCCCGTTGGTGAAAGGGGTGTGGAGAGGCCTGTGAGTTTTGACAATATCCGTCACCTACATATAGAAGTATCTTGGCTAATAATTAATATACGAAACAGTGGAACGCGTGCACAAGGACGAAGTTAATTACCGTTTTACATTAATTGACTATAATAAGCAGTTCTGACACAGCCTACCTTGACTATCTGAAGTTATCAAGTTGTGTACACACCATAGATTGTTTCTTATAGATACGTCCGTTTAGTACTATGTATGCAAGAATAAACACTAGTCGTCATGCAATATAAATGGAACATAATCAGCATGTGGAGCAGATGGTTTCTTAATCATACGGTAAAGATGAAAAGGATGACGTTGATATATTCAGGAATAATAAATTCTGCATTCTTTGGGAGCTATATTGCGTAACATAAAACGATATGTCTGTAAAGTAGAGTCGCTGCCCTTAGCGACAGTTCTTTCAGCTCCTACTGTAATGCCTTCTCTTTGAATATCATCGTTTTTGACGCCAGTTGCACGGGCAAAACAATGTGTACAAGATGTCCAACCAATGATACTTCCCCATGTATACGAAACGAAGTGCGAGAACGTATAGTAAGGCTCGGTGCCCATCATTGTCTCTTTCACTAGACGTGTATATTTCCATCACCCTCCCGAACGGGTGAGCAAGTGGTGGCTTACACATATGAAGCTCCTCATAGAAGATACTCTCGCCCAATATTTAGCCGAGTCTATGCCCCGTCAAGCCGCAAAAGCCTGTTTACTCGGGACAGGTTCCATATTGGCTAGGTTGCACCATCGGTTATGTTCCACCCAGGAACTTGAATCGCACTCACCCGTCAAATGCATGCCGCATGATCAGTTGCACGATGAAATCCTGGTGGTGCTTGCTAGCCCACGTAGCATCTTTGGCTGTTGTGTATTATTCGTCTTGGATGTTCATGTTCACATCTGCTTTCGATTGCGCTGTGGTTGAGCTTCTGGTCTTGAGAATACCTATGAGACAAGCAATGGTCAACACTACTTCCCTTTTGTGCATTAGGATCCATGGAACATCCCAAACGCACCTTTGATAGACACAGCCATTTCAGCTTCGTTCCTTTTCTCAACCGCCCGCTGGTTGGCGTACGCATGTGCCTGCGCCTTCTTCTGTGCCTTCTTCGATAGCAACTGCACAAGAGGAGATGCAGATGGAACCGTGTGAAGATCCGTAGCTAGAGCAGCTTTGCGCGCGCTGCTACCCTTCGATATTCTCCCTGTGGCCTTTCTCAGTTCTAGCTTTGTAGGTTTGCGCAAAGCGCGCGCACCGTTCGGAACTACCGCATTATTTGATCGTGAGAGGAGATGTTGGGAGCCTGGGATGATACGGCAGTCCGCCAGGCTGTTTTGGAATTTGAGAGAGTAATTCTGTGGTTTCATTTCATTGCTGCTGGGTTTGAGATGATGAGAAATGCGGTGCGAGCACACGAGGGGTCGTTCTGGGGTGCATGGGCTAAGTCATGTGATCTACTCATAGGAAACTTGGGTATCTTTTAGTCACGTGCTTACGGAGGGGGATATCAAAGTTAGTCAACGAACAGATAGTGGCAGCAAGCAGACATCTGCATATTCATTCCCAGTGAGATATCGATTATTGGACAATAGCTTTGTTGGGGGCACGGGAGAACAGTGTTTAGCGTCTGATGTAGGATAGCATGCCGTTTGGGATATTGTCAGTGCCAGGAGCCTTGTTCGGGGGCGGACATATACATAAATCCCATACCCCATAGATACCAATAGATTGATTAGCAGCTATACCCATCTATGTCTTTTGGTGGTGTTGTGCTGGCTCACTGAGGATCAGAGTTTCTCATATCATTAATGCATTCAATGTCATACCCAAACTGATTGAATTGCTTTACTTAACTTAACTTACAAACCTGCCAGATTGACCAATTTCTCCTCCTCCAGATGTGTATATGTGTGTATGGATATATGATTGTGCCAAATTTGGGGAGACAAAATTCAAACTAGGAAATTAGACCAAAATCATTATTGGCCCCTTTACTAATGTTAATGTTCTTTTAGTATGCACTATACCAAACTTAGCAATCGAACAATTCAAACCTGAAATTATTTATATACCTTTGATAGGGTTTCCCAAGGGGTATAAGATACTGATGTTTAAAGATATTCTACAGCCCCTCAGATACGGTTACTAGCGAACAAGTGAGCTGGATTCTGACTTGCATACTATTTCGTTCCTCGAAGATTTCTACCGTGACACTATTCTGCTACGCCTAATGAGATCTTCAAAACAAGGCGAGCCTAGTCGAGAAGTCTAGAGGGTTTACCACATTGTAAATCCCCTAAAAGTTGTTTATATATAAGCTTTCTGTATCTTACATATAGTCGAGTGGTGCTTACGGCTCAGTAAGACTGTGTGGCCGTGCCGCTAATACCTGTCTCTCTCATCGTCTCTTCTCTCGTCTCTCAAGGGTCAAATTCATCTATAATTGCATTTAATTGAACTTTTCTATTAACTCAAGGAGCCTGTACTATTCATGACTAATTCGTGACCTTAGAAACAACATCTCGTAAAGATAATAGCTTCCAACATGCAAACATTTACCTTGACTGCTTTAACCCTCGAAATGGCAGAGCTAGAGAAGGAATGGCTTGTCTCACCTCAATGCAAATTCATGAACGCACTTCTTAAGAAACACAATAATGTATCGATTGCTGTTTGTTCACGAGAATTAAAATAATCGTTTGTTATATCGAGTTGAGGGAAAATCAGGCTGCGTGAAGTTTTCGTATAATAAAACTAGTTTTAACATTGATTTTGTTATAATTATACTTGGGTACCCCCTTAATGACTTCATTATTCTCGTATTTTCCTTTCTCGGACATACAAGTATCATTGTAATGAACATATCAAAATCTCTATACACTAGACCCAGAATTCACTCTTGTCATTAATCATCTGCACCCCTTATAGACAGATGCTAGTTTAGGAAACCATGTTGATGAATTCACTATGTATTAGTAGCCGGGCACTGGGTTAATATTTCTATATTAACTTCCTCGCTGTGATCTATATCTGTGAGCGACAGTGTTCTGGGCTTATGGGGCCGAAATAGCATGAATACCATAGCTCTATATCACAAAAGAGGGGAGATTTCTCAGTTTGGGGTAGGGGTTTTCATAATCTATGCAGTCTAAGAAGGAGAAGTAGGCTCTTCGTGATGGAAAGCTATATACAGTGGTGCCAGGTGCCAAGTGTGGTGCCCGAGGCCACAACAATGTATCATAATGATTAACACAGGATATAAGTTATGTGAAAGTTGAATTGGACGCTAATTTCTCGACTATGGGCATTACAGTACAGATCTTAGAACTCGAGTTACTTTCAAGTACCGGTAGATATCTTGGCGCACCGGCAGAACCAAGATTGAAATGGGGTCAGAAAGTGCAATAGCCAATTAGCTCTTCAAAATGTATCTCTCATCTATAAATAATATCATCTGTGGCTGCTAGTCAATATGTTAAGAATTTATTCAGCGGGTGGATCGTGTTCGGAAAGCCTGGCCATAAGATCGAGGGTCATGTCGTTTTTCGGCCCCTAAGTTACTAGGTTAGCTGACCTGCATGATGGCATGATGAAACCATTGATGTGGTTTCTCTGTGCAGCCTTATGGATGAGCATAATCTACTGGCTAAATTAAGCGCTGCAAGGTTATATATGCATAGAACAAAACGCCGCCATCATTCGCCCCGCCACTTGCATACAGTCGGTTTCTCCTTATGTGCCCCTTACACACTTCTTGCTGTACTTAATCCTTAGAACTTTCCGATTGAGATTATTCCCCTAATCCCCTTAAACACATCACAATTCTAAGCATCATGTCAATCCATGAGATAAGTTCATGGGATTGTACTTATTACCCTGGACTAACTGCTAATTCCGATATATCTGGTATTGGAGTGAGTTTTATTTCCTTTAACAACCTTTAATAACCCACTGATTTCTAATAATCGAGTAATGTAGATTATAGTAGCTTTCATTGCCACAGCGTACACAACTCTTGCCCTCTGTATAGCAAAGGTAGTGCTCGAAAATAAGAAGGTACCGTCTAATCGCTTGAAATTAGATCGTTGGATTAAATCTTTGGAGGCCATGATTGTGAGCTTCAGCGATCAGCAATTGATCACTGGAATATCAATCATCATAGGAGGGGTATCTCAGCTTAGTTCAGGACTGTCGGTATATCACTGGTTTTCAGTAATTAACCTAGCATGGTTTTCCTCCGTCACGCACCTCCTGACAATCACTGTTCTTCGCTCTGAGAATTCAAGGAGGAAACTTATCACAAAGCTCCGTGTTGTTGGCATGAGTATTTTGGCTGTCATGCTCATCTCTATTATAGCGCCCATTGGTACTCTCGTTTCTTATCAGAATAGGATACCTATTGAATTTCCGGCATGGTGCCTTTACCATGGAGAGATGGATTGGAAATCTGGCCACGAAAGAATTGGTAAAAGCTATAATTGGCTTTACCAGATTTTCGCTATCGGCTTTCTGCTATACAGTCTCTTCACAGGATTTCGAGTGCTTCTATTCAAAGGTTCCTTCAGAAAGAATTCAAAGATTTCGAAACCCTGCCAGCAGTCACCGATTAAGAAAATCCAAGAACGAATAGATCAGGAAACAGGCTTTCGTCGCTTCTGGAACAAGGCATGGCTCAAGACTAGATACTCACTACTAGCATTTAGGCTTGCAGTAGGTGATGTTTATTTTTCTAAAACTTGGGAGGTAATTAAACTCTTTCAGTGGTAATATATTTGCTAACAATTCAAGTTCACTTGGCTATTTATAGCAATCACCTGGGGAACGATTCGAACAATCATACGACGGCAAGGTGACGGCTATAATAAGAGATTAAGCTCATATAATTTGTTAGAGAAGGTGAAAGCTCAAGATGATATGTGGGGCTTTGGTCAGGTCGTGGCTTTAGCTCTACTAATGTCACCAGTGGCAACATTCTTTGGTAGGTGTACTCTTATATATACCCACGTATGATAATAACATGACCCTTTCACAGTGGCATACTTTTCATACGAGGAGCACTCGCAATCCATATTCCAACATAATTCTGTGGAGACCACCTTGGAGGTCCTAACTGCATCCCACCCACCAGAAGGGAAAATAACTAAACCTACCAATGAACAGTGGACCAAAATGTTAGGCGCGCTCTCGTCTTTGGTGAGAGTATTGAAAAGAAAGTCACCAGAAGATACGTCGCTTCACCTGCTAGAACAATGTACCAAATGCGAATATCGGAGGAGGGGAGAAAGAGGCATCCGCGATAGTAAATGGTTTAAATGGCTATGCCGAATCATGTATTGTGCTTCACTGGAGATAGGTGGTTTACTTTTATTCTACTTTCCTGTAAGCAGCGGAGAAAACTTCCTCTCGACCGATGGTTATATTGTTCTTCTTCGGCTCCTAATTTTGATTTCCCTTATTGGAGCTGTTCTATTGGTACTCACATTTATTTTTCTGGATCCAAATGTTCAACAAAAAGAGACATCATGGAAGATTGGTAAATACTTGTCTCGGGAACGACTGGCCACAATTTGGTATGGTTTTCTGTTTGGTTTCTTGATGGCTGCTTTTGTATGGTTGCACTTTTGTCTTAATATATACTTTTTGAGGGAAACATTCTAACTATGCGTGTTTTCTTCTGGTAGAGGTCTTAGGTTGATTTCTAAGTAAAACTAAATCAACACTAAGTTACTTAGTTGATAATATATTTGTTGATTATCTAAACTTTCATCGGGGAATTCCTGATATTCAGGATGTCTGGTTTTTTTCATTAAAGAGGATGAAATATCGATTTCTCGTAACTCTATTGAAGGCTCTAATACAGAAATATTCTTTTTTTGTGTGTTTGGGGGAGGGGGGTGGTGAAGAATCTGTGACCAGCAGTACCACTCACAATTTTACTCAAAACGGTTTTACAGAATTTTATATAGGGATTCTCATTTCTCTCGGAAAAGTCTGTCGCTAGATTAAATTTCTCTCAACTACCACTAGTTATACATCCTCCATTATTCTATGGTATCCTTCCCTCGTTCATGACCGGTACATTTGTATATGTCAAAGTTCTGCAATGTGTGTCAATTATAGTATTGCTAATAATGCACAGCCATTCTAACGTGCTACTACCTATTGCAATAGGTTGCAAGTCTTTGTAAGCCGAGGTATCAATGACCTGGAGACATTTCTCTACTATCTGGTCCAGTAGCTTCTGAATTTCAAGCCAACACCCGCCTTCGGGGGAGAATTTCCTGAAATATTGCTTCGAAACTACATTATGAACTATGTGGACTGCATGATGTTTACTTCATGGTCATCTTTTGTGACTCTTAGCACTTATTTAAAACTCTCCGTCTAATTCCGAATTCTGAAAGTGTTTGAGTATCTTGTGGCGTTACTCCACACCTAAAATACTTCATGTTGGATTTTAGCTTCCATTCTTGAGTCACCTGTAGCTCAATTTCAGATGTACTGAGTTATAATGTAAAGGCCACGAATATTTAGTGTTTTGCCAACCTTCTGCCCTGGAAAAGTCTCTTTCCAAGCGCAATACACCAATCGGATAATCGTTGATCTCAATATTGCTATTTGAAAGGGTGATTACCACTTCTGGGAGCACGATTAATGCAGTTTCTGTTTTGGAACCAACCAGATACATCTCGCATAAACATTATCTATTTAATGTGGGAACAACCACCACTTAGAGTGTTTCGCAGCTATTTGTTGCATTGGAAGTAATTGGATAATCATTGATTTCTACCAACCAACATTGGCTACCTAAAACATGTAACAATCTCATATGTATGTATACACTTCATTGGAGCAGAAAATCCTCTAGTTGGTTCTAATATTTCGCGACCAATCAAAAATGGGATCAACCTTGATCGGATCGGTTTCTAATTTCTAATGAAACCAGTGTATGCCGAGTCTACTCGCCTATCTCTATACGGCACATGGCACCACAGTTCCTATTGCAAAATATTGTTTCAAATTCAGTTGTATTTGAACTCATCTAACTCTTGCATGGCGGACACCATGTCACCAACGTTTGGCTATTGTTCCATCTTGTTCGGTTGAATCGTCCTTTACAAATCTTCAACAGAAATTGAAATCGTCTTATCAGAGTCAGAGATTAGTACTCTCCATTGAGTGCCATGGACTTGGCCAGCCCTCGGGCTGAATTTTACCCTAATATTATTATACGGCATTGGGATTGTCTTCTAAATGCCTACCTTATCGATATTTAGATCTACCGATTTATCATTGACCGATTTATCATTGACTGATCTAACATTAAAACGTAAGATTAATAAGACTATAAGAGCCATAATCTCCATATTAGCAAAATGGCGTTTAAGGCATAAAGTTGCTCTGTCTTCAAAACCTTAAAAAGCAATCGGTTGGTGGCGTTTTTTTATAGGGGAAAACTTCAATGATCGAAGACGCTTGTTGGTATAATCTGACCTGGAGGCGGGTGCACGTGACCCGACTAGAGTGGCAGAATCACCCAAAGTGGTTCACCGCCTTGGAAACCATATCAACACCACCTTACGTTGAACTTACAATGATACACATCGATCCCACTGAATACAACTAGCACTTACGTGACAATATCACGTAGTGGTGCCCGGTATTCGAAGTGATCCGACAACGTTCGTATCTAATCTTTACGCTGTTAAGCTGATATACTAAAATATGCCTGAATTATGATAATACTTCCTGTATTAAAAATATACTTATTATTAAGCATATGGTCTTTTATAACCATCCGGCTAAGAATTCCTATATTGCGAAATCAAAAGGCCTTTTATGTTATAGACAGAAGAACTAGGCAGAAAGTCTTTATCTATAACATATTAAAAGTGTATAATGCTATAGTTTCTTAGTTGTTTACTATTATAATATTTTAAAATATAAATGTTGAAAAATGCTGAAATATGAAACAGTGATTGGCTGAACTAATCGAGTGTCACACGACAGGCTGCCTAAGATATGGAAGGCACTACTCTCGGGCAAATTATATCCTCCAAGCTTGTAGGCTGGTTATGACAGTGTAACCGTTGCGACCGTTGCGACCGTTGCGACCTCGATAATGGGGTTGGATAATACACCACAGGTATCATTCGGTTGTTGCCACAATTCTAGTGCTGGATCTTTAGGCTTGACCTAAGTTACTGTATTACTATCTATTGATGAATTCTTCGTCACAATGTCCAGACGTTGATATGTCATGGTATATACTTACAATACTATTTATAGGTGCTGGTAATAATGTATCTGTAGTTAGACTATGCTAGTAGTTCGATTTATTACCCATTGACTGCTAGAATTTAGATTATCAACCCGATAGCTGGTATGTAGGCCTACAAAAAGACCGTATTTGTTGAGACTACATAACCCTGTTGAATTGATAGCTACGTAACAAAGTCACGAGAAGCGGTTTCAAAGATCCGAAAATAATATTTGTTTGTGATAGCTTCAGTTAACAAGTGGTCTCCTTGGGTGGGGCAGGCTCCTACAGGGATAGTTGTCTCGTTGTTTAAGGTATCTAGGTATTTATGGGCCGTTGTTCCTGGGATTGGGTGCTAGAACTATAACTCGCCGAGTCGCCAACCTAAACACCACGACCTCGACACTTTGTGTAAATTCGGCGGAATATTAAAATGCTGATTCTGTGAGCGAAGGAATAATGTGAACCTACTTATATTAATAAATGGAAAGCCACAAACTCCCATTTAGCAACCGGCGCTATCCTTTTGCTTCGTGCCCCCTCTCTTACTTGTCTTCAGACGGTACCTACTGTATGTACTGTACAGAAAACCACTTTCTGGTTGGTGCGCTTCCTGTTTCCCACAGCTCTTACCCACAGCACGAAAGCGCCAAAATCTTCCGTGGGCCGGTCGTTCGTAACAATAATGACGATGAAAGATATTAGATCTGAAGTCCAAGGTACGGTACTCGGCAGTCGGGTCGATAATACAAGCGAGAGGATGTTTTCCGGCGCAGATGCATTCGACCAAAGAAGGAAGATTGTGATATTTACCCAGTCGGCAATTCGACTCCCCACCGCACCTCAACGGTCCACCAATCTGATTGATCATGGACACCAGAAAATGCATATTATGACCCGGATCAACCTTCTGTACCCCAGTGATTTTGATCTGCATGACTAGAGCATATATATGAATATGCACTTTAATTGGCGGAGGCTGTGATGCCTTTCGCTCCTGGACACGGTGATATCCCTTCAGGTTCTTCCCCCAAGGAAAACGAGTAGGAGAAATTGTCCAAAAGAGTGGCAACTGAGGACTGTTAAAAGCCCTGGTTATCCCCCGCGATGGCCCAAACTTTTTAATTTTAAGCCTTAATCAGTCATTAATTTGAACCTCCTGGCATATTACAACACGGCTTTCGCCAGCGTTACTCACTAATCACAGCCGTTAATATGCTTTCAACCCTACTTCGTGCAGTTCTATTAGGACTGTGTCTCGTCAGCTATGCGGCAGCAGACCTCGCCGTGGCGCCCACTCGAGGAGAATCAGGAGTCGCAGCTCACATTTTTGACATGAGCTTAGTCCAATTAACCAGCAGCAGGTGGATGGATAACCAAGGCCGCACCTTGAACTACCTCAAGTCCGTCGACATGGAACGTATGCTCTACGTATTCAGACAAAATCACAAGCTTTCCACCAATGGTGCCACTGCCAATGGCGGCTGGGACGCTCCCAATTTCCCATTTCGCTCCCACATGCAGGGACATTTGCTGACGGCATGGGCAAATTGCTGGTCATCACTAAGAGATACTACATGCCGTAGCAGAGCTAGCTACTTTGTAGCGGAATTGGCCAAGTGCCAGAAAAACAATGGAAATGCTGGCTTCTCCGCTGGATACCTGTCTGGATTCCCTGAGTCAGATATCACCGCACTTGAGAAACGAACTCTGACGAGTGGAAATGTGCCTTACTATGTTATCCATAAGACAATGGCTGGTCTGCTCGATGTGTGGCGACATATTGGCGACACAAATGCCAGGGATGTTCTCCTTTCTCTCGCCACATGGGTTTGGACAAGGACGGGAAAGCTGAGTTACTCGCAAATGCAAGGTAGGTCATATTTTCACTTTCATAAATGCTCTTTCCTTCACAATCGTGTAAAACTGGTTACTACTGCCTCTGTTTTACGTAATGATCGGTAAGAAAGCATCGATGCAATTCAGTATTGGCAACCTACATGACTTTAGCTAATTAATACGCACTAGCGATGATGGAAACTGAGTTCGGGGGTATGAATGATGTGTTAACTGAGATATACTGGTGGACAAACGATGCTCGATTCCTTGAAGCAGCCAAACGATTTGACCATGCCTCTGTGTTCGGTCCTTTAGCATCCAACCAAGATCGACTTAATGGATTACATGCCAATACACAAGTCCCAAAGTGGATTGGTGCTGCTCGTGAGTACAAACAAACCGGAAATGGGACATATCGCAACATTGCCCAAAATGCATGGACCATGACTGTCAACGACCATACGTACGCAATTGGTGGCAATAGCCAGGCCGAGCACTTTCGCAATCCAGGAGCCGTTTCTGGTTACTTGAGCCAAGATACTTGTGAAGCGTGTAACACATACAATATGCTAAAGTTAACGCGCGAACTTTGGATGATCAATCCCAGTCCGAGTTATTTTGATTACTACGAACGTGCCGTGCTCAATCACCTTCTAGGTCACCAGGACCCCTCATCATCCAATGGGCATGTTACTTACTTCACCCCGCTTAATCCAGGAGGGCGCCGTGGCGTTGGTCCAGCTTGGGGTGGTGGGACTTGGTCGACAGATTGTAAGTGTCCTGTTCTGTTTGATGTCGCTCGGAGTTCCATGTTTTGACTTGTTCATACATAACTCACAAGTCTATTATATTCGTAACTGACTTCTACTCTTCAGATAACTCATTCTGGTGCTGTCAAGGCACTGGTGTAGAGGTGAGTCTACTGTAGATATGGTACTGAAAATGCAAGCTAACAAAAAAACTAGACTCACACCAAGTACATGGATTCTATTTATGGCTATGATGATTCTTCACTTTACGTTAACCTTTTCATCCCATCGAATTTGAATTGGTCTGCCAAGGGCGTAACAATCTCACAAACCACGACTTATCCCACAACTGGTAAGCTCATGTGGTTGGATTCGATGCAACAATAACATTATATACATCTATAATTTTAAAGGTAGTTACGCTAACAATGTGTAATAGATACTACAACTCTTAAGGTTACTGGAAGTGGCACATGGGCAATGAAGATTCGTATCCCTAGCTGGACCTCTGGAGCAACCATCACAATCAATGGCCAAAGCGCTGGAGTCAGTGTCAATCCTGGCTCATATGCTACCATATCCAGAACCTGGACTTCAGGCGATGTTGTCATGGTGAAACTACCCATGAAGCTGCGACTCGTCCCAGCCAACGACAAGCCGAATGTGGCTGCTGTCGCTTTTGGACCCGCGATCTTGTCAGGGAACTATGGGAGCACCACACTGAATGCGAATCCGACACTTACACTAAGCTCAATCAAGCGGACAAGCGATTCGAGTCTGGACTTTACAGCCACGGCAAATGGTCAAAATGTTAAACTTGGACCTTTCTATAATGCACATGGGTTTAATTATGTTGTTTACTGGGCAACTAGTGGCTCATTACCTGCATGAGATCCCATTTGTAACTCACATTATGTGATGCTAAGAGAACAAGGTTAGGGCATGGGAATTTGACCTATTCACCTTTTTATTTTACATCTTGGAAAATAGAATGGTATACATTTTACATATGAAATTTTCATTTGAAGTAGATTTTGATTTTGATAGCATAACCATTGGGGTTCAACGTAAACTGCCCGAAGATCATACTAGCGAAAAATCATGGCTCTTGAATCTCACTGATGGAAAGGCTTTAAGGTTCCTATATTTCTATGACGAGTAAGCCAAATTGGTGTAAAATGAAATCTCCAAGCCCTAATTCTGCAAGCCATGGATATTGCATCCGCATCTGAGGCACCTCAGTACCTGGCTCCTTAGGCTCGGTAGGTATCTATAGGTAGGTAATTAGCACAAATTCAGGGGGAGTAAGCCACAAGCGAAAGTAAGCGAGGCTGGCAAAGTTGTCGGTCCAGTCATGACGCATTAGCACGCGACGATAATAATATCTTAGCCATGAGTAAGATTCTCCGTCTCAGCGATGAGGCAGTTGCTGAACATATTTCGATCTTAACGTATACTCGAGAAGCCTTCAGAACAGCAAAGCTTGACCCTGTAACTCTTGAACGCTATTGCCCCCTCGATAACGGGCGCCACCACTACGCGCTTTTTAAGATATCCTCCCTCGGACGCCTCCAGTGCTTGCCAGCAGGAGTTATACAAAATAACCAGAGTAGCAATAAACAACGCTTATCTTTTCTATGTTTGAACTCTGAAATTGAATTACATCACACCCTTTCATACTCTTGCTCATCAATAACGAAAGTGCAGAACCTAAGCTTACTAGGGTCCGCCCTCGACCCAGTGAAAATCTTCTATTGAAGTCTTACTATACTATATATCTAATGGTTGTTAAATCCGCTTGATGATTTTGCAATATGCTTCAATTGTAGCCAAATATTTGTTATTAAGTGCGATAGTTTCTATCCAACTCCAATCTTATTATCACCTTAGAGTCCTGCGGTAAATAAGCGTGAAGACTTTTGGATTTCTAAACAGTAGCAAGGGTGACGCACGTGAATTTAATCAGGCTGTTACCAGTCAAGCTCGTTTGTGTATTACCCACCAGTAATCCGCTCGAGGCGGTAGTCTGCTTGGAATGAACTGTATTTTGTGCGGCCGTAAAAGAGACGCCGGTCCTCTGAACAACACATTTACTACGTTGCTCATGTATTTGAAACTATTCCCTATAGTGGCATACACTTGCTTCATCTTGGACGCTTCGGTTTATCAGATAAACATAGCTCTTCCAAGATCTCCCGCGCTATTCTAAGAAGAATAAGCTAAAAGTCTCCCCTTCCATGCTAGCAACAAAGCAAATAGTCTCTCGCCCTGTGTAAATTTAATTGTGTTTGGATGCCAATTTTGACATATTTAGACGGCTATCTCTGAGATTTATTCAAAGGAGTAATTGTGAGATTTCGTAGCTTACATAAAGCCTGCTAGTTTATCAAATTTAAAGGGGTTTCTATTGACCTTTTACTATAAAAGGGTTACATTCAAAAAGCTTTTTACTTCTATTTACTCCCACTAGCAATAAGTATAGTTTAAGTAATGGGAACCGACTTCAAGTTTCAAGACTAGCGCTATGCCTAGAATAGTATGAAAGTTCGGTGGAGACTCTTAAAAGCATTAATTTTAGCTTTCCTAGTGCCAATTAATTGTCTTTGTTGTGATATTCGTTTCGTTCGCCAACTTTCAAAACTTTCTATCACTACTTTATTTGCCATCCAACTAGGAAACCCTCCACCATACTGTTTCAAAGAGATTACCACCGCTTTGTTATTAGAGAAGATTTAAACCCAAAGATGCTTCATATTGCCAAGAATAGAGATTATGCCTCTGCAGACCCGTAAGCTAATTCCAGCCAATGGTCAAACCATAAATTGAGCTCATCTCCTGCTACTTCATGACTCCTACTTTATTGAAGGTGCTGATTCTCTCGCAACGTTTAACAAGATGTGACTGCTATAATATGACACGTTAGTAGCGCTGGAGGCTCCCGTCTCTGAATTCACAACTCAATGTCCTGGCCGCACAAGAAACCACATTCTCCTTAAAGCTTTCCAAGAAGGGATGTGAAGGAAGCGAACTCAATTTCCGAATCTAAATCATACGTAGTGTTTGAATCAAATTCCTTGGACACGAGAAGTGCCAAAATGTAAAACAGTCTTTAGAGAGTAGAAGTATTGTACCTTCTGCTATTCGTGTCTCGAACCTTGAAGTCGTCTCGAACCTTGAACTCGACTCTAGCCCTAAATCTTCGGGAACCATCAAATATCATGATGCTGATTTGTCAAATAGCAACTCAACCTTCAAGTGGAATATCCTAAACCACGTCGCTACGAGATCTAGAGTTTCAAGCTTCTAACATCTATGTTATTCACGTGACCTATCGTGAAGCTACTCGCACGACCCTCCAAAGTTTTGTAGTTTATTACATTAAACTCTGACATGTAAATTAATTATTCTCGGCCTTATAAAAAAAGTGATCAAGAGTTCATGATCATCGGACCCTGCTTTATGCTACGAAAATCTGCAGTGTCTCGTTTGGGTGAGTCCTTGCGTTATCACATGGCAACCATCTTTTGCTTATCAGCTCACCCGACCAACTTCACTGATAAGATAAAAGCAACACAATAGCTCTTATAAAAATATCATTCTTGTTGATTTCTCTTTAAACCCGAGGTCCTACTTTCCAAGTTCCCAATATCTTACATACAACCTCATAGCACAACTTCAACTATGGCAAAATTCGAGAAACACCAGGACGGTTACACAGTTTGTGATACCATGAGTGTAAGTCAATTCTTGCACTGTATCAAATAAACTCTATGTTGATGCATGACTTAGCATGAGCTCAAAGAAGATCATCACGACCTGGAGAAAGCTAGCTCTGAAACCCCCATCTCGAGTTATGGCACATTCTCTCTGCACGAACAGTTAAGAACAGCCGGTGCTCTTCCTACACGCCAAACCAAGCCAGGACCTATCGAAACCATTTTAATGGCTTTCATCGCCTCTCTCGTCGTGGTTGGGATTATTACGGGCTTTTCTTACCTTGGAGTTGTGCTGTTGTTGGGTTAGATGGTTGAATATTATTTGAAGAGGATTGGAAGAACTGCATGATACCCCACTAGAGGATTACTTTGACTCAGATAGCTTGATTTAGCTAGGAAGAAGATCAGGCTTTTGGTGTTTATGGAACCCCACCGTTTTACTTATTAAGCAGAATATCGTTGTTCGATGCCACCACAGCCTTCTAATGAATGATCTGAATAAATTGATTTAATGGCTGATGGATAAGTGACTTGGTTAAGGCAATCGACTATTAATATTCTTAAGCCGGACTTTTGATCATTTCGTCAACTTTGTGAATTGTAGTCTAGTGGCAAGCTTATTTCCCAATACCGTCGCATTCCTTACCTAAGCTCTTTGCTGGTGACTTTAGCACATATACATCTCACCAATTATCTAAGGTATCAATGACGATTTCAATTGAGAAATTAAGATGTCCCGCAGTAAATCTAGGGTGTGCGTTCATCCGTAAACTGTTTCCCACAGACTGATCGTGAAAACACTGTATTGCCATAGACTCTGCAGCACTTGGTCAATGAGTACTTTAGGATTATAAATGGTGCTATTCGCATTAGAGGCCTAACGTTATCTTTTGGATCTGAAAGAGCCAAAGTCTGTGTTCTTTTGTAGTAAGCACCAGGGGTGGAAACAGCTTTGAGTGAGAGATTTAACACTGAGAAGGATTTAGAGCAAAGTATAACTGTAAACAAATATCAAACGATGAAGAGGAGGTTCAGTTTAACGATCAATCCTTCTCTATATGCTCTTCAAAAACTTATTGAGATTCTATAGGTTTCTAATATAGTATCATAGAGCCCCCCATTATACACACAGGTCAAAAGCTTTTATACTCTCCATAATAATCACCAAGTAGAGGCGAGATAACAGTTTGCAACACTCAACCAATCTTGCAGTTCGCAGTCTTTGTAAGGAAATGGCAGTTAGGAAGCGAAAGGCTCGTCGCTTACGGTGCATTCTATAAATCGAAGATATCCCTGTCAATTTAGGCCCCATATCATAAATCAAAAGCCATGATATTGGCCCTGAATTGCAACGTCACAAAATAACTTCAGGCAGCCCGTAAGATTTTACTTTCGGGACTATTGCATGTTCCGATGTACTCATCCCACCTCTCTTTTATTATCCACGAAAGAGTTTAATATATGTCACAAAGATGCGCAACCTTTTTCTGGGCTAATCTCTTTTACATATCATATTGACAGGAAATGTTAAGCGAGAAAATGGGGGAACCTCGATCCACAATTAAATAGGGGCTCGAATCAGCAACTTCTAGCGGACTATCAACTTTATCAAGCCCGCAGTATGAAGAACCTGGTTACTAAGTGGGAAATTTATAACTATTAATTATTGCAATGAGTGAGTGCTTAGCACCCAACCTGTCGGGTATGCCGCAATTAACCGGCTTGCTGTAGTTGGCTCGGAAGCCTAAAACCAACAGTTGACATGCAGCTGATCAACTTATCATTCAGTGACCAGGAATCTATTGGAGAAGTCGTAATGTACATATATTTTACGACTTTCCAGTTCTAGAGGCAGCCTAATGTGAACGCGGCTTGCCCCTCACTTACGTGAGCAGCGGACTTTTCATATAAAAAGACTTCTCTCAAGATTCTTCACTTCTCAACACTTATCGAAACTAAAACTAAGATTTGGAGGTACGCAAATACTAACATTGAATTGTGGACATTCAAGCAACGCACATGTTATGCAAGCCTCTCGAGTTCCCGGAGAACTTCTCAGGGCTACAAAGAATCAACATTCCTACACATTGTTTGCATAACATCCTCCATTAAAGAACCTCGGTCGCCTTCACTTTCCATAACTATGATTGAAGAGACTGAGAAGACGTCGTCCTCGGAGCTGTCTCGTAATGCAGAAGAAATCAGAGGCCATTCACGAATTGCTTCTGCCTTGCTAAGCCCCATCGATTTTATTTGCAGTATCATCCGACCAGGCTTGTGGAGGAGTGGAAAGAGAACCTTTATACACCTAAAGGATGAGAAGGTCGTGTCGACCTATGAAACAGTACTACCCCAGTACAATCTCAAGCCTTGGGGATAAAAGTAAAGTAGCGGAACTTTTTGATTTGGTAAGAAATACATTAGTGACACCAGGTCTGGATCTAACTTGTCCTAGAATTCGGCAACGTAGATTGCCTATTATCTATTCACTAGAATATGATGTGACAAATGTGTCCCTGTGTCATGTCAGCTTTGCCGAGAGTATATATTCGTCAGTCAGCTCCTCTATTGAAGGTGGTGGAGAGGACCAAACCCTTGATCCTCTTAGAACATAATTAGACCTTGTTTCTCAATGGTGGTTCTTCGAGTTACTTATACATCAGCATAGGTGGGTGGTTAGGTAGGAGAAATAAGTTTTACATGGACTTTAAACCATAAATCACGTGGTTCAAGAGGGAGGGAGAGTGAGATAGGGGGGTCGCGACTTGTAGTTATTTGAGTCATTCCACCTCCTGCTACCAATATTCAATATTCTAGCTAAGGAACCCAACAGAAACGTCACACATGTTTTGGAGTGTTATATTGAGCTCTTGTTGTTGTTTTCAGGTAATATCGAATTCTTTCGCTCAGATATCTGAGCGATATCCAGAAATGCAAACATGGACCATCAATACGTATTTTCAAAACTATTCATAAAAATGCATGATAATTAGTTCGAGAACAAAAAGCTATAGCCGGGACTGTCATAAGATCTCCACTGGAATATCGACAACTTTGTCCCGTATATAATCCGCAAATGCCTTCCCTAGTGAATCCAACCTCGTTGAACTCGAAACACCCCTTCCCAGAATCCCGTAGACAACGAAATGAACTGCAAAAATGTTAGAAAACTCCACTCTTTCCAAGAAGTAATCCTCGCTCCAGTCTTCGCCCATCAGTTCAATCAATTTTACGGAGCTTAGGAACGACCGTAGCCACTCCCATGCGTTTAAAGTACGAACGAAGAACCCCACATTGAGATTTGACCCTTTGTCTCCAGAACGAGCGAGGACCAGATCACCAAGTCGTAAAGCCTTCGATGGCCCAAATTCTGACAGTGATTTACCATTTGCTGTTGTTTCCATATTTTCTCTTTTCTCCAGTGCCTCATAAGTCGGTGGGTGTCCTACATTTATGGCTTCGCTTACTTCAGACATTTTCACATTGATCATCGTGACTGTTTCTTTCAGTGACTTTTGTAAGTATAGTGCTGGATACATTGCAAGGAATGACTTTGGTATTGCCGTTCTCATATCTAGTGCTGAATGAAATCCTGAGAAGTGCTGGAGAGCAATATCTCGCAGCCCAAGTAACAAGCCCATCAAAGCCTCTGAGGATTTTGACTCGGCAAAAAGGCGGAGATATGTTGTGCTCACTAGTTGTGATTTTGGGCTAGGTGCTGCAGTTCCTACTCTGCGTTGTGTGTCAGAATTGATCTTTCAACTTGATGGGAGCGGAATACCTCTGAAATTCTAATATTGAGAGTTTCTTGTCAGCGCCCGATAATTTCAATTTTTTTTTTAACTGGGTTTCAAAAAGCTTCCATTTTTGATCCGTTCCATATCCAGTTGCATTCAGGACCATTTGCGATTGATAACCACCCCTGTAAAATATAGTTACTTTGGTTGTTGGCGGTGGAGGAGCACCTCTTATACCAGAAACATGAACCCTCCACAGAATTAGTCACTTGGGTATCTATTTCGGGGACTCATTTCCATAACTCACCTATCAGTTCCGACTTGCTTGATCTTTACATTATTCAAATACGCCTTTACATCACTGTTCAAATAAATGCTTCCTTGCAACTCATACAAAAATTGACACCTCACAGTATCAACATTAACTAATCCACCCGTCCCTTCATGTTTTGTAATCGTGCAAGAACCATCAACTTCAATTTCTGCAATTGGGAAACCTGGCTCAATGAAGATTTCTTGTTCATATTCAGTGAAACCCGAAAAGTTTCCTCCGGTCACATAAGCGGAACATTCAATTAGATGGCCGGAAATGAGAGCACCGGCAAGTTTATCATAATCAGTGTCTTCCCAAGAGTGCCAATACCATGCTGCTCCGATCACTGGGGAGGCATCGGCTACTCGACCACAAATAACGATGTCAGCTCCTAATCGTAGACCTTGGACGATTGCTCGAGCACCGAGATATGCGTTTGCGGAGACGAGCGGTATACCTTCAGTGCCGGAGTCGTCGAGAGTATTCCATGGGAGCTTGACATCGGGATTGTCAGAATCTAAATGTGGAGGTAAATTCTCTTTTAAAGATGCTAGATCAGGGCCAAGAACTGGTAGGATATTGTCTCCGGAGACGAAGGCTATTTTCAAATCGAGATTCTTCTCTGTGGCCTATAATAATCAGTTACTGAATTTTCAAGGTCGGAAATATTGACTTACTAGAGCAGACACTTTGGCTGCTAGTCCCGCTGGATTTAGGGAACCTCCATTAATCACGACTTTAATTTTGCGCTCGGCAATAATGTCGAGGCTTTGTTGTAGTCCAGCCCATGCTGTTTCCACATATCCTGGATGCTGTCCTGCTCGATATGCCTCTGCATTCTCCGCAAGGTTCATTTCTATAATATATATATTAGCAAAGCTGTACTTGATTATATCCGACCCTGGCTTACCAGCTAAGTAATCCCCAGTTATGAAGTCAATATCGCCTCCGGTAGCTTGCTTAAACATTTGCCAGCTTGGATCGCCTAGTCATAGTTATTGTTTAGCATTCTACCATTTAAATGAAGATGGTGAGATATACCTGCATATCCTGAGCAATTGGCAACTTTTACGGGCCTTTTACCCATATCGTCCGTCCATCTGGATCTCACCGTCGTCTCGCTTGGTTCAGGGGTGTCACGAGAAGGCAGCATCTTAGAAATGATGTACAACAATTTACAGGAATATGTATTTGCAATCGAATTTCAGATTGATGACCTAAGTGATATAACTAATAGATATAGATCCTACATCTCCTCCATGTAGAACTTAATGAGGGGTTATGCATTAGATGAGTCACGTGAAACAGACCGTTCGCTAATGAACGTCCCGGCAATATTTCCCCAACCGAGGTTCTACCCCTTTTTCGCCATAAATCGATTCAGAAACCAACGGGAGGGAAATGCAAAATCTCTTTCTTTCATGTTCCGAACGTGGTGTCGTGATCACGCGTTGCTACCTAATTTAAGTTATGGCTTGTAGCAATCGCTTAGAACGGTGCAGGTGACATGCTGCCTTCGAGTCAGGATAAATAATCGGATAGATTGCCGGATATGAGTGCTCGAGTCAATAACGTCCTGTTAACAAGCGGGTACCCCCGCTCACAAACTCCCCATCATGGAATTTTCCTCACGTCTGCGACTGAGTAAGTGATATGGAGAATGTATATAAGTGTGCCATTCTAGTTTTAGGAATCGGCAAAAGGTCACGACATTCTGTTATTGTTACGAAATATACCATTCAGGTATGTGAGATTCTTGAATTAAATAACCCTGTTAATGAGCAGAGTAGTCTGATTAAATTTCAGAAAGTGTAGATGCTTTAGCACTCATCTACGAAATCGCTCCAACTAAGGAGACCTTGCGATTCTGGAACGGAACGGGCTAAGAAATAACTCTTTAAATTATTGATACCTAAGTTGACTGATTTTGCCTCAACTTCCAAGATGGGCAGCCTCGAGGATGTCTCCCCAGAAGTATATTCTGTACCTAGGGAAACACAGCAATTGCTAAATAAAGGCATCATCACCAACCCCCTTATTGCGAAGAATCTTCCAATAGAGACACAAGAATTTGCGAAGAAGGTCCACTATGTCGGCTCAGACCTTCCAAGTATTCCTATCAATTGGCGATTTGCCGAGAGCATCGCATCTTTGAAAGGACTAGAAGCGACATTACTAAATGTCTTACTTGTCAAAAAATATGGAATTGAACCTCAAGAAGTCGTGATTAACACGTGAGTTCCCCAGTTGACATGTCAGGCCTAAGTTAAACGTTTGTAGCGACCATTCACAGCTATATGTAATGTCGACCCTTCTTTGGGCGCTCGACCCCGAAGTTGAAGCCCTCAGACCAATGGATCCCAAGATCACTAAATATTTCCCCAGCTGGGATATACACCGTCAAGCGTCCACACTGTATCGCAGTTCTGTTACCAATATATACAAAACCAAGGATAATCGATTTTTCCATCTGCATGGCTCTATGAACCCTGAGCCTTCACTTGATAGTATTGGGTTACCTCACGACATGGAATCTGAATCACTTGAAGAATCCCTTAAACCTTTCATTGAAAAGTTAGCGCAGATCGATTCCAACGATATGCAGAAATTGGCATCGGATGAGTACAAACAGGCTGGTACGATTTGCTGGACGAAAGAAGAATTCATGGAGTCGGAACATGGAAAGGCAAATGCTCATGTTGGGCTATTTGAAATCCACAGTCATCCTAACGAGATCCAAAAAGCATCTTGGTGGCCTGATTCTCCGCTAACAGGACCCAAGCGGCCATTGGCGGGCTTGAAAGTTTTGGATATCACTCGAGTTATTGCTGCACCGGCAGTTTCCCGAGGACTCGCTGAGATGGGAGCTAGTGTGATGCGTGTTGTTGCTCCTCATTTAGTTGACTTTTCAACACTACATTGTGACTTGAACTGGGGGAAGTGGAATACTTGTCTTGATTTTAGGAAAGAAGATGATCGTGATAAGATGCGAAAGTTGGTCGCTGAAGCAGATGTCGTTATTACTGGGTATCGGCCTGGCGTGTTGGACAAGTGGGGATTTGGTCAAGAGGGTATAATCAAGATTTGTGAGGGAAGGGAGAGGGGGGTGATTTATGCAAGGGAGAACTGCTATGGATGGAACGGGCCGTGGGCATATCGGAGTGGTTGGCAACAGATCAGCGATGCTGTAAGCTTTGTCTTTGATCTTTTTTCTGGAAGTCTTTGCGAATCACAACTAACTACAGATAGTGCTGCGGGGTCTCTATGGAGTTTGGCAGAGCTATGGGAAATGATGAACCCGTGACCCCAGTCTTCCCAAACTCAGATTACTGCACAGGTGTTGCAGGAGTAAGTGGAATTATCACAGCCCTTATCCAGCGTGCAGAGAAAGGGGGGTCTTACACCGTTGACATTGCCTTGAATTACTATTCTCAGTGGTTGGTCAACTCTTGTGGTGTGTACCCGGATGCTGTTTGGCAAGATGTCTGGAAGAGAAATGGGCGAAAGGTGTTTCGTCACTACCACAACATGGGATCCTCGATTCCATCATACCTCATGATGCTCGCTGAAAATAGTCGTGATATAGTTCTGAGACCGGAATTCTTCGAGACTGTAGAGGTAAAGACTATCGGCAAGAAGGTACGGAAGGTGAAGCCTATTGCTCAATTCTCTGGAGGGAAAGTTGAGTTGGGGTACAATGTGGGCACGAGAACAAACGGGGTCGACAAGCCTAGATGGCCAAATGACTTGGCTGTTGAGATTGTTACTGAGGATAATTAATTTTGAGTTGCCAACTATTCTAAGAGGACCATGGACATATGATTCACGTGACCTACTAAATCTCCCTTGGAGGCAATACAGAGGTATTTTCTAGGATAAATTAGATTTAAAAGAGTTTTGAATATTATAATGATTTAATTGGCTTATTAATATACCGAAAAACCAGTAGTCAATAACGCCCTAATCTGTATTACAAGATTTAGTGCTAATTAATAACAATTTACATTAAAGCATTCAAATGTAGTTCTGGTTTAAAATAGCGATACTAAAATAGCTATACATTAAGTTTGATTTAGTCTTAGATATTAAATGTTGCTGGATACGTTTTGTTTTCTTTAACACATTTCATACAGTGCTGGCATTAGCAAAATGATATTGGCAATAGCAGTTTTATTTAGAATCCAAAATAGACTTTTTCAATCTTAAAACAAAACGGGAAGGCCCCACATGTCCTATTATGACTCCACAACACAAGGAGCTACTCGACAAAGACCTTCCAGACCAAAGAGCGAGCAGCCGGACAAAAAGATTTCTGTTTAACAATAACAAGAAGGTATAAATAAAAACCAACAAAAACAACAAAAAGAATTGAATGGACCGAACCGGGATTCGAACCCGGGGCCTCTCGCAAGAAAGCTTAGAATATACCCTAAGCGAGAATCGTACCACTAGACCATCCGGTCGTATTCATTAATCATTTGTGATGATTTGTGATATACGGATTTTTCAAGAGGCTCATATACGGAGTCAGAGGATGTTGGTGGAGTTAGAAAATCAATTGTTGGTTGTGGGGTGGATACCTAAGAGGGCTGATTCGCTTAATAGGGGGACCCCCCCGCCTAAGCCCCCTTTTTCTAAGCCGTTGCCGCCGTTCGGTTGTTGATACTTGTGGGTAAGTGCCCCCCTCGAGCCCGCCTCTCTCGCTAAGTTTTAAGGGGGGCGAGGCGAGCTACAAAGGAATAATTGTGAGCTAGCAAGGCGAAAACCACTCTCTTATAACTTAATTCCTCCATATTACACTACTTTGTAAGCATGCCTGGGCTCCTAATTGGTGGCAACGGCAAAACCTCTCTTCCGAAGCCTCCGATCTTCCAAATTAGGCTGATTGGTGAGGGGGATCGATCCATTCTGATGGGAGAAAGCAGGGGGAAGGGGGGGTTGTTTTCCCCGCGTTCTTAGTCGCTGGTGACGAAATCTACAATTTCTATACCGTTGCGAGAATAGGTAATTTGTACCTGTTGTTCCTGTGCCTGGAAATACTTTTTTTTATTAGCCTGAGAGAAGGTTCAGATGAAAGTGTTCAAAATGCTGCAGTCCCCCTCGTTTCACGCGGCGAGGAGAAACGTTTTCCCTCCTTGCTCAACGATAAGATGGCACGTATCTATTGCTTCGTTGTGCTGCTGTTAGCAGTGTTGATGTGTAGTCAAAATGTATGGGCACAGAGAACACATAAACATAGACGTGATGACAGCCATTGGGTGGATATCTGGGCGAGCATGCCTCAATTGACCGAACCGGCAAATCTACCTCCTGTTCCCTTCGTAAGACCACTCAACCAAAACATAAAACAGCAAGTATCTCTTATAGTGAAGTCTAACACTTTGTCTAGAACTCAACGACAGCCCAGTTTGCCAATTCCACCATCCGTCAAACCATCCATCTCACCCTTCCCGCAACCACTATCCGTCTTCGCATCTCCAACGCCTTTGGACCTACGGATCTCCCCATCACCGCTGTGACCATCGCGCTTCCCTTCAACAACACCGCTGGCTCTTCCGCAATCCTGCCCCAGACGCTGAAGACTCTAACATTTAGCGGGAGTTCCAGTTTTGTGATTCCGAGCGGAGCACTCGCGGTTTCGGATCCTGTGGAGATTGATTTGAGAGGAAAGGGGAAGGATGTGTTGAGCGTGTCGATTTATTTGGAGAGGGGGCAGAATGGATTGAGTATTACGAGTCATCCGGGTAGTCGGACGACGAGTTGGTTCACGCCAGGTAATAAGGTGAAGGAAGCGAATTTCACGGGCCCGGCAACGTTGAGCGCAGCGCATTGGTATGTAATTGAAATTTCGTAGACTTTATAGTCAAGGTTGAGAAAAAAGTCTAACGAGAATATAGGTATTTCATCAGTGCGGTTGAGGCAAAGTTGCCTCGGAGCTCAAGAGCTCTTGCTATTGTAGGGGATAGCATTACGGACGGAAGAGGAAGCACAACTGACGGGAATAATCGGTAGGTACTTTCCTAAGAGCGTGACTTGCTTAAAAGCTGACTTTCTCAGATGGCCGGATCTCCTCCTAGCCAACATGAAGAAAAAGCACTCCACATCCAACATCGCCATCCTCAACCAAGCCGCGGGCGGAAACCGCATCCTGAACGACGGTCTCGGGCCCAATGCACTCAGTCGCATCGATCGCGACGTCCTCGCCCACTCGGGCGTTTCCTACGCCATGCTTTTCGAAGGTGTTAACGATATCGGTACAGCGCCCACTACGTCCACAGCTCAAGCCCTCATTGGCGACCGGCTCATCTCCTCTTACAAGCAAATCATCACCCGGATCCAAGCGCTTGAGATCCCCATTTTCGCGGCAACCATCACGCCGTTCTGTGGGAATGCTAGTATCCAGGCGTATTCGGATGCGGAGAGGGAGAAGACGCGACAGCGAGTTAACAAGTGGATCCGAGAGGAGGGGGATTTTGACGCAGTGATTGATTTCGATCAGTTTTTAAGGGACCCGAAAAATGTGAGCAGGCTGAATCCATTGTATGACGGTGGGGACTTTTTGCATCCAAATGTTGCGGGATATCAGAGGATTGCGGATTTGTTCCCGTTGAATATTTTTGATTAGGCACTATGAGCTTGGTTCAAAGGTCCGGATATACCAGCTACCTTTGGCTAATACTTGTGAATATCTACATTTGGAGGTAAAACTAAGCTTAATTACAAGCCTATTATTGATAATTGACGATTCCGAAAAGGAATCTCGAAATATGATCTGACTCAACTGAACCAGACGTGGAGAGCAACACCGTAGTAATTGTTCTCTCAACCAGCAATCATGAGACTATGTATCTACACTCTCAAGAGTATCAGAATCCTCAACTTTAAGAAAGCCAGCATGAGCATTTCGTAGCACGTGCTGGTAGATGGAGCTTGCGACATGGTAATTGCGAACCAATACGCTACAATCAATTCACTTCGAGCTCATTGATTCATTTACTTAATGTGACTCAACAACTTCAAGGCTTATGTACACAGAATCGCATTCCACTCGGTAAAAATTCTTATATAAAAGAGCAGCATCTAGCAGACTAGAGGCTCCACAACCTCAACAACAACAAACGCAAGGCTTTGGAGGAACGGATGGACCACCACCGCTCTGGACCGCTCTGAGTGAGTTTTTCCTTTCCCAGTCGTGAAGGTCGGTGCAGCTTTGCGTCGAATGTGAACATGTCTCGAAATACTTGTACTGTCACTTGCCAGCCAAGCGTATTTGTACTGTACTTGACAACTTGTTGTCGTCAAGACAATTGTTGTTGTTGTCAAAACGATTAATGCTGTCATATCTCTCGAAACTCCTGTGCAGCATAGCAAGGCAATGGTTCACAGAGATCGCTTGATCTTGGTATTTGTACAGGCTGGTCCGTTATTAGCTATTCCTTGAATAGTTGATCACAATATAGGCTAGCACCAGCCATCCGTGGTACTGTATATGCTTTGGGAAATCAGCGCTTTGATGAAACTCCGATTTCCAGTGTTTGAAATGTCGGAGTTCCCCACCATGTATTGTACTGTACCTGTATACTTTTTACCCTCCGGTCTTTTGCTCCTTCTGCTACAATAGAAGCACGCCACTTGGCCTTTGACATCAACCACCGTCTCCTTTCCCATGGGCACCTCACCTCCATAGATATAGATTTCATTATGCGCATACTGCAGGAGGAAGAGGCGCTGCGAGAAAATAGGAAATCCCAAGTAGACGACTTGTTAGAGTTTCGCGTGTCAGGCCCATGCTCCAAGATCCGCCGAGCCTCACCCGTCAGCCCCTCCTGCGCCGATAGGGATTGCCTTCGCAGCGATCCTCCAGAGACACAGAGAGAGGTATGAGGGAGGAGGCAGGAGGCAGGAGACAAAGGCAAAGGCAGAGAAGGTGTGAAACCCTCGTGATGCAGAGAGGAACGACGGGTGACCAACATAGTTTAGTTTGGTCGTGTAGTGTAGTGTGTAGTATGTAGTATGTAGCCCAGTGATCCAAGCCCAAGCTGCGAAAATCAGGCGTGGGAAACGAACGATCAACGGGACACGCCAGGAACACCCGCTGTCAGCACGAGACGGTATATAGCGCGCGCGCGTGCTAATTGAGTCAGGAAAATAGTAGGGCTGGCTGGGAAAAGCGGGTGAAGTAATAGAATACTTAGTATAGTATTAATAGAATTACTTTTTTAACATATTACTATATTACTATATTACTGTAAGGTTAATCCTCCGGTAGTAGTGCAGTAGTGTAGTATGGCATAGTAGTATAGTATAGTAGTATAGTAGTATATCTCCCTCGAACCCTGATTTCTCTGTTAAGGGAATGCTTCTGCTGCTATAGGGAAGACGCTGCACCATTACATCAGGCCGTCCTTGTGTAGTGGGCTTTTGCCTGAGCATTCTTGCATCGCAGCCTGCACTTCCCGGTTTGCGGTGAAAGCAAGTGCCGTGGGCCCATTGCTCCATTCCTCTATTTCCAATCATTCTCGAATTCTCATCCAAACCAGCCACTGAGAAGCCCGCCCTGTCACCAACGGGTTCCTTTCCGTCGATTTTCCCCGACCGCTGGGTACAAAGAGTACGTCAGTACCTACACCCCAATAAAATAAAATATAATACGGTATAAAACTAAAATT
>Ga0247734_1000163_pt1 | contig 60113 bp, 47 predicted proteins | sample UWRJL103311B2_FD_180933 | JGI IMG/M metagenome (GOLD analysis project Ga0247734, IMG submission 180933) | Plant litter microbial communities from Arlington Agricultural Research Station in Wisconsin, United States - UWRJ-L103-311B-2 | ecosystem: Environmental > Terrestrial > Plant litter >... | reverse complement strand
AAGGGCGACGGCGGGCGGCGTCGGCGAAGGGAGCAGGGGTTCCTCAGCACCGATGGCAAATCTGGAACAGCACAACGATGGAGCCCGTGAGCATTTTGAGCTTGATTTGGGGCGACTGGTAAAGTATAAATGTCTATAAAGGCGAGAGGCTAACGTCATATCAGGCAGCTGGAGGCGTGGAAGGGGAGCGACCCTCGACCGCCAGTCCTCCCCGGCAGCCCGGCAACCTAACAAACAGTACTGTACCGTGGTCGTCTGGCGGTCTTTCTCTCCTGATCGGGCCAAGTATAGTTTGGCTGGTGATGGGGATGGGGAGAGCAGTGGCTACACCTACTACTGGTGCGATCAACAGGTAACTAACTTATGTACTCTACTCTACTTACTGTACACTACAGACACTATATCATATCATGCCACACCACGACCATCCAGCGGAGTGAGACATTTGCGATCTTTGTTGGGTCTGGTTTCCCCGTCTTCCATGTGCATGCATGCATGTATGCATATTGATGCAGGCTCAAAAGCTAAAGTCTAATCCTTCATCGCCCAGACAGTACAGTACAGCAGCACATACGGCTGACGTACGGCAGGGTTTATACAGGTTTCGAGCATCCGCACTACACACTGCTCTATATGTCGCTCCTAATCTGATTAGCTAGGTTGTTATGATTGATCGTACTGGCTATGGTAGTGCTCTGTGGTCTGGTCTGGTCTGGCTGCTCATGCACTCACTAATCTTGAGTAAGGATGATCACTTTCTTGATCGCGAACACAGATCTTGGATGCATGGTAGTCTATGCATGGCAGTCTAGCTCGTGATATAGCTCGTGATATATACATGTGTACCGAGAGGTGTTCACCGTATCAGTTTCGGGGGGCCGGTTTTTTTTATTCTTTGAAAGGGGATTTGACCTACTGGAGAAGCAAAATACACCGCTGGATCTTTCCCAATTAAGTCGGTCTTTCTTTGGGAATAACTTCAATGGTTATATATAGAGTGGAGAGAAATACCTGTACTGTATGTACCCAAAAGAAAAAAATTAATTGAGCAATAAGTGGTCACTTTCACGGAAAGCAAAATGCATAAGGAATGGTGCTAAATAATTGGGAATATTGATACACTTTTTGTTGAATTGAAAAAATAAGTCACCTCTCGTGAATCTCATTTGATTCAGCACTTCGATATCTTTCTAAGTATCTCGGATATTGTAGGAAGCCATCACTGCTATGGTTGATGATTGAGAGGCGTTGAACTGAATTTGAGACAAAAGACCACAAATATGTGATTCTACTCCGTACAAGCTGCCACCAGATTTCATATCCCAGACAATGATCCCTGATTTACCATCAATCCAGAGGTTTAATGACATGGCTGTTGACCTTGACCCCCGCGGACACAGTCCTTGAACTAACTCCTCAGCTGAAAATTCCTAAGAACTTCCACATGACTATTCGCCATGCCAAAAAGGAGCATCTCAATTTCAAATCCTACATTTTAAGCATCAACCGCTTTAGAATCGAAAAGAAGCGGCTCCTATAAAGTCTCCTGTGCCATAGTTCTCTGATCCCAATCGTCAAACTCATAAAACGACAACAATCCTTTCATTCATCCTCATTACCAATGTCGGCCCCGTCCTCCTCACTATCATCGATCATAACTGGATTCCGATAACTGCCCAAATCCCGAGATCCAAGTCTATTATCTAAGCAATTGAGAACATCAGAAGAGAAGACATTAGAAGGGAGTGAGGCTCTACGGCCACTACCGCGTGAATATTGACTGGAAGATTGAATTGATCCTTCGCTGTCAGAATTAGATAGGTTTCTGTGTGGGATTTCGATCTGGAAGCTGTTCTGTGGGAGATTCCGCGTCAGACTCATATTCCTCAATGGTCTCACGATGCTTTCGCTTTCGTCTTTATTGATTTCCATTCCCGGTTCATCAATAGCTTCCTGGACTGCAAACCACGGGATCCTGGCAAGTGTTGCCATCCTGGACTTTCCGACTCGGCTTCCGATCGTGCGGTTCAACTCTAGGTGGTGTGTGTTAAACTTGACTGTGGCAACATCTTTGTAACCACCTGGAACCAGACGCCTTGTGATTGCCGTGACACCAGGCTCATTGTACCTCTCAACCTGTCCCAATTCGGTCATCGCCTCAACATGGAATTTGACGTTCGTGAATCGGCTTAGTTGTTTAAGAAACTGCAGGCAGTCTAGGCAGGGAGCTTTGTCCATTTCAATGATGGCCTCGTGCTGCGGGTGTGATTTTAAGTGCTCCAGTTTCTCTCTACAGGGTAGACCGGTAGCACTGTTCGCAATGTGGTGGAAGATGAACCACAGACCGAGCCGTTTTTCAACGTGACATGCAGCAAACTGTCCCTTCCGTAAACCATCATATACATTGGGAGGTAGCTGATGTCTTACAATTCGACAGAACTCTCGTACTGCTTTTGCCCAGCAGTCTCCATCTAGCAACCGTGGATTTCCAGTCGCACGAGACCGCCATCCAGACACGGAGCTCATCAAAATCTTGTCACTTCCGGCATATCTGATGCTACCGAACGTGCGGGCAGCCTTCGTATCCTCCCGATCAGCGGTAATAGTCTCGACGGGCGTATAGATACGGATGGTGTTCCCAAACCGCTGGAGTGCTCTCTTCGATGTCTTAACCACAGCTAGGCCGTCCTCGGTATCTGGAGTGGAATCGGCGCTTTCCTCAAATATCTCTGCCAGTGCTTGGCATCGCTCGACGTAGCCTAACCTCTGCTCTTGTGTATTAGTGATGGGAAGGATAACTTGAACGTGGGACGATCGTTCTTTCAGCGGAGCTGAGCGTTCAGCTGGGAAAACTGGTGAGCTTGGTGGTGTAGGGACGCCCTCCGAAGAAGATAGAATGGGACTTGATGACGGAAACTCTCTAAGACCTATGACGTTTGATTGTGCCGAGGCTGGTAATTGGAAAGGATCTTCAAGTGATGGGCTTCTTAGCACGTGTGAATTGGAAAGTTTTTCAGCGTGATTCAAGGTATCCTGTAGAAGATGGACTTTGGGACTGGAACTCCATAGACAACTACTATTTCCAATCCGATCGTAACCTGTAATGACAGTAAGACCTTTAGGATGAACAACTTCAGAAGTTGAGTGCAATATACGGAATTCTCGAACCCTTCTGTCAGCCGTCTTGACTTCTTGTTGAGATGGTTTTGCCAGCTTTTCCAGATGAGGAGCATGTAAGCCCGGAGATCTTAGTTCAGGTAAGGTTATTGGGAGTTCTGGCACTTGCGTCAAGACTCGAGGGGAAGTAGGCTCAACGTCAGGCTCACCTACGGATTTAGGGAGGACCGGTGCACATGAATGCTGTTGGATCTGAGGCTGAAGTCGTCGAGGCTGGATACTCTGGAGCACACTCATAGCGGGTTTGTTGGCTTGGAGTCCTGGAAATCTCATATCACGTAACTGGGTACGAAATGCAACAAGTGACTCTCTTGCCTGTCGTCTCATCCCCATTGTATCATACCCCCGCTTGTTGGGTTTCGTCTTCGCCATTTTGAGCTAAAATGCCTGTCAGTTTCAGTGGAGGACTGCGTGTACTTGAAATTGTGCTATTGCAAAGCTGGAAAGCTCGTGGCTCGTGAGGTTGGCGCGCAGAGTGAAGCTGCTTTGTCGTGGAGATGAGCACACGAACGCGTAGATATGTACGCGTATAATAAAACACTAGCAGATAGCCGATGCACGAAGGAAAGAGCGATTCAAGTGGTTGTTTACAGTAGTAGGACGATTGAAACTGAAAGTCTTATATCTAAGATGATGGTTCAAGGTCTAACATGACCACAAAATCAAGAAATATAAGCTTATCTGCATTTTGTCAGGTAAGCAATACCCTCAAATAATATACTGAAGTGAGTTGTTTAAATTAAGATATCAATGAATAACTCTACTAATTTTACATTTGCAAACATAAGTTGAGTGTTTCTTTACGAATACGAAAATAATGAGGTTCCTCCTGTTTCCTGTCCAATAATGGTTTATGAGGGCTTTGATAAAATGAGCCAACACCGGGATATGGATATTGATCGATTGTAAGATAGCACACTGATCAACTATTACGTTTAATCAACTGGAAACGATATTATGTAACTTACGGGGATTTGCCTCTTCTATGTATTGGTGTATACTTATGAATAAATCAAACAGTTGTCCAAGTTATATGATGTTATTCTCTACTTAAGATACGAGAGAGTATTTATCAGGTAACAATGTTTCGATTTACACCAATCGATAACTATCATCCACAAAAAGTCAGACTTCTAGTGACGTTATACGTGCTACAACGTTGTAGTGGCAATTGTTAGCGAAAAAAGTTAACTAATCATGATCTGTAAATCTTAATATCGTAACCAACAACAGCTTCACTTCCATATCAAACTTCACAGCACAAAGATGACGCTCAAATCAACAACCTAATTAAAGCCAAGGTAGCTTTTTCTAAGAAGAAGAATTAGCCGTCTTATTCACTATGCTATACAATAAACTAACAGTCTCCTCTCCTAAGCTCATAATCGCTTATTCTAAACATTTAGCATGCTTATGGACACTATAATTCAATATTTACCAAGTAATTTAGGTGAAAATCTATGGTATTCCAAACAGAATAAGAAAGATCGAATCATTGTCATTCATCTCAGTTTACTAAGAACTGCAAAACCCCAATGCTACTCATTCTTAGAGATCAAGGTCTCCGTTCCCCAGTCACAGAAAAGTTAACTGCTTTCCTGTTTGCCAAATGAAGGGCATACCATATCGTTTCCCATAATTCCCAAATATGAACCACTTTGTACTGAAGGGAGAAAAATCTCTGCAATAGCATAAGACACTGCTCAGCTTAGCCAATATTTACGTTAGTGTGGTCGGTATTCAACTTGAACCACCAATTTCGGAAACGGTCTACAAACGCCCAAGTCCAAACAAAGTTGGTGTACATAGGTTAGCCTAAGGATTTATATTTTTTTCAAAAGAACAATTCAGAGTATTCCACTATATACTAGACGTCGATCGAAAAGTTGATACCCTAGCTTGGAATTCGGTGCACGTGGACCAACCCCTGAGTCTATTCGCTTACTCGGCTCCCTACGTATTGCTTGTAAACTTCTCTTCCACATTCTACAGGGCATAGCTTGACGTTCATATTGATACTGTCATATTGATACTGAAACGATAATTTGACGTATTAGAAAGAAAAAAGTTGAGTTACTATTCAAACATCATTAACGGGATCTAAGCAAACAAGATTCTAGAGTTTGGAAGAAGAAAACTTTAACCTTATCGGATTGTGGTAAATTCACAATAGACCACTTTCCATGTTGAAATAAATTGGATATAGACAACAATTTTGCCGCTAGTATTGCTTGGTTAAGGTATTATTGTAGTTATAATCTGTAGCTGGTGGTATTGTGGGCCAAAATGTAGACATGGACTATCTCACAGAGGAATATTGTCCTCGAGTTTTCATTTCAATCCAAGTTACAATTGCAAGTTTGAGATGAAATGGTTTATTATTATTGAAATTTAGTGGAGGTGGACGGTTTTCGCTAAGCGCTACAATACTGCACAAAGAGTTTCGCGATGCCAGCATCTTGTTACTCTTCCCTCAAATCCCTAACCATGCATTTCTGTGACCGTAATTGCCGAAAGATATGAAATTCCATTCCAACATCGAGTCCTTTGGATATTTCAAGCTTTCAGGATCAATTATTTCGCCAACAGAGCTCTAACAGAGAAACCAGGAAGATCGGCTTTGAACTCACTTCTAGCGGAACAAATTCCATGGTGTTGTCATCTAGGTCATCGACAAGAGCTCGGATTTTGTTTGGAAAGAAGTGCCACTCATCCTTCTCAGCATGTCTGGCCAACTCACCCAGAAGCCGTTCTCTGAGTATATCTGAGTAGAGTTTCACGAACGCTCCTCTGTATTTCCGGATCTGGATTTGGGTGTTGATTGGCACAAAATGGCCTGAACGAGTCTGTATAGTGTTCTAACAAAGTGAGAATCTCAAGAAACAAATCTGTATCATCCTGATACACTAGAGCTATCATTTGCAAGAATGGCCTTCTAGTATCTCGTGCATGGAATAAAGTGTGAACCTGATCATGTATTTCAGAATCGACTGGTACCGTGCGTGGCTCTACGTACTCAATGACAGCTAGGCGATGGGCTCTGAATTGCGTCGAGTAGATTTCGGAAGCCATGTCGATTGCGAGGTGTAAATTTCGCTCAACTAGATGGATTATTGGTGGAAAGATAAATGGATTCTAATAACCATTTCTATGATCCGTATACGAGCTTTCGTAGTGAAACTAAAATATGGCTCAAAATGTTTGCGACCTATGACAAGTTTGAAAGGAACACATCGTTCAATGGCTTGAGTATATGCAATGAGAGTGTGCAGCATATCAAAAAGCCAATCGGGAGGACTACTGCCTTCCACCAAAGCTTTAAGATCACTTTGCAATGCAGTATTGCTGCAAAAGCTGCTAACACCGGTCTTAAGATTCTTACATTTTATGGTGAAATGATTTGGAATCTCTGAAGCTCCACCAATATCTCGAATCGAAAACTCAGAAACTCAGAAACTTGCCGCAATAGTCTCAAAGGTTTAGCAATCTGTTCTGGGGATGAATATCCACGGTCCAAGGAATTATTATCCACGATATCGCCTGGTTTAGGGTTCAAGAGAATATCCAGTGCGTAAGATGTGTCATAGGATAGTAACCTGCAGAGGTTTTTCAAGGTTTCCAACTCAGGACCATTGCAGGTGCAAACCAGAGCGTTCCAACTTTATACCTTAAAAAGACCAAGCACATCTCGTACAGTCTTTAACAGTTATAAGGAAGATAGCGAGAAATTACTCAATTCGGGAATAGAAAATATTGATGGTAAGAGAATTCCATTGCTAATGCAAAGAATGTCTAGACATAAAGAATTCTCTTCCCTTACTCTTGGAGTTGCCTATTTGTCGCAAGAATCGTCGGATAGAGCTTAAACTTCGCTTTCCCCCCCAACTTTTGAAACATATAAACCGACCTAGCATCGAATATAGAAGGATTTTGAAAAAGATCACTCAAGATTTGGTCTCTCAGTTCTCGAGGAAGTCTCAGGAGGAGATTCTTACATCCAGGGGGTGGAGTTTTTGCTGAATGTTAATACCAACGTGCCATGATGCTCCTAGGGATACTTGGCGCGAGTATGCTGCGATATGTGGTAATGGGTGCTGACTTTGTTATGTGAGAAGTGTTTTGTGGTGATGAAATGTAAGTAAAGCTTGATCTTTAAATCCTTGAGGTCGGTTTGCGTGCTTTGGTTTCTTCTGTTTATGCCAACATTTATTGCGCTTCGCTATGACGCGGAAGACTGATCTCATTTGGGGCACACGTAAGAGAAGCATTCCTTTGATTATTGAACCTGGTTTCTCATTTGAAACAATTAACTACAGAATGGTCTTTCCAGTAATTAACCGTCATATAATCTTACGCAGGAAATGGAAACACAGCAGGACTTCGATATCCATTCTCACCCACACTCCTGACGCCAAATTCCACGTTGTCCTTGCTGACCTTCACCGTCGCCGTCCGCACGTCACCCACCTCAATATAATGCGTCCAAAACGGCTGATCGGTTGGTCTCCACACAACTTCATACCCAATTGCTCCAGTAACACCACCCCAAAAGAACGTGCTGTCGTTTGTCAAAGCTGTTGTCTCGATAGTCACGTTTTTAGGACGATCCGGTGCATTGGCTAAACTCCACATCGCTGCAGCATTTACCTTGCCTACGCGGGAAATGTAGTAGAAATCACAGAACTGAGCCAAATCACCGTATTGCACCCCGCTCTGCACGCGGACATCTTGGTGTTGGTGAGCGAAGTCTTCACGGGGCTCGGTGAAGCGATTGGCTGCGTAGCCGGCTTCGAGGAACGGACGATGGTCACCCCCACGTAGGTAACGATCGAGGCGATAGATAACCTCGACGCTCATCCCGGTTACTGGGTTCGAACCTACGTCGCGGGTGAAGCGTCCAAGATTTCGGGCTGGAGAGTCGTTTTCGCCGCCCACGGAAAGGCGCTGAGATGCCTGACGGGCTGTTTCGTTGGAGGGGGTGCCTTGGGCGAATAGTCGTATTATATTGGAAGAATTCTTGCCATCGTCTCCTACAGGGGAGCCTACTATATCGTTCTAGTAATAAGTGTTAGCGTGGCAGCGTGGAAAGGGGCTCGCTTAAGTTAGAGAGAGAGCTTACGGTCCACATTCCCTCTACGTATGCAGAAGCATTGGTATAAGTGCGTGCTAGGTGTGTGCTACCAAGCAATCCTTGCTCTTCGCCTGCAACGGCAACAAATACCATGGTTGCTTTAGGTTTGTATTTTGCAAATATACGAGCCAGTTCCAGAGAAATGGCCACTCCGCTTGCACTGCAATCATCAGCAATCTATCTCATCCAGTACTTGATTTGAAATACCTTACTCATCATCTGCTCCTGGAGCATCATCAACCCGATTCATCACATCAGTAACTCGCGAATCGTAGTGGCCACTTGGAATTGTTGTGTTAGCTTGTTTTCAGACACTCTATTGGTGAACACCAACCTGATGACCACGATTCTATCAGGTTCACTACTTCCCCTCAGCGTCGCTACGACGCTACTAACATTTGTCGGCTTATCTACTCTGTTTGCAACTTGCTGGATATAGCTCGCTACCACCAAATCAGCAGTTCATCTTTTGATCTATTCAGCATGTGAAAAAAGAGCTCCAATTTTTCCACACACACAGCAAAGGCATTGGAATGAAGAAGAAACTCACAGAGCTCAACCTTCATCGTCCCCTCACTCTCTTCCGCAAATCCTCTGAAAGTATCTAGAAGCCAGTCTCTCGCAGCGCCAATACCTGCAATCTCAAGGGTTAGTCTTCAGAGTAACCCCGACTTGCAAGCCAAGGAATCCCATCCCCCCCTGACCAACATCTCTGAAGGAAAAAAATAACCAATGTCAACCTCCATTAAGTATATCTTACACCATTCGCCAAAAAGAAAGGCCAACGAACTTACCCCTCACCGGATCATCCTGCACACTCAAAGTATGCCTCGTGCCAAAACCCACCAACTTCTCCACATACGCCCTAATCCTCTGAGGATCCACCTGGTTCAGGATCTCCGTGAGCTCAGAATCCGGTAGCTGCGGTGTGTACGGCAAGCCTTGCTGTTCCGTCGGCCAGGCGTTGATGGCGCAGAGGTCGGTGGGAAAGGGCGTTACGCCGGTCACGACGCTTCTAGCAAGGGGGAGCTGGGATGCGTCGAGGAAAGGGGGGAATAAGGCGAAGAACGAGAGGGAGATAATTCTGGCTAAAGATGGGGAGAACATGGTTGAGCTATCTCCCACCCGAAAGCGTAATTTGATATGATTTACGGAAGCGTTGCGGGTAGGCTATTTGCTTGTTTTACACGGTGCGAGAAGACGGGTTGTTGTGCAGTGCATAGTTCTTTTCTTATTTATATATCCTGTACTTTTTCGTAAGTGGGTGAGGCGAGTGATGACTTCACCTGCATTGGTGATCGATATCCGGGTATGCTGCGGTAGTTGAGAAGCGTCCGAATGAGGAAGCTCGGCTTGGCGAGATGAGAAATATGAGATCCTACAAGACATTTAATTCATAGAGATGTATATGGACCCACTAAACCGCATATTTTGCGTCCAAAAGCATATTATTGCAACAGCGGCTTAATCATATTAAGGTTCTCGCTTAATTCAGGGGCAAGTCGAGCTGGCTTACATGATCTATCTTCTATATGCAGTCTCATTTTTATCATATAATGCCCAAAAGCGTTCGGGGGTATCTCTGCGCCTATAAACAAATCAAGGACGGCATGCCGTAGTCTATCTCCCTACCTTCTTAACCTTTATTCCTCCCAGAACCCCCACAGATCTCCATACACTCTCACTAACTCTAATTGGCAACTTTCTGCCCTTGAGTCTCTGATCTATAAGCCACATCCCAACCACAAACTCCTCCCTGTCAAGTGTACCATTCTCCTTTCGATCAATAAGGGCATAAACCTCCTCCAAAACCTCCACATGTAACCTCGATCTCGAGAAAATATCTCGAACCACAAGATTACATACGGCGCCTTCACCTTGACTGTTCAAGTACATCCCACGATTGGATGCCCACACAGCCTCATAGCGTTTCCGTTCCCGTTCTGTGATTTCATCTCGCCATCGTTTACGATCGCCTTCGTGGTGTTTGTTAGGATGTTTCTTCATCAAATTTTTCCGTCCACGTCGTTTTTCACTTTCATCAACTTCTTCCTCACGCGGTTTACGCATGGTGGTTCGTAGACCGCTGGGCTTTGAAGGGGATGGAGTTCGAGAGATTTCTTTGCCGTTGTGGAACATATTTTTGGCACTACGGCGTGGGGCGGGTAGGGGTGGAGGGTACAATTTTGCGGGAGATGCTGCTCGGGAGGAGGCCAATGAAGAGGCTACGATGGCGTTTGCCAGGGATTCCACTGCAGCAGCAGATGCGCTGCCCGGGAGGAGGTTTTGTGATGCTTGCTTCTTTTTCTGGTTTTGGAGACGGACGCGGAAGGATGGTACTTGTTCAGATTCGGCGTAGGAAGAAGCCGAGACAAAGGAGTCGTCGGAGGAGGCATCTTGATTCTCCTCATCCTTAAAGGTTGGAGATCTTTTGTTTGGTATTGGTATTGGCTGAGAAGGTTTCGGTTTTGTAGAGGCTACTGGAGGTTTTCGTGCCGTTGGTGGTATTTTTGAGAAGTTTGGCGGTAGTATAGGTTTTGGGGATTTGATCTCTGGCTTTGGTTTCAGGGAATTCTGATTTTTAGGAGCTGGGGAACGAGTTCGCAGAGCTGGTGCAGGTGGTTCCTGCATTTCAGGTGATTTCGAAGAAGCTAGCTCAGCAGGCGTAGGTGTTCTATCCACAACTGGTCTTTTGTTCCTTGTGGCCTGCGAGGGAGTACCAGAGTTCTGCTCAAATTTCCTAATCGCCGCCTTAGTTGGCATTATAGAGCTAGTATCCAATGGTTGATCCAAACTCCCCACCGAGCTTACACTCCTGACCGAACGTCCCGAATAGCTCTCTCTTTTCCTCAACACCGGGGAAGAAAGCTGTTTCGAGCCTGTGTGATTTGGCGTTACATTTCTTGAAGCCGCAAGTGTAGCTGCAATATGTGATGGGCTCTTTGCCTGATCAGTCGGATAATGAAGCACCCTGCGTTCAACATCTGGGGTATATGAACCAGCACTGCTTCCTCCACTTCTTTGGTATAAAAGGCGTTGATCTTCTAGTGGAGCTTCTAGTCTGTTGGCTTTGGCAGCAGCAGCTATAGCCCCGTTGCTCCCACTGTAGGTATTCGGCGCAGGTTTCGGTTTCAGAGGAGGTTTTCCAAATGCGAAAGATGCTCCTCGTAAAGCTTCATCCTGGGCGGAGGAGGCGGATGGGTGACGCCGCGTGCCGGAGGGTCTTTCTGCTGTCATCGGGCCACGATGAGATATGACCGCAGTCGTAGTGAGATAATGAGCCTATCATGTATATCGCAGGCTCTACATTGCAGAAGCCTGGGGTGATCTGATGTCGAGGACATCTTCCAGAACTCGTAAGCAACCTTGGAATTCCAAGACAAGGCTGAGAGCCTGGTTGATTCACGTGACTAAAATATGTTATTTTAAGGCTGACAAAACCTGTTTGCTCTTAAATTTGGATGCCTTGTTGGTAGAGCGTTGATGGGGGAATGAATAGAGCTCTTAAGACTCTGTTGCATCGAATTTTCGCCGAAGTGAAAAGATTTAATGAATATTATCTCTTTAATACTGTAGCGGCATTTTCACTTATTGACAAAGATCAGCATGTCTTTTGTCATAAATTTCTTCCATTCAGATTATTATAACAAGCAGTAACTAGTGTTAAACCATCGCCGTGCAAAAATGCAATTCTTATGCAAGTGCGAACCAATTATCCATGCTATGCACCAGCTGAGTTGAAGGCATGTTACCTGCGCCATATGCCCGATTCCCAGCGCTATGCCACTTAATACCTTGAAAAACAAATGAAAATTTCTATTCTTCGTCATAAATTTCCTTATACCTGTACATTTCCAACTCTTTTCTGATGAAACCTCTATCTAGAGCCCCACTATCGCCCGTTTGCAAAAGTTAAGAACTTGTATATTGCCATTTCATCTCGAGTTTCGTATTCGTTTTTAAAGGACAAATCGAATCCAGACTATCCAAATCTTTCCCTGGAAACCGAACATCCATTGAGCCATTCGTCATGGTAACCATATTTCCCTATTGATGACCGAGAACTTCCCACCTCGTAATTATACTGGATGATAGAGTACTGATTAGGCCCACCTTCTGTAGATGGAGGCGTTCCGTTGGCACAGTTTTCACCTTCCTTACTAGTATGCAAATCCTTTCGGACATATCCGCGCCGGAGAACCGTCATCTAAGCTTCATGCAAATGGAAGTTTTGTGGTTGTTATGTGTCATGTTAACCGGGGGTAGAGTGGGGCAGGTCAACGTGAACGTTTGTTTCGGATCTCTGGTAATGATGCGAGCAAGGATCTGTGTTCTCGAAGAATTCATGTCCAACCACAACTGCGGGATTTGCAGAATTCGTTATGCCGTGGAACCTGCGTCTGGTGCCTGTGGTGCCTGCCTGTGGTGTGACACCATTGCTCATTGTGTAACCGCGATCCAGCGCACTGGGACCCCATCTTCTCCAATCTGGTATGGCTTCGTTGCCAGTTTTCTGGGAGGAAGAGCCCACCGCGCTCTTCCAGGCTTCTGGTCGTCCAGTTTTCCCCTTTTCCGCATAGCCATCTCCATAACTGCAATCCGGATGAAATCACTATTCTCCCGCATATCCCGTTGACGAGCGACCGGTCCAGCCGCGACGGCAGCAAAGACCTCTTCCGGGGTTGTTTGTGTTCGTCGACTGATCACACTAGGAGAGGTGCTTTTAGCTGCTCGGGAGATCTTGTAAGTTTGCATTTGAATTGAGGCGGTGCATTTGGTTGCACTCATGGTCTGTGCTAGAGAAGAAGGAACGTGAGCTTCGATGGGAGCATTGGTGGTTGGATTTAAATATCGGCGTAGGGCGGGAGTGGGTGTATCCTCTAATCTTGGTGGCATTCGTTCATCTGTAAATGGTACTCGCGGATCTATAGAGATGATTGACCGTGTGAGAAAATCATCGGGTGTGATAATCGGTGCTGTCAGACTTGAAAGCGACTTCGCAGCAGATCGGAGCGCTTTCAACGAGGCTGTTAAATTCGACTTAAACGCGGATTTTCTCCTGGAAACCTCTGGTTCAGGACTGGTTTGTCTGGGTATCTCGGCCTTTCGTTGAAACACCCTGAAGTCCAGCTCCTCGAAATCAATTTCTGGGTTCGATAATGGGTGATCATCCGGTGAAGCAATCTCACCGGGTGGTGACAGTGTAAACCGGCGTGTTGGAGTTGTTCGCCTACCTCGGTAGGATGGTGTAATCAGAGAATGGAGCGAAGGAGATGACATCGATTCGGATATTGACTCGGTGTCTAGAGAGGGCATCGACTCGCTGGACATTGTCCTACTTGACGTAAGGGATCCTCGACCAGCCGAACCTGGGAGCATTTCATCTTGATCTAACTCGTCTGGGGGGCTCAAAAGAAGGTCCATAGGGCTCCTTCCAAGTGATAAACTGAATTCTTTCTCGGAAACATTCGCCTGATCCATTATCAAGTCCACCGTCAATCGAGGGAGTGCACCACTTCGCCTCCGCCCACTGTTATTATGTTTTGGTGGGGGTATGTTCGTAATGGCGAGAAGTGCCGCGACGGACGGAGGAATGTCGTTAGGAGAATGTACCGCACGCCTGCGCTGTTCCGACTTGTCTGAAGGTATTCTGCCATTTCGAGGACGGCGTGCCGTGCGTGATTCTGTTGTCTTCTGCTGAGTAGAGTCACGCTGTCCACGGGTGGGAATGACAACGGGAGACGAGGGAGTCGTAGGTCTGAATCCCGTCCATAGTTTGGTTCAAGGGTTTCCTCGAAGGAGAGCCTCCTGACCTCCGGTCCTTGCTAGTAGCTGTACAAGAACCTTCATTCTTCAAAGGCTTCTTGGATGGTGTTGAGTGTGAACTCGGGGAGCGAGTGAATAGGTAGGACCTTGTTGCTAACATCGTCACACGAGGTCGCGTGTCTTAGTGGATTGCCTCTGTACCCAGTCCGCAGAACCATCGGTTTTCCCTTTAGATCTCAGGCAGGAGAGCTTCCACATATGCGTTTTGATGTTCGATAAGGTGATATGAAGTATATTTAGGTCTTGTGTGCGTCGGAGAAGACTGTAGAGTCCACAGGAGGCTTATCGGAATGCCACTCGTGCCGTTTCCTGCAGTTCTAGGCAAAGCTGAGTTTGGTGCGGTTGGTGCGGCATATCCGGATTTCTTTGATGAGGTGTTAACAGCAGTCAAAGGGCTGGCATGGAGAACCGAGTGAAGCAGGTATTTGTTTTTTTTATTAGGATTGTGTTTGTGGTTGGGGGTTCTGGTGGGAGGATTCGGAGAGAATAGTGGTTTGTGAGTGAGTGAGTGGAAGGAGGGATGATGAGTGCTGCTTGACTCGACTTGAACTAGGTATTTGGTGTGGACCCTGTTTATCTGGTATCGCATCGTATCGCAGGACAGGGACTCGTCGGTCAAGTCATGTGAAGCAAGGGTGGATGGAAGGCGATGGGATAATAAGGTCAGAACCGGCCGAGGGGGGGAGAGACTTGGCATTTGACACTTGGCTTTTACTCATTTCTCACTATTACTCATTGGGCACTCTGGTACTGTTGTACTGTACTTGTACTATTATTGTACTATTCGGTGTACGAAGTACTTCTATGCTACTGTATAATGTTAACTTATTGGTAGGACCCTGGATTCTTGGCTACACACACACACACACACACCCACACAAATACACAAAATATACTCACATTCGTCACTCACACACTCACACACCCACACCCACCCACACCCACATACCCACCGAGCCACCCACTCGATCTTTGCTGACCAGCACCACTACCACCACTCGGACCAAGGCACACGACACGACTCACGTTTTGGTATGTTAGATGAACCAGGATTTTACAGATTTTTTGGGGTGGATTGGATTGGGTAGGCTGGGTTGGCTAGGTGTTGATGAGAAATGAAGGAAGTCCTCGAGATCCAGCCAGGAATCACGAGGAAGGAAAAGCAAGGGATGAATGGATGGACGGACTTCTTTCTTCCCCTGGGATTTATTTAAAGCGGTCGATACGGCTATCCATGATCTGGCAAAACAGAAAAGGAAGAATGAGCCTGATATAGAGGTTACCTTAGGGTTTCTTATTATTTATGAATCCGGGACAGCACAGCACAGCTTGGTACAGTGGTGCACCACACCACATAGCTAACACATCTCGAGATCAAGCCGCCTTGTTTGTCCCTGGAGCCTTGAGCCAGCGGTCTGCTGCTCCGCTCCCTGGCTGATCAGGTCGATATCCCAAGATCAGCTTACACATCACACATCACACATCACAAACTATACATTATACATTACATACTACACATTACTCATTATATGTTACACATGTCACGTAGACAAACCGCATCTCCGCTGCTGGCTTTCTCATGCTGCCCGGAATTTGTGGGATGACCGCCTGTCTCTCTCGCACAACACACACACTCTCTCTCTCGATCTATGGCTCACTGGCTTATTGGCTCTTTGCCCACGCCCTATGGGTTTGTTTGGTCTGACCCAAAGTCAAAGTCAGGTTCTTGCATTGCGGGTGCACAAACCGAATCTATTACATATTCAGAGCTTATCAGCCCTAGCTCTACAGTAAGTACGGTCGCTGACGTTGTTTAGTGGCCAAAAAGGACACTACTGTACCACGACTTAGGTACAGTATCACCACTACCTACCACTACCAATACCACCCATACTGTACAGTACCATGCCATGCCATCCGCCCAAGCTGCGGGATCGACCTCTGATGCTGGTGGACCACTCACACGCTGCACATTGCTGTTGAATCGCGGGGGCACGATCGATAAGCATTGTATGGCTGTACTGTACAGCACCAGTACAGTACTAGTAGATGTAGATGTGCATGTGGGGGATCACGTTTCCCTATTAGGTCGAACTCCCGCGCGTACACACAACAATTCTACGTACAATTCTGACCTAAACCCCGATAGACTGGCTTGTTATTATGATGCGTTACTGGAAAGACTGCCGACGGCCATCGTGCTTTTCGAAATCGCATTTGGATGCGGTCCCCGATAGAACCCATATCAAGTTAACCTGGTTCTCTAGCATGCGAGCTCTACCTACCTCATCAGTACAGTAATAAGAGATGACTCCGAAATCACCCCCGAACGAAACATTCTCTTTGTTACATTATACAATTGGTACCTACTAGATAGGACAGCAATGAAATTCCGCCGAAGTGGAAACGGCACCACCGTCTTCAACCTTCCCCACTAGGTAATTGATATAGCCCTGCACCAACCGCCGTTGCTGCTACGACTCTTGCGACTGCATGCCGGCCCGAAGTGGGACATTCCTAATTACTAGACTAGAGTAATAGTTACAGGCACTGAGCAAAGTACGGAGTCGAGAATGAGAATAATAATAATAGTAATAATACAAGTACGGAGTACAGTACACATGGGGACAGCAGTAAAGAGCTCCAGCACTCAACAGCCGAAAGAGAGAAAAAAAAGCTTTTATTTCACATGTAAGGAGTCTGTCTCCGTTGAAGCTACCCCTGTAAGTATAGTACTTGAAGCAACCACCTTCCACCATGGGCTTTTGATTCTCCCCATGAAACTTCTTCCTTGTCATTCTTCACTTCTCACAGTGATTTTTACACACCGCCTCAGACCAGCTTCAACGCGACGGGCACCAAACGGGGGAAGGTTTGAAACGCATCTACAGTAGCTATCTATCCTATAGCAGGAATACTTCATATTGACGGAATCAAAAGGATCGGCTACTGGTACTGATCAAATGGGGCTCCGTATTCGGAGGGATTACCTAGGCAATTGATCAACAAAAGAACTACTGTACCGTACTTATTCAACAAGTACCAAAGGACATACTTATCGTACCAGTAGCCCTACTCTTTCAATCATCCTTGGAATAATCAGTAATGTGCGTCTCGTTATTAGTTAGAGCCGGGATGGTCAAATTGCGACTCGCAAAATTGTAATTTATTTTTCCACAGTGACTGTACGCTACCTCCGTGACTGCGTGAAAATTGCAGAGGCGGTCAACTATCGAGAGCTGAGAAATACCGCGTAATCTGCTTGGACAACGCACAACGCCCTTTTCTCAATAAAAATGGTCCAGATATATGTTACCGGTGAACTCCTACTGGGTAGGGATCTCAATCATGCATGAAATGCAAATGATTGCCTGTGGTATGCATGTCAACGTATGGGGAAGCCTGTTATCAGTATTCCCCGCCCGCCTTCCATCGTGCTTCCAGAATCACTTTCACCGTCACATATCATTGTCACCGCCTTACAGGCATCGGCTCTCAGACTTGTATTGCTGCCTGGCAGTTAAGGCATCAATAATATGCTTCAGGCAACAAAAACTCTATTTCAACGTGACTTCGCGATTTGGCGCGTGAAGAACCCCGCGTTTATCAACCATCAATCTACAAAATGCGATCCGAATTGTGACCCATAATAGCTGAACTTCGAACATCTCGCACATGTCATGTCTGCAACTCAGAAACAACCAAGCGCCGAAGCATGCAAGGAGGATGACCTTCAATACGGCCATGGGCCGTTGAGCAAAGATGAGTTGGAAGCTAAGTCCGTTCTACCTGATTTCAGGTTACACACGTACTAACGTACAGCTCAAGGTACCCCGATCGTCCGCATAATCATTCAAAAACTCTACTCTTTTCCGAACTTTACTTGTCCCTGTTCGATCCTCTTACTGCCAACTTGAAAAAACCCAAGGCGCCACGAGCTAAAAGCAAAATCCCAGCTCACGAGCAACGTAAAATAATAATCGACAACTTCATCTCGAGATGGCGCAGCGAAGTAGGAAACGATATATACCCGGCATTCCGTCTTATAATGCCAGACAAGGACCGTGACCGCCCGGTCTATGGCCTGAAAGAAGCTGCAATCGCCAAATTGCTTGTCAAGGTTTTGAAGATAGACCCCAAATCTGAAGATGCGCTTCATATGACACAATGGAAGTCAATTGCAGGAGGAAACCGGAATTCTACTGCTGGTGATTTTGCCGGAAGATGCTTTGAGGTCTTGGACAAACGGAATGAATTAGAAGGACCGGGCAAAATGACGATCGCGGAGGTCAATAGCCTCCTTGATAAACTTGCTGCATCCCAAAGCGATCGCGATCAATTGCCCATTTTCGAGAAATTCTTCAGCCACATGAACTCCCATGAGTTAAAATGGCTGATACGAATAATTGTAAAAGAAATGAAAGTTGGAGCAACGGAGAGGACAATCTTCGGGGTATGTGGCCTCCTTCAAATATTGGTCACTTGCTGACCAGTATCTAGTCGTGGCATCCGAACGCAGATGCCCTTTTTAACGTGTCTTCTAGTCTCCGACGAGTATGCTGGGAGCTAACAGATCCCTCTCTCAAATTAGACGATGATGAGGCAGGCAAAGTCGAACTTATGTCTTGCTTCAAGCCTCAGCTAGCTCAATTTCAGAATTCTGATTTTGCTAAGATGATTGATCGAATGATGGGTAGAAAGCAAGGTGACAACGGGGAAGTGAAGTTCTGGATTGAGGAGAAGCTAGATGGGGAGCGCATGCAAATGCATATGATGGAAGATGAAAGTGTACCCGGCGGATTCCGCTTCTCATTCTGGTCCCGTAAAGGCAAAGATTATACTCCTTTATATGGCTCTGGATTTGAAGATGACCAGGAGAACTCAGCACTCACAACATTCATCAAAAATGCGTTCGATCCAAGTTTGAAGAATATTATCCTGGACGGTGAAATGGTAGAATGGGACTATAATCCAGATAGTAAAGTTGATTCTATGGCAGATTTTGGAAGCCTGAAAACTGCAGCTCTCGCTCAGCAAAAAAACGCATTCGCCGAAGGGAGACGACCACTCTTTCGAGTCTTTGACTGTCTATTCCTTAACGACAAAGACCTCACAAAATACCAACTGCATGAACGACGCATGGCTTTGAATAGATTCGTAAAGGATGTGCATCGCCGGATCGAAATTCATAAATATACAGAAGCGAAATCGGTTCAAGACGTTGAGATTGCGCTCCGAGATGTGATTAATTCAAGCGGAGAAGGGCTGGTATTGAAAAACCCAAACTCTGACTATAGGCTTAACGATCGTAACGATATGTGGATGAAGGTTAAGCCTGAATACATGAATGAGTTTGGAGAAAATCTGGATTGCGTCGTAATTGGTGGCTACTATGGATCAGGCCATCGAGGAGGCAGTTTATCATCATTTCTATGTGGTTTGAGAGCTGATCGCAATGATATAAGTAAAGGTAGGCATCTCGTCCACTGATCTAGCACAAGCTAATTCTTATCAGGAGCCGATCCTGAAAAGTTCTATTCTTTCTTCAAGGTTGGGGGAGGCTTTCGACGTGAAGATTATGCTCATATCACACATCTTACGGATGGGAAATGGCATGATTGGGATCCTAAAAAGCCTCCTACAAAGTATATCGAGCTTGGTGGTCCAGATGGTAGAGCAGAACAGCCAGATCAATGGATTCGACCGAGCGAATCCTTCGTAGTAGAAGTAAAGGCAGCTTCAGTTGGAGCCTCAGAACAGTTCAGAACAAAATTTACCCTAAGGTTTCCACGCTTTAGGAAAGTAAGGACCGATAAAGATTGGAAACAAGCACTTTCGAGGGAAGAGTTTCGAGAACTCAAAGAGAGAGCTGAGACGGAACGCAAGGAAAATATGACGGTTGATAACAAGCGAAAGCGAATCACAAAGCGATTGAAGCAGCAACTTGTCATTGCTGGAAATGACAGCAAAGTCAAGACTCCCTATGCAGGCCCCCAGACCGCAATATTTGGAGGGTTGCTGTTTTGTGTTTTGAGCGATATGCTTCAGCCACAGAAAAAGAGCAAAGCAGAGATCGAGCAGATCATCAAGCTCAACGGTGGAAGCATTACCCAAAACCCGACAGCCAAAGAGAATACAATCTGTATAGCGGACAAGCGAGTGGTTAAAGCGGCGAGCTTAGTGAAAAGCGGACACACTAATTTGATAAAACCAACCTGGATACTTGATGCTGTGAAGCAGTCTGAAAATGACGGGCCACAAATGGAAAGATTCATAATACCGTTTGAACCAAGTCACATGTTTTTCACGACACTAGGTGCACAGAGTAGCATTGAGGGAAATGTGGACATGTATGGTGATAGCCACGCTAGGGATGTCACTGTCGATGAGCTGAGACGAATTTTTAACAACATGGCATTGATTAAAGATGGTGGTTTCTCACCTAATGGATTTATGTTGGAGCTTGAGCAACATGGGAAGGAAATGGGCGAGATGCAGGGGTCGTTGTTCAGAGGATCTGTTGCATACTTTGGCCCTGCTGGTGGTTTGTCTGATACAGATCATGAATCAGAGCGTATGGTTGCATATAATCGATATCTCTTCGCTTGTGGGAGTGTAACGACTGATGAAAGTGACGAGAACATCACACATGTTGTGGTTCTCAACAACGATTTAGAGAGCGCGAAGGAGCTGAGAGCAAGTGTTTTGAATACAAGGAGAACAAGAATACCCAGGATGGTGAAACTGGCATGGATACAGGATAGCTGGAAAGAAGGCACTCTCCTAGACGAGGAGACTTATGCTCCTAGTACGTAATAGACACGATTTAATGACTTATGAAGGAATTCATGACGCTTGTAGCTATGGGATATAGACAATGTAGGGATGCAAACTACTTCTACACAATAACTTGATAACCTGATAAATTTGAATCGCACGAATGAGCGAGCGATGATTTGATGTTCACTTCCATTGCGCAAACAGAAAGGCCAGCAACCTACCACCCTTCTGTAAACCGGAATTCCAGATATAAGCTTTCGTCTACTATCTTTGTTTATTTTATGCAGAAACGCAGTAAACATTTGCAAACTTTCCTGGTCAAGCTATTCCTTTCTTTCTAATTTCAAACACTAGGTAGGACGGATACTGGGGCATACTAATATGTAGATTGGGAGGGTTTTTAGGGATCAGTTTTTAGCTTAGTTGTGTGGTAGGTAAATAACTTGATCATTTTCACCACGCAGGCTTCAAGGATGCCCCCATCCTCCCCCCCTCCCCCTCCCCCTCCCTTTTGACTTTAAATGACTTGATATTTCTCAATTAATAACTTCAGATCTTGATACTGCGAGATTGTGTTACACATATGTAAAAAATAAAAATAAAACATGGTGGGAAAGTAGCCGGAAAGAAGGTGAAAAAAGGGGGTTGAGACTTACGAATGCCACACATACCTCTCTACCCTGTCCTCGGCCAATCTTGAACATAGGGAAAGGGAAAACTAGAAGGGCGAAAAACTTACCCAAAAAGACAAAAAGAAAATAAATGCAAAAACATACAACAGTAGGGACTCGCTGGTGGTCACCCACCCAACTATATTGTGAAAGATCAAGTGATTATAAGAAACGATACCTTCGCGTGTTATGGCCACCCATAACCGCCAACTAGTACCATCTCATGCCTTGAACAACCATTTTACAAAGCAGCACCAATATAAAGAAATAACATTAACAATTTGAATGAGCTTTTGTTCAACTATCTCTCCTAATATAATACATCAACGCTCGAGACTGTTGCATTTTTCGAAAAGGGGAACATGGGAAGGTTTCCGAAGTTGTATATGTCTTTCTTGCCGACCTCAACAAATCGCCCAAATGGCGCAATACACTCCAAAGAACATTTCAATGCTTCTCCAGCTAGTGAATTAATGATCACATCAATGCCATGGCCATTTGTGAGAGCTTTAACTCCCTGCACAAAGTCTGGGCCCCTACTGGAAATTTTGTTTTCTTCGTTGATGCTATATGATCCGATGGGAAACTCTTTTTTTTCCACGGTACCAACGGCTGTGAAAATCTCAGCGTCAAGGAGCTTAGCAAGTTGTATGCAAGCTTGTCCAAAAGCCCCAGCCCCAGAATGGATCAAAATTGATTCTTTTGATTTCAATCGACCAACGTCAAACACAGAGTAATATGCTGAGGAGTAAGCAACTGGGAACGCAGCTGCGGATCGGAATGACATGGCGTCGGGAATATGAATCACAACTTGTGCGTCCACGAAAACAATATTTTGGAGACTTCCTTCTGGGATGCAACACACACGATCCATAGGTTTGAATTTGGAAGTTGCATTCTTGCCAGCCTTAATGATGACGCCTGAGCATTCTAATCCCAGGTAAGAAAGAGGCAGGATCTTGCCCCAGTGCAATTAAGACATCCCGAAAGTTTACTCCAGATGCTTTAACTTCTACCTCGACTTTATCTACACCGAGGGGAGAAGCAGATCGTGGATCGATGGCCTGATATTGGAACGAACTGAGAAGTCCCGGCTGACCCATCGTCAACTTCATTGGTCTTAATTCGCCCTCGCGAAACTTTTTCAGCTGTGCCAATTGTTGAGTAGTTTGTCGGGCAACTAAATTATTTAATTCATCAAGTTCTGCAATTCTGTTGATGCACAATAATCCATTTATCTCTATGAACTCTGGTTCGAGTTTTCTGTGATATTTGGAATACATGTCTCGAAGCTCGTGATAGATTTTACATATCCTGCAGTCCAACCGTGACTGGTCCCGTTCTCCTCACGAAGACATCTAGCGAAGCCGGTTGCCGTAGAGTTGAGGGGATTGACTGTCGTTGAGCTTTGAGAGCTTGCCCAGATGATTGTCTCAAAACTTGAGAAAATATGCTTCAGAGCTGTTAAAGTCCTCTCAGAAATCTGATATAGACATGGGTCTTCAATCTCCAGCAATGCGACGCATATTGTATATTCGCCATTAATAGCTTCGATATCATCAAGTGGAAATATATCGCAAGCCGGGAAGAAGTTGTTCATGTGAATTTGAAGCTTCTTGGCTGTCTTAATCTGGACAAGAGACTGTGTAGATGCTAGGATAATGGCTCTAGGGAAATAATTCTGGGTGCTAGAAGGTGCTAAAGCTGTAGAAATCATAGTGCTATATCTGCCAGGATTTTTTCCAACAGGGAATGCCAAATCGAGCCCTGAAAATCCAGAGGATCGTAGATATGAGTCCCATGACTTTCTTGTTACTGCTGGCCCCCATGTACGTTCTTCTTCGGTGCCCAGACGTACATGAATTAAATAAAAGTAGATATAACGATAGAAGTGACTTACTAAGCCACCATCCTGGGAGTAAGCCAAAGACAAATCCTTCTCTTATATCGTCAGGATCTGTCAGTTCAAATAAAAATAGCTTCCACCCCTGGAGTTAAGGTTAGCCTCATCTCCTGCAAAACAACAGGATACTTTACGGTTTCAGGAGGTACCAAGTGTAGCTTTGAGGCTAGTGGTAGCGTGTAGTACCTATTCAACGATGTAAGTTTTTTTTCAATACGTCGAATAATGTAAATCTATACATTTGATGCAATAATCAAATTCATACCCCTTTGGATCAAAAACTTGATCTCCTGGGTCATCCAATGTTCTATATGACATTTTGTCACCGCAGCCAGAAAATTTAGTTTTAGCTGCCTCGAAAAAAATTCGTTAAGATGTCAGTAAATGTATACTCTTGGAATCTATAGTTTGCTGTGTTAGAGGATTCATCTTCTCCAGATCTTCCACTGGTCAAAGTCTGAATAAGACAAGTAGTTGCAGAGCCAGTCCCGGCTCCTATTTCGAGGGTCTTCATATTGGGTAACTTATGTGCGACCACATCCATATATTTAGCAGCCTCAGCAAAAGCTGAAGTGGCTCTAAAGGTAAAACGATAGTACGAAATCACCAACCCTTCATTGAATATAACCTCGAGAGCATCTGCTTCGCCGTTTATTATTCGTTGAAGGTTTTTCGCTATGGCTACCAAGAGGTTTCCTTCGGGGTCACTGATAGCTACCCTTGTAGTAAGCTCAGTAGGGTATTCTGATGATACCTCTTCGCGTGGAAACGGTTTGGGGAATTTTCTTGCCAATTTGTATTCTGCCCACTTCACGTACCTGCGAATGTGCGATTTTTCCTTCAATTGCTGGTTGTCAATCTTCTGGATTTCGCTGGTAAGTTGCTTCAACGCAAAGTGGCATATCAACAACTTCTCATAGTCCAGGTCTACATGTGGTGAACAGTACGGATCGCTGCCTGAACAATAAGTATATATATCGTCGACCTCTAAGTAGATGAAATCTGGCTTCCATTCAAGTTTGTAACAAAGTTTTCGTATGCTCCCAGTGTGCGCTCTTCCAAGGGCAGCGAACTCTGAAACGGCCATGACATTGAAGTCTCCTGTGAGTACAACGGCGCCACTCTGTGTGCTCTCTGCAGTAATCGTTGAATGAGCCTCTCTGAATCCTTGAAGCTTCGACCTTGTATGAATAGTAACACTTGAGTTTTCAGGATGATTAGGTGTGTTTGAGCATCCGCACTCGGGCTGCTAACATCAGTAGATACCCAGAGATTCTGAAATATTGTTGGAACCATAGTGGGCAGTGCTTCTTTTCTGCTTTTGGTAAGAGCTAAAAAGGTTACTTGTGGAAAGGCATCAAGGGATGCTGGGTGGATGATATTTGATCTTAAGTCACTGTGACTTGTCCTGGCTGAGAAGTGGTGGAGATTTGTCGTTTCCATGGAATTACCATCATCGCTGTAGCGAAGGTTTGTAACAGATTGGAAATAATTGCCAAATTTCAAGCCGCAGTCTTTCAAGAGGGAATGAAAGATCCTTGGCTGCATCGAATACGTGCATCTTTGAGTATTCCTTTGACAACCCCTCTGATACTCTAGTATTGCAAGTTGTCAACCAGGTTTGTCAAGACCACTCAAGACACTACAATCATATTCGATTGCTATCAGTCCATCACATATATCTGACCATTCCATGTTCTCATAGGCACAAATTCGAAACACACCCCAAGCCAGAAAGCCATCAATACGCTCTCTTTTAGGCCGAAAGTACAATTGGGCCACGACTTCACTGTCTGTTCCAGGTATAACTAATGCCTTCTTAATTGGTATGTCTTTAAAAGGGTAACCTCTAATGTTTGCCTTGCGGTCAGACTGCTGATGAGCAGCTTCCATAGCCATGACAAGCATTCCCGCGACAGAGTATATATTCGCTCCGTTAACCTTTACAAGAGTTAGGATTGATCTAATTAAAAGCTGCAAAAGTCCTTACATTATGATCTTTGATCCAAGAGTTCTCAGAAAGATTGATGAGGTTACGCCATCTTGGTTCCAAAGGATTCCAATCCGCAACTGGCGTTCCTAGTACTTCCAGGGGAGGGCGTTGACGAAATCTATATCCCTTACTGATCCTACTCTCTGTCCAAAATTTTCTGCTATGATCAAACGGGTATTCAGGAAGGTCTATAAGCATACTTCGATGTTGAAGCGTCTGTTTGGAGTCATTGAACATTCCTATATTCACTGAATGCCCTTGACACCATAATCGTCCAATGGCATCTGCAGCAGTGTCGACGGCAGACTTCCCGCGAACTAGTACTGAGGTGTAGTTTAAGGGATTTTTATTTGGTTTGGTAACCAGTCCTTCTCTTACAACACTTTTCAGCGTTGAGTGTGGCCCAATTTCTAGAAACTGGTCAACTGAAATCCCCGATTTGCCTGCACTAATCGTTCTGCGGAGCTTCTTTCCGTGATAACCCGCTAAATTTCCGATTGCTTGGCTGAATTTGACTGGTGATATCATATTTTCAACCCTATAGCTAGCTTTAGATGTGTCTTTGTTAGATACTTTTGATCCACTCAATGACGAAAACATTATGATGTCGTCGCTAATTGGCGCATCTGTAGAAAGGTCCGAAATCAGGACTCTATACAGCTCAGGCATCGGGTTCTCGCTGAGTCAAAACTACCTTTGCCTTGGGAAAGGCAGCTACAAGCTCGTCGGAAAAATTGACACAAGGCATATCGGAAACAGCCTAATGCACAGTATCAGAAACAGCAGCACACACTGCTCACCAGAAAGCTCCAGAGAAAACTAGAAGTAGACTAGCGCTGTAGTTTTGGAGGATTTTGTCAAAGTCCTTGGGGCCATAAGCTTTCCCAGTACCATAAACTTTGTAGCTAAGTGCTTCCCGCCAGCAAATGACGTGGTTCTGCTTTATATTCTCAGCAGCTCCTGTCTCGAGCATAGCATAGCATTTTTAGCCAAGTTGATTCAAAGCTGTCATCATTGCTAATCACTGCTTTCAGCGGATGATAATATCAACAGATTGCAATCTACAAACTCATAGTAGAGGTTCGAGAAAGATCCATACACAGAACTTGCATCTCCACTGGACGCGGTGTGATGGCCTTGATTTGGTCTACCTGACGAGTGGAAGCCATTACTACTGCTCGGAATTTTCTCCGATTGTGGATGAAGACTTGTACTACAACGAGAGTCTGTGTGATTTTGGAATGTTGTGGTGGCGTTGACCCTGAATCTAAGGGCTACACTTTAGAGCGATCGTATACCAGTCGGTGAATGTAAAGATAAAGCAGTTCCAACGTTCCAACGCGATATCCGGTTAAACTGACCTGTTGGTTATTAATAATACCGTGAAATTTGGGCATGAAATCTCCGTATGAAAACATGGACATCCGTATCTGACTCCTGGGTTGTGGCTCCTGCAATTCCTCATTTCTGAAAGAGGCTAGGCAGTATGCACCAACAAATTAGACCAAACAACATTTTGGGGGTACGGAGGTCGCGGCCAAAAGTCTTCGGTCTGGTAGGGGATGCAGAAGGAGGTTGGAAGGCAAGAGCGAGTTTAAGGGGTAATATGTAACCAGGATCTCATGCCATGTTGCTCTTTAATCAATACATCCACATTTGATCATACTACATTACTGCCCCTTACTAGTGCCAATCTCCCCTTCTGACATACCGGCTTAGCCGCGGCAATATAACGTAGCGTAGACATGCACTTGTTGTATTGGAAACAACCGGTTGGTTGTCGTACTGTTGGAATAAAGTGATTGTTGATCTCTTCTTATTAGAACCAACCATTGCTTATTCCAGTAGTACGGGACCAACAATCAGAAGAGATCAACAATTAACCGGTTGCTTCCAATGTAACAAGTGCTTGCACAAAATCTTCAGCGGCTATGCCCGTACAAGCGATCCTTTTTACTTTTGGCCGCAACCTCCCTAAATGCAACGCAAATTATATGAATTGTTAAAGAATCTAATATGCTCCGCAGTGTTATGTCAAGCAGCTCTGGCACTTATTCTCCGCATAATAACCCTCGATCGATTAAAAGTCTGTGTTGTGGCCTCTGGCACCAGCTGAACTACTGGCACGACCTGTATATAGATAGCTTCCATCACGGAAGACCTTCTTTCTTCCTCAGACTACACTCAGTACATGAACCAACACTCATAACTACGAATACCCACCCCTCTGGATGCGACTGTAGTTTCACGAAAGTTTGTGAAACTGCTTGCGCATAGGGTTACAGGACATATGTCGTACATTTAGTACGAATTCTTTGGGTAAATATTAAACCCTAACCCTTCTGGATCTCCTGTCGGTACATAGGATGTCTCTACAATCCTTATCTCGACCTGCTTCTACGTGACTATCTCCTACAGTCCCGTAGCAAACGTATTCTACTTGCCTATTCCTCGGTCTGCCTGCCCCAAATTTATCGCTTGGTCTTTACCATCTACTTGAGCTGGTCGAAATTCGTGCTATGCTAGGTTCCGTAGGGAGGTAGCAGAAAGACCACATCTCTGGGTTCTGCGATCACAATGAGTGTTCGACCCCAAACAACCTACTCCATCACCACCCTCCATCAAAACGTGGGCATAAGACATACAGTGGGTGCTGGGCCTGCCGCAATCGTAGTGTGAAATGTGATGAGAGTCATCCAGTCTGCAGAAGATGCACCGCAGCCAATGTCAACTACCAAGGCTATAAAACCAGGTTGACATGGAAGGGCTATAACAATTCTACAGTTAGCTAACCACGCAAGGTGTGGTCAAAATATGTTCATCGTTCAAGCTTACCTGTTGTGCGTAAATCAGTCCCATCACCCTTAACAAGGTCCGAAGTCGCCTCAATCCAGCAAGATCTAGATTGTGTTCAGCATAATTCTTCTTCGTCAAGAGGGCTGTTTCGATCTTCAGCATTTTGCCTTTGCTCACTGTCACCAAGGAGATCTGGAGCTTAAATCCATCTAGTACTAGCTTTACAACAGGAATAAAGAAGGACAACACCAACATGCATGTCAATTCGCATTATCTGCCCGATAATAAAGGATTATGGCGTACGAATTTAGTAAAATATTAATAAGAATTGATGACTAGTAACACCGGTTTTTTGAGTAAATAAGGATGTGATATAAAGGTAGAAATGGCATGTTAAAATAAGAGCTACAGCCGAATACATAACTAGTGCGAAAAACGTCAAAAACTTTTGGCCATCAAATTTCGGAAAACCAACTTACAAACCCGCCCCTTTCTTAATAACATAATAAATAATAATTTAGAAAAAAAGTACAATACACAAAATAAAAGAAGGTATATGGAACTTTATTTTTCTAATAAATTTATCTCGCCAAAAGGTAAAAATATTATATTATATTAAGTAGTTTAAAATATATAATTATATATTTACATAAACTAATTTTATTAAGATATAAGACTCTATCATTTAGCCCTATAAGCCTCATAAATCTTCCTAGCTAAATTTACTCTTATAAATATTTAAACTAGAATATTATTTTCTAAATCTTTAGATAATTAACTTAAATCTCTTTATTGAAGTAATTATCTTTTAAAAGAATCTTTTTCAGAGAGCTACTTTCTTTTAGGTAGCGTAACATCCGATCACGATTATTGTTCTTCGAAGGTTTATCCCCTTGAAACCGGTCTCATCCTCTGTTATGGAACAGTTAATTAGCTTCAATATAGCATCTAGAGCTGGAGCTACAAAGACTATCGCGCTAGTGCGCCGCTTCTGGGCCGGCTGTGTTCGCAGGACTCTGTGTTTTGAAGCATTCACTCGATCAAACAGAAATAGGCTCCGCGACACTATTTACAAGAACAAGGCATCATGATTAAATTAAAATAATTCAAGTTGTACGAGAGCCCCATTGTCACTAGGAATCGTACTGTTGAGGATAAGAAATAACTCTACAGGTTGTGCTTTGCTAGGATACATATAAGTAGGCTGACACACGATATGGTCGCTTTGTTGTATTTGCAGAAAGCTCGCGTTACTTTGAGCTACTCATACTATTTGCAAGGCTCCCGCAAAGTAGAATCAAGCAGTGATCCTCTTATATACCTCTGAAAAGGCTGTCCTATATGTTAGTTTCTTGGGGTGCTACATTATCATTAGAGTATCGTTAAGTGAGGGTGTACCTGCCTTTATAAATCATAGTAAATAAATCATTTTCAGTGACAGTCCTTGCTGTAAGTACTTAGAGGTCCATTGCCACTTCCCCCAGCACAAGCAGAAGTAGTATTAGACAGGCTCCTGATAGAGAGTGAGAATCAGACACTGTTTCCATCACAAGGTTTGCGGACGTGGCTCTTAATATTTGCTACCCGGCCAGCTAAATGATACGGGTGGGATATATATCACCCTCTATAGCCTCTGCTAATATTAGAAAATTGGAATGGACGAGGTTTAATATGATGAAAATAATTAAATCGATGTTCTTTATACCTTTGCCCCATCGCTATGGGACACTCAGCCTAAGTATGTAATTTTTTGACACACTGTGACTGTGCGCTTCGTCAACCGAGCCTTGCTGTAGTTTGTCTTAAGCAGTACGTGTCGCTTGTTTTACGGCACTTTGTAGGAGCGGGAATAGAGGAGTGTGGAGGGCCTTGGGTGACAGTATAAGCTAGGTAGATTCCGCAATAGTCATGGCAAGCCGACGAAAAAGCTCCTTTCGAAGGCAATCTAGCCTGTATGACACTGCTGTCGCTTCCTGTACTGATCAGTCTTAAACCATAAGAAAAATAAAGCTAGATGGTACAGACAATTCCAATAACGAACGCTACTTTGATTAGAGCCCATAACCCTCAATTCCATAATAGATTCAGAGCATTATATCTTCTTGAGCATCAACAAGGAATGCGCTTCTCTTGGAAACCGGCGGTCTTGGCAAAGGTGTATGTGTCATAGAAGTGGTGCGCGTACTTATGAACGTAGAACGACAGTGGACTGTGGCTGTGACATGTTGTGCTAAGGTTACTGAGATAATGGAGAAGAGCAAGATGATAGACACAAACATCGTTTTCCCGGCCAGTTGAGTGATTTGGGCAATTACATCATTGACAAGATGTAAAGCAGAGATAAGGGGCGTAAGCAACAACATATTGGCCAGTTGTAAGGCGGCACGAAATATCTTAGGTTAACATAACTCTCACAAATTTTCCTCATCTGACCTGTCTTTTTACTTTTTATGCCACTACTGACCTGAGCATCTGTCACGCACAAACAGGAAACTCTATAGGACCAGAGTACTGGATTCCAGGGCTTAGACTGGAAACGGGCAACTCTGAACCCAACATTTAACAACCTTACTCCGTTGGACGGAAGATATTATCCTTCCTCTCTAAGCTCTCATTCTATATCAAGTTATACAGCTCTTAAGACGGGGATACGCGGCAAATTTCCATGATAGAGCGGCATATCGTGCGCACTGCTTAATTCCTGAATTTTAACCTACGATTTGTACCAGAGCTATTCTCAGCTCTTCTCAAAACCAGGGAAGGATCCACTTGAAACCATTCTGTTCTAGTGGAAACCAAAGTGGCCCCGATAATTGTAGTTAACGCTGAGGCTAAATTCTATAATGAAAGTTGGGCATGTGCCATGTGCCATTATATGCAGACTAAAACAAATCTATAGGAGAGCTTATGTTTACTGATCTTACTCAAAGTGAATTCAGTTCTTCAATGACTAACAACTTGGGTATTCCGAGCAGACAACAGTAGCTCCCTTGTCAGCACTGCGGCAATCGTCAAGAAGCGATGATAGGAAGCTCGTCTTCTATAGCTAGAAGGTAAATTGATAGATCGTCCGAAAACTAGCTGCAAACATAAAATGGGAGGTCTTTGAAGCCTTCAAGGCACTATGGACGAATCGATGTCGCTTCTTAAAATGAATTCTTCCTCACCAGTGTATACTTGACTGACTAGCCAGCTTAACTTACGGACGATCTTTATAAAATTCCTTTTCAGTCTCAATTAACCCACTACCTTCAATACTACTCATCATTTCCCGAAGTTATCACACAAGAATCTCAATGGCCTTTTGTTTATTAAAAAAAAAACCCCTAACATAATTTTCTTTAAATAATGCAAGAAACAGAACCAACTAGTCACCGGCTAGATACCTTATTCCAAAACATCTTTTCCAAAACATCTGAAAAATTAGGATCACCTCATATTTGCTTCTTATGTAGGAGAGCTGTCACACATATACATTCTAGATAAAGTGGGATGAGAAGGATCAATTAAATAGTTTGAAGAGGGAGGGCATTGAAGATGATGAGAGTGACTGAAGGCTGGTGAAGCCGGGGTACGGGCTGTGGATAGCTGGGAGGCCGAGCGAAGAATCAAGGAGTGAGCCAAGTGCTTTCTTGGGTGCCTAGCCTAGATCACGGAAGTGGAACGAAGGGTGTAGAATTTGGGATTCATTCATGGTACCTGGCACTATGTTATTGACAACAATATCAGTGCTTCCACGGCTTTGAACGTCACATGCTGCGAAACATTGTAGGTGATGTGGGAATCATTTAGTGAGCTGTCTGCGGTTTCTGATTCGACGGGGAGGCTCATAGTCCTTGACTCAGAGGACTCAACGAACTCTCTTTATTTTCCGCCCTGGGCCTTGGTTCATATTATTCCGTCCATCCTTGACCTTAGTGGTGTTGCAACGTTATCTCGAGTCAAGTTGCCCAAGAACATCGAAGAAAGTTAAGTAGCTGTGAAATCGTCACTCCAATAATAACCTTACCTTACTTATTAAATATAAACATACACATACATATACGCATTAAACAAGACATAATAACCCATCTTTGTGAGTGGAATGAAGTACACATGATATATCCATATCAAATGAATAGACCTACCCTATTATACAATCCTATTTATGGACTCCCTAACAAAGGAAGTCACGTCCGCAATGAAGTATCCATAACCGTACACCCAATTACCTAGATTCTATTTTTTGTCGCCGGGGGTGCCCAATACATCAGCTACATTGGTCTCATGTTTCCCAAGCTCTTCATCCTCCTCATATTCCTCTTCACTCATCCTAATAAGATCATCGGCTAGCTCTTCACCTGCTGTCAAGTGGCCCTCTGGCTCAGCTCCGCGTTTGTCAGCGGTGTCTCCACCGCTCATTTGCCATTCCATGAGCTTTGAGAATTCGGAGTGGGGGTTACTGGACAGCTCGCTATAGGTACCGGTTTCGGCAACCTTTCCGTCATTCGATAGCACGATGAGTTGGTCAGAACGCTTAATCGTGGACAAACGATGAGCAATTGAAATGGTAGTATTGTGACCGCGAAGTAAGGCTGCCAGTGCAGAGTTAACGAGCGTCTCTGATTCCGCATCTAAAGCCGATGTAGCTTCATCAAGAATCAATATATCAGGGTTCTTGAGTAGGGCTCTCGCGATGGCGATTCTCTGTTTCTGGCCACCAGAAAGCTGGGCCCCACGTGCTCCAACTGAGGTATCCAATCCTTCCGGGAAATCGCTGATGAATTGGCAGTTTGCTTTTTTGGCTGCAGCAACAATTTCAGCTCTTGTGGCATGTGGCTTGCCATACGCAATATTTTCGGCAATAGATCCGGACATAAGCACCGGTTCTTGGCCAACCATACCTATCCTGCGACGGAGAGATTTCCCATTCATGGTTGATATATCTCTGCCGTTTATTGAAATTGTGCCCTCCGTTGGGTTGTAGAATCTCAATAACAATGATCCAATTGTGGACTTTCCGCCGCCACTTGGCCCTACTATGGCAACGTTCGTTCCAGATGGAATCTCGAAATCAAGACCATCAAATATGGACACAGCCGGTCGCGTAGGATATGCGAAAGACACATTAGAGAACTTTATGGGTCCTTGTGCTGAAACCACCTTAGTTCCTACAGTGGCCGGTATCGTAGGTCTCCGATCCTGTAGTTCGAAAAGACGACTAGCAGCTCCAACTCCTTTCATAAGTTCTGAATAAAAACTAGAAACTCCAAACAAACTCGAGCCCGCATAAGCTGTATACATCAAGAAAGTAGTGAGATCACCAACACTGATGACTCCACTTTTGACCATACTTCCTCCGGAGTATAGTAGAGCCAAAATGGTCATGTTGCCAAGAAATCCAGATGAGCTAAAGAAGGTTGCACTGATTAAAGCTTCTCTTTTTCCCAGAGCAAAGATCTTCTTTAGTTGGTTGTTATATCGCCCAACTTCCTGTATTTCACCAGCAAAAGCCTGACTTGTTCGAACATTTCCAAGTCTCTCTTCCGCGATTTTGGTGAGAGTTCCAAGATTTCTTTGGATCTTCCGGCTAAGATTTCGAATCGCTCTTCCGTAAAAGAAAGCACCAATCGCAACCGGTGGAAACATAAGGCATAGAATGCTTGTAAGTTTCAAGCTCACCCAGGCCATAGCGGTGAACCCCGCTCCACCACTGACAATTGCTCTTAAACCATCTGAAAGATTTTGTGTGATGCTCTTGCCTACGATGATGGTGTCTGAGCTAAGCCGGGATATCAGGTCTCCCACTCTATTAGCATCAAAGAATTCCGCGTTCTGAACATATGTCCTTCTGTAGAGCTGAGAACGAAGTCTTGCCACGATCCGCTCTCCCACTATCCGCAAAATAATTATTCGTCCGTAGTTTGCCGCAGCTCCCAAAGTTAACACACAGCCCAGAGCAATATAAAATTGTTGAATATCCAGCCCAAACAATTTGTTTTCTTCCGAAGCCTCTTTGGTTGCAAGATCTAGAATTTTCCCAATGGAAAATGGAATAGACATGGTGATTGTGGATGATATCAGTAGGAATGCGAATGCTAACCCGAGCCATTTGGCTTCAGGTCTTGCGATTTTAATCAATCTCCAGATCTCCCCAAACCCGGCTGAATTCTTCTGCTTCCCTCCTGTGCTTTGAAGTCGTGCACTAAGATTTACTTGTGAAGCTTTCGCAGCCTTCTCACTTTTCTGGAATCCGTCATGTTCCTCAAGGCGGTCTTCTTCTTCCTCTTCCTTCCTGGCCTTTTCTTTCTCAATGTGATCTTGTCTATCAGGTGGCGGGTTTGCATTCCGTAAGTGCGACTTGATACTAAAATGTCGAGTTTGTGATGCCGCGGGCCTCCACGGTGAAACTAAAGCATTTTGTAACCGCAAATGTGAAAGGATTGATGGATAAGTGGATTTTGACGGGGGAGCGAGTTGAATATTCCGGAGACCCTGGAAGCTCGAATTGTGTCTTTTGGAAACCTGCAAAGCTCCAGATAATGCCCAAGATGTTGCTAGTTTTGTGCAAAGCGTACGAGTTTTGGTAGAAAGCTGTCCGCAAGCTAGCTGGCTGACCGAGGTGCCAAAGGCATTCCTTCTCAGCACAGCTTGGCGCATTGCTGGTTCCATATTGTATGAAATAATGAAGAAACGGCTGGTATCACCGTACTATCTGATATTGGCATATCCGTCGAACTCCCATTGTCGCGTAAAATTTGAATGTTGGAGTTCTTATCGAGGATGGCTGAGAAGTGTCCGTCACTATAATTTGGTCTTGTACCCACTAGCGTTTCCGTCATCGCTTGGTGCATATTATGCATTTTATGCATTTTATGAACGATCAGCATAACTTAATTTCACGTGGGGTCATTAATTAAGCCTTGGGGCAGCTTCTTGGAACCCCTCCACGAATCTGTGTAACTATCAACAAATCGCACTCTTGTATATAGAAGACTGCACGCTCTACAAAATGCCAGTAGACTACAGCAAATGGGTACGTAGAACGGCACCCGAGCTTTTGATAATTTTCGGATTCTCGCACTTCATGCGCAAATTAAATCAAGGCTGACACTTTTAGGATGCACTCGAACTGAGTGACGACTCGGACATCGAAGTCCACCCAAATGTAGACAAGAAGTCGTTCATCCGTGCAAAGCAAAACCAGATTCATCAGCAGAGATTTGAACGCAAAAACAAAATCGACACCTACAAATATGAGCGAGTTATCAACGACGGCTTGCTCAAGCGGATCAATGGACTCATTATTGCTTTGGGGTCTCATACCAACGAAGCCGACAAACGCGACCCAGATGAGCTAATTTTCCAGTCTATGATGGAGTCCGTCGGAGAGCCAAGTGACGATACGCCACCTCCTCGGCCGGAGGGAGTGCATACATCAGAGAAGGAGCTTCCATCATACTCTAAAATGATGGCGGCCTTGATAGATCAAGTTAAGGCAAAAGTCGACGAAGAGAAACCAGAATATCGATACGAGGCATATATTACAGAAGTTAAAGTCCACCAAAACAAGATTCTTGATCTACAGAATCAACTAGAAGAGCAGCTCAAGGAGTTAGAGCTTGAAGAGAGCAAAAAGATTACCAGTGAAGGTTATAAGACCGGTTTCAGCACCTCTCACGTTGCCAAGTCCGAACCTCTTCCTCCTCCAGAGCCCAAGAAGCCAGCAAATAAGAAGCAAAAGGTCCAAGCCGTCGAAGTCTTAAATCCACATGCACTTGCTGCCAAGGATGCCCAATCCTCCGGCGCAGATGCTGACATTGATGAACCTGTTGTGGAAGATTCGGATGATGATGCAGAGGCCGAAGTTACTGAACTCGGCAAGGCGTTTTCGAAGTTCAAGATGGGCGACTATCGGTCGTGTTTAGAATTCATTTCGAAGAATCCAGCTGTGTTGGCAGAGAGGGAGACAGATGGCCTACTAGTCATGGCTTTCAACGCTGCAATGGACGATAAACAAGATTTTGCTCGACAATGCGTACACCAAGGTTTGCTTTTACAATATTGTAGAGCCCTTGGTAAAGATGGTGTTGGCTTGTTCTTCAAACGTATCACAACCCAAGGACATCAAGCCCAGAAGGTATTTTTTGACGATGTACAATCCACTTACCAAAAAATCAGAGTTCGGTCGAAGGAGATCATGAAGCAAAGAGCAGAAGAAGAAGCCGATGGCTCAGGTGGTATCGAGCAAATTCAACTTCATGCTGTGGATCCAGGAACGGCAATCAATATTCAAGTTCCACCAACCGGCTCCACAGAACCTGATGTTATCGAAGCAAGAAAATTATTTGAAGCATTCCCCCCGGGTCTACAGCGCGCACTCGAAAGTGGTAGTCTAGATGAGGTAAACAAGGTTTTAGGCAAGATGAGTGTGGAGGAGGCAGAGGAGGTTGTAGGTCAACTTGGCGAAGTTCGTGTCCCTTCCCTTGGAAACCGTGTGGAATGAGACTAACATCTATATAGGGCGGTATGCTCTCTCTTGAAGAACAAATCATCGATGCCACAACAGAGGAAGGTCAAGCCGCACTCAAGGAGTTTGAGGAACAAGAGAGAGCGGCCGGGACCGTCAACAAAACAACACAACAACCACTAGCTGAGAAGTATTCTGAAGATCCCGAATGAATGAATATAGGCTGTGAATGAGAAAAATAAGTTAAGGCGCCAAAAGGAGCGAGTGGCAAAATTGTTTATTATCAAAAGGAGCATAGCGAGGAACATAGCGGGTTTGTTTAGTGTTACGTTAATAGTAAGCTATATTTTATTCATGCCGAATGAGATCTTCTAGCAACTCATGGACATATCCCAGGATTTCACAAGAGAATCACTTTTAGCACTCTTGTAACTGGATATAATTCCATTCACGTGATTAGATTAAAGTCTTTCGGTAAGAAAAGGGGTTGAAATAAGTGAAACAATCGAGATTTCATTTGTGACATTCAATCTCGCAGATTCATTTTCCACTCATTTATGCCCGGCTATCACCCTACACAAAGAATCTATGATATTTTGCTAGCTTATCTAACACCATATATGCCATATGGTTTCACCCAAGCCTTTTGATAGCCTTAAATCTGAAAACTACCTATCGAGCTTACCATCTACTTCAATTCATCAACTGTTCAGCATCGCAGTAACATCAGCATCTAAATCGTCTCCAAAGTCCGGGATCTCGTCCCCCGGACTTAGTTTCCGCTTCTTCAAGCTTCCTCCAGTAGCATAACCACCCGTGTACGTCTGTGCCCCACTCAAGCTAGAAAATAAATCTGCACCTGCCTGGGTTTGCTGTCGATAAGATCCGCTATGGCTATTTGATGATCCCAAGTTCAGGTCTGGAATAGGTTCTTGAGGAATTTGCGAATAGTTAGTAGGTGGGGTTAGGGCCTCAACTTCTGGTCGATCAGGCTCAGGAACTGGGGTTTGAGGGGAGTTCCTCATTCCGGGACTGTCGCTAGGTGTGGCTGAGTGACCACGTAGGATACTATCTTCAACTTCTTTCTTCTTAGCATTGATTTCGGCTCTACGAGTAGATAGCTCTTTCAACTGGGCCTCTTCTTGGAGCAAAGTCGCTTGGTTTGTGGAGAGAATTTTCTCGAGACCTTCGATGAGTAGTTTCCGAGCTTTAATACCTTCCGCAACTGCTACTTCAGCACTGGCCAGGGTGCCGAGTAGGCCATTGAGACGGGCAGCACGGACGGGAGGAATTGGGATCGTGGCATTTGGATCCATCATCTTCTCATAGTCATTTTTGGCATTGATGATGGGTGTTTTCGCCTGGAGAAGATGCTTCGTGATAGCTTGCTGCGGTGCAAGTAAAGGGGCAAGTTCGTTTGGGATAACAGGCTTTGAGCCAAAGAGTGAACCACCTCCAGATTTATGAGCAGCAGCTCGAGATTTGTCAAGCTCTAAAATAATTAACAACAAATCTCTCGAAAAGATATGATGATATCTTACCTTCAATTCTAGCTTCAATTGCATCTTGTATTGGTCCCTCGAAAACCTGACGTGATCTCCATACATCAACCACCCTTTTTAGTTTTCCTTGGATATCACTAGATGCCCCCTTATAAGCCGATGCCGTAGCTTCTGCAATAACTGGTGAAAAAGCTGTCAGGAAATCCTCCTTGTTTCGAGCCTTGGATTGTTGTGCGACCTCTACAATACAAGTTTTCATCAGCAGGGAGGTTCCAACTCATTTTTTAAACATCTTCAGGCAGGATAAATATAATTAACGAATTATTAGGTTTCAGGTGCGTACCGTTTGCAAGGTATATCAAGTTCAGTCTCTTGTTACTGCTTGAGTCCTTAAGACGTTGCAGCCAGAGCTGGCCAGTGCGGTCTGCATGTCTCCTGAAAACTCGCATTAGTACTGCACAATCAAAGACATGTCGGGTAGAGAATTGGCAGGACTGTTTGCGTACCTATGGAACATAACCCATTGGGCAACAGTGACCTGGCTTGCGTTAGAGAATGCAATCAAGAAAGCGTCAGGCTGAACCTACAATACTCTCCTGTGTTTCGTTCAAGGCAGATAGCTTTGCTAGCACAGCATCATCCGTATAAGCCATCGTGGACTGTGCCAATCTATCAGTCTACTTGACTAACTGTATGTTCGCGACAAAAGAGAGTTGCGTTTCTTCTCAAGGCAAAGGGCGTTTTGGGTTGTGTGCGTGTTGTTTACGCAGCTCTAGAAGAGCTACAGATTTAAATATTACGTTGCTATGGCGAGTAGTCAGTTGGATATTAATTAGGTAGGCAGTCGATTCTTCAGTCCTCTAAACTAGATATAAACGTTGGAAGAAGAGAATGAATCCAACTTGTTGTTTGTGTTGCAAGTGGATTGAATTTGTAGTAGGCAAGCTCAAGGCTAAGAACAGCTTTAAGGCTGTGCGGCAAGTTCCGTAGCCGCGATGGCCACCTCGACTTTCAATACCGTTGACCAAGAAATAATCAAACTCACCATCCACAATACAACATAAATAATACAAAGGAATCAACATGGCAGATAGATTCCCTTCCTTAGAGGACTTTGATTCCAGTGGTACGAACTCCTGCAGAATTCATGGAAACTACAAGTACTGACAACAAAGCAGCCCAGTCGCAACCAAAAGGTGACTCTGGATTTGAGACTGCTGGGACTGACGACTTCTTATCCCGGGAAAAGGCCCTCTTGGGGGACGATGCTGATCAATTCGCGACTGGCAATGACAACGCTGCCTTTGTGTCTGAAGATGATGACGATCTCCTAGGCGGAGGTGATGCCAATGGTGGTGAGGAAGTTATCGAGTTCGAGAGCTCTTTTCCTGCTATTGATACCCGGAATGATGTAAGAATGGCACTCTGTAATCATTTTGGAATCTGGACTGACTATTTGGTAAAAGGCTGTAGCACCAGGCGGACAAATCACCAGCTCCTATTCTAACTACCAAGCTACCGCTCAAGACGAAGAAGAACCCGAAGTCCTCCAACAATGGCGAGCCCGCCGCGATGCTTCTGTTGCCGAACGTGCAGAGAAAGCCCAGATCAAACAAGAGGAGACCATCAAGGAGGCGCAACAAAATATTGATGAATACTATGAGAACTACAACGCCAAGAAGGAGAAAGCTATTGCCCAAACCCGCCGGGATGCCGAAACCTTCCTTGCGAACAGAGAAGATACCAGCGCCGGTGGCACAAGCTGGGAGCGCATTGCAAAGTTAGTGGACATCAGTGGGAAGGGACCAAAGGGAGGTGCGAGCGGATCTGGTAAGGAGAAGATGAGGGAGCTATTGCTCAGCTTGAGGAAGGATGAGAAGGCTCCAGGAGCTACTGGCTACTAAGTGTGACTGGCTAGCATACTCGATAATGTTTATGGAGTTGTGGGTGTAAGATCAAGCTTGCGGATTGTATTTCAAGACAGCCTCGGGCACCTAACCGGTTGAGGGCACATAGGCGTTGAAAATACACGATATTCTATCATAACTTGTCTGGATATTTGCACATAATCACTTGCTTTCTACGTCTTTGCTCAGGATGTGAATATCCAATCAATTACATTTTGCGCTCTATTGCGGTTGCAGAATCAAGCAGTCCTTATTAACCGGCCGCAACTTGCAGCATATCCTACGTCCTATATGCATATCTCGAAGTCTACTTAAGTCATGTTTTGTGGAAATAGCAAACTTGGTAGCTACATCGCGGCCTCGAAAATGGAAATTGAGATTCCCATCATATATTATGAAACACGATTTGGCTCCTAGTCTGTATGAGAAGTCTTAGAATAATGAAATCGTTTCAAAGGCGGCCAAACGAAACGGACACAAATACTAGTTCTCTTCCATACCCGTAATCCAGGAAGGCAGAAACCTTACATCTTTTTGAGAATTTGGTAAAAATTAAGAAACTGGATGAACTAAACAAGGTACTAAACGATACACAAAGGCTGGTAAGTAGAGCCAAGGGTGCCGATACGAAGACAAGGGTGGCTGCAGCCGTTAAAAGTAGAATCTATAAAGGGGTGTGCTATATTTCATACGAAGATCGGGAGAGCGAAACCATCCTGTTCTCATCAGTGCGAGCAAGGGTATGTTATCCTCACAGATATGGGTGCAGTTGGTCCAGAGGCTTCATCGTCTTAAGGAATTCTATTCGGCTTCACTGTACAATCCCTAGTGCCCCTATACACCCATTCATTTCTGCTTGCTCGCGTCCAAATCCAAATCATAACACTTAGTTCTTGCTGAACCAAGTTTTATGCCCTAAAAGCATGCGGGTCATCATGTACATCGATGCTACGGATCCGTCAGTACATTCCCAGATAGAGCGCCTTTCAATGAATCAACACGCACCTCCAAAACCTCCCCACAGCATGACATAGTATGGATAGAGCATAATCTTTGCCTTAGGAGTCTGTTATAACATGTAAGCGTTCAGCATTCGGCTATCGACGGTGCTTTTGTCTCGAGAGAAACATACTTGGTTCCATTGGCGGACGTGGTTCTTTTGGCCCTCCAAGAACATTTTTTGGAAGTGAGGCACACGATTGACGCGGTTGATGTAAAGGCTAGATGTGCCAGGAAGTTAGTAAGTCTATTCTCTGCGCTGGATCAGACCATACAGTGCAGGTAGCTTGGTGCATCAGGCTACGACAGAAGCCCCTGCCTAAGCATTTTGGCCATGTTTTCTCTGGAGGGTCTCGAGAATGACTAATTGGGTACTTACCGCGACATTGCGAATGTATTTGTGGTTCGTTCAAGTTGGTTTTTTGCGATGGGCTGATTTGAGAGTTGAGGTTGAAGTCGATTGAAGCTCGGAACTAAAGTCTTGGCGGCACTAGTCAAGCTCCATAATAATTTGTATTTTGTTCAACACCAATGTCAACAAGATATTGCGTACCAGCACATCACAGAGATGCAATGGCGATGTCATTAAGTCCTATTCAGCACGCCAATTGGGCTCCGCTCGAATCGCATACACAGTATGCGACCTGCCTTACAGCGGCTCCTTCAGAGGCCAAGTTCGCTCGATATACTTCGGCAAATAGTTAGCACGCCAACTTGTTTTCCGGTCTTGGGGAGAAAATATTGTTCGCAGATGAAACATAATTCTCATATCCAATCTTCCACGTTATTCGAAAGCCTTGATGTAGTTGACAATGCTAGTGATAAGAGAGTTGAAAAATCTGTGCTGGATGAAATTGAAGCAAACACAACAACCGCTCCGACACGTCAACGATGTCGAGATGGCATACCTGTTCTTGACTACGGCCCTTGGAACAGTCTCTCGCCTGAGAAAGTCGCATATGAGTCCGAGCTGGAAGACGCGCTCAATGTATCTGACAGAACCTCCTGGCCAAAGCTGCTGGATAATCCCATCCATCGAAAGGATACACGACTGTGGGCCTGTCTCCTAGACTATAGACAAAGAAAGCATGGACTCCAAGGTGTATATCCGTTCTGGGAAGCTGTAATGAAAGGTGATTTGGAACTACCATTGACGGGACCTCTTGCCAACAAGTTCTGGAAAACTTTTTTGAAACTAGGATTTCAAGATGAAAGAATCCTCAAGCAGATAATTGAAATTGCAAATCGGATACTAGATTCCAAAGGCAAACGTTGGTCACGACTTTACACTACAGTTATTCAACACTGCCTGTTAAGTGGTTATGCCTCAGACGATTATGCGTGGCATAAGTGGCACCATCGGTTATATCCTCGTTTTGGACCAGAAAAGAGACTATTCAAAGAAATGTGCAGACAAGTGGCTTTCAGAAAAGGTCATATGCCAGGGTTACTAAGAATATACTTGTATAACAACCATAGGGATCTTTATTCTACGGTCGTTCCAACGCTATGTGCGCAAGGGGATTTCGTAGCTGCCAGAAGATGGCACTTTGACCTCTTGAAAGTAGGCGACTTGCCAGACACCTCGGGAAACATGGAGCCTTTGTTTCGGTTCTTGTTATGGTACAATCCTAAACACGCCGTCGAGTTAGCTGATAGTCTCGCTGGCAAGGGAGTAGAGATACTGCCAGATTCGAAGCTCACCTCAGGGCTATCTAACAAATCCACTAGCCCGAAAAAATCAAAAGAAGATTTGAAAGTATCACGAACTATGATGGATCTTATCCACGGAGAGAAATTTGGAATTACTGCCAAAGAATACAATGATAATTATGGGGCCAAATGGTTCGCCACAACCTGGATATCTCTTGACATCTCAATCAACACTATCGGCGCACTTGGTATGGATTGGATTGGTCCTTTGTCATTGCAGGCAATTGCCCTCCGAGAGCGAGATGCAGATAAAATTACTCGCCGCATCAATCAGCTCCAAGACATTGGAATATCAATTGGCAAATCGTTATATTCTCGTGCTGTAGAGTTTTTTGCCCGAAATAAGAAGCAAGAACTTTTAGATACCCTTCTTGCAAGTGATCAGCATCCAGATGTGCTAGAAGATCGTGATGTACAGGATGAGCTCATGAACTCATACGCTCGCGCGAAAGATTGGTCTCGATATAGGCTTGCGTTAGCATTGAGGTTCGTTGGGAGTAAATCAAATCCAGTCGACACTCATAACATCATGTTGCGGAGTTATTCAACCATCGGAGACACTTCCGCTATGCTTATTAAATTGCGGAAGATGCAAATCGAGGGTACCCCAGTTCAAGCAAAAACTGTCAAGTACTTGATGGCCCATGTCTTGAGAAGGCGTCGACGAGGCAAAAGACCTATGACGCAGGACATTGTGCAAGTCCGAGATGACTTGGACCATGCTATTGACCTTTTAAAAGGCATCATGTTGTCAGGGAGTTTTGTACCTGTCACCTTCTGGCGGGAGATTCTTAAGCGGCTGGGGATGCTTCTTCGACTGGAAGATCTTGCTGCTTTGTGTGACTTCCTGGCCACTTGGTATGGACCAACCTGCGAAGCGATGTTCCTTGACCCAACGGCGCTGGATCGCTGGCACAGATACCAGACTCCTGATAAGATGCTCACCACTCACCCCATGCATCCTCTCATGATATTATTCTCCCCAGGTCTTCAAAGTGCAATCGTGGAATGGGGCTTTATCAAGAGTCTGGATCAAGATCCAAAACCTTGGGAACACATGCCGAGGTTTGATGCTGGAATACAGATATTGAAACGCTTGAATCAACGTGGTGTTTACATCTACTTCAATACCCTTCGAACCTCCATTTTTGACCGTCTGGTTCTTCTTTATGGAACTGCGAAGTCCAATAGGCTACGAAATAGGGCAGCCAGAATTCGCAACCCCCTGAAATTGGGTGATATGGTACACCAGATTCATGAGACAGTTGGAAGACAGTTGTTCAAGCCATCAGACCTTGTTAAAGATATTAGAATAGTTGAGCGCAACAGAATCACGCGGCGGGATGGTAAGCGTATACGCTATTTAAAGACGAGGGATCCGTATATCTTAAAATTGAGAGAATCCGCCTCAATTTCATCTGAGAAGGATCGCAGAGGCGTCAGATGAAGGATCGTACGGGGATAAATAGGAATTTCTGTCCATGTCACCTATTGCGTTATTTTCAGCTCTCCAGTGCCGTCAGACTGACCTCCTATGTGAACAGTTCAGTGGTGTTTGATAATGTCTGGCGACTTTGAATCATGTATGTCACTCTTGGTATTATCCAATCAACCCTGGATACCAGGGTGTTCTTGTTTTTCTATCCACTTATTAACATTACCGACTATACTCATCATTATCACCGTCTTCCACGTAGCTTCTCTCGTAAAACCCAGGAAAGACGAGTGTTCGGAGAACAAGGTTTTCTAGCAACACTGCAATGAATTGAAGAAGCTATTATATAGAGGTATGACTTCGTTGCGCATCTTAGCCTGAGCAGATCGATAGCGTCATTTCAAAAGGTGGAATATGAAAATGAAATCTTCATATTGATTGACTTAAGATCTATACTGTGCTTAGTAGTCAGGACTGCCAGTTTTAGACAGAATAAGAATCCTCCTATACAGCTGTGGGCCAAATTTATACGGAGCCAGCCACATATATATCATTAACATACTAGGTAACCAACATTTATGCACTATTAAATACCCCTACGATCCAGCAGCTCACCTCACTGTCAAATCTTAAACTCCCACACGCAGTAAGCTTAAAGGTACAACGACACCATTACATATTCAGTATGCAACAACAAAATTTATGTTCAATTAGCCTTTCCTTCAGCTCTCGATAGTTCTAACGAGCCGTTCATAATAGTGTATTGGGGTTGCTAGGAGTGTTCCTATAGTTAATCTCCTTTTTGAGACTCTGCTCATTGAGCTTTAAATTTCCAGCAGTAATCTTACCCTACAGCCCAAGCATTAATTCCTTTTAGCAATGCATTTTATAATCGGCCGTCTATCTACCAACCCCAACATCGCAATAAGTATCGATTTTTTGGTGTAATTTTCATACTTGTAGCTTGTTTTGCTCGCTCTTGTCAGTTTTTGTCTTTTTTTCCATTCCTTCAAGTATTACTTTCAGTCGGCGCTATTCACTAATTTATGGTAGCGAGGAAAGAAATAGTTAAAGTAAGAATCACCGCTGTCAAATGCGTGTTTTAGACATTGTCTTTGGTCAGATAATTTGACTAATATATGATATTCTATATGCTTATTATAACCTCATTTCTTCTAGTCCAGGAAGGCAATGTGGGCTCCCATAGGCTGCGCGAATCTGTAGGTGTAGTCGTGTCATAGAACCGAAACAGAGAGTTATTCTATTTTCAAGCTCAACAAGATAATTTTAATTCTAACTCATAACCTGAAACTTTGTGCATTATTACATAAAACAATGTAAGCTTGTTGAACACCTTCTACTCGTTATTCTGTGTTTGGTACTAGTATAGTTGGCAAGGACCTTATGTTATACTATGAGGGGAGGTTCCTCAAAATGTATGGTAGGGTTCTGTATACGGTGTAGTCTAAGGAGGAGAAGAGGCGTTGCTTGTTCTCACGAAGCTATATACTGTAATACAAATGTGGGGCTACCCTGGTGTGCCTTAGGCCACAACAATAGTTCATTGTCAATTGTAGGTTAAAGTTCTGCCGCCAGAATGGCTGTACAACGGTTATACATTGGCCGCTGATTTCCTCTGTATGCCCGACACTGTTAATTATTACAGTTCTCGGCACTCTCCTCGGAGCATCAGATCCGACATTGAATATCATATCGCTGATTTGCAGGTAGACATGCTTTTGGGGCGAAGTAGTACGTTAGCTCCGTAAACTACTTCATCAAGTATAATAAGCTGCAGTGCTATACGCTTTAGCAAGCAAAATTAAACCGTGCATACCATTGATCATAATATTCAAAGATGAGCGAACTTGATCCAGCCTCATACTAGAGTAAGTTTTCACCTTTTATATTCAAATCATGGTCGACAATCTTAAGCTCTTGTGGATAAAGCAGGGAACGTTCATTTTATATGAATTGCATAATATTGTGAAAACTTTTGCACTGATAAGTCTCTTAATCACGATATGTTTGAATTTGTGACCGAATTGTCTATTACAACACTATAGTCAGAACTTAGTATTGTGTGGAACGTATATTTATTCAACTTGCTTGATTGACACCAGACAACAACTTCTCAAAATTTGAACCATAAACAGCCCTGGTTATCACTCCTTTAAATGTTAAATGTAGCACGGCCCTTGAAACTCTAGAATTAAAATATTCTCAGATATCAGACAATCTGACTGTACAGTTTAATAGCTTTTTCTTAGGGTACACCATAGTTAAACTTTTGTCAAAGATATGTGGAAATTGGTCAGGTAAACTTAAGGAAATATATTGGAAGTACAAATTTGATGGATATATCAATTGTCGGGGGAAAAAATACTCAGACGGTTTATTGAGCTTCTCCACTTTCATGTGAAATATGGGGCATTTAGGGGCTCGGTTAATGAAGTGGTCCACATGTGATATATATTTGGAACAAACTTATGATTTTCTCTTTTTGTTCCTGACTGCTACCAATCGATCATGGATCTAACACCATTCCAGGAGTTAGTCAAGCCCTCTGTCCAAAAATTTCTGTTGAAGATATTGCTTTGCAGCGGGTGAGCTATAGCATGTTGCATTGTCTCTTTTCCTTTGGGAGACCAACATTCCATTAGTTTTAGAGGGATGATGCATCCCTTCTTCCTTATGCGAGAGCTTGTGTCAGTCTCAAGGACTTGTGCGTTTCCTTCGCTCATATATCTTAGACCATAAGAATCGAATAGATCTCTGATCATATTGCCTCGTTCAGCCATGTGCCCCTTGTTTAAGTTGTTTCTTTGCTAGATCTACTTGCACGATTTGCAAAATGGTCTACCAATCATCAGTATGAACCAATATAACAAGTTCGTACTGCACCATGTAGAAAACTAACCTGCAAAGACGCGAACATAAATGTAAGTACTAGTGTGACAAGACCGATAACAACTACAGGCTAATAATACACAATTAGCACATCAACAATGCAATGCTTGATCTGGAGGTGTTCACTAACCCAAAACGCCCACCACCAACTTTCATTTCTCTGGTCGTACCACAGAGCCCAAATACTACTTGGACGGTAGGTCTTCACATACGCCTGTAAATCTAGCAATCGCTTGCCGAAGAATGGGAAGTCGGATGAGGGGCTGTACTGTGCAGAAGGGTCACCAGAGTTAATCTCCATGTAGAAACAGTGTAGTTCCCTGGTATCCCAGCTTTGACTACAGAGCTGTTGAAGTAGGGGGTCAGCAAACTGCAAGTAATCCTCCGAGTGCGACCAAGTTTCTTGATATGCAGAGAAACAATCCGCAGGCGAATACTTCGTTTGACTAAAAATAATGCGGTAAGTAAGTAGAACTTCTTTAAAATAGTCGCAAGCTTGGTTAGAAATATCACTCCTGTAGGAGTAGTCTGGAGACGCCTCATTAAATATCCTAAGTGATTTTGACATCAGTCACAGTAATCACCAGGGGTATACGTAGGATGTGTAGTAGGGTTTTCCTCTTACAATGACATGAGGGAAGGGTGTTTCTTTGAGTTACAGCACATGATCCGACACAGGGAAGGAAAGCGAAACACCTTCAAAGTCTTTGCGTGACTATCAAATTCCAAGTGTAGACTAAGATTGTCTACCCATTCAATCTTCACAGAGGCAACTCGATGTAAGATATGGAATCCTATATAGTTTGGATCAATCATTTCCTCAATCTCTCGGCGGGATGTGCTCTCCTGGCTGCGAGGATTCCTTCCGCTACGAACTGGCATAACTGCTCCAAACCGGTTAAAAAGCATATGCAATGGTCGGTCCACACTTTCTAAGTCTTGACTGTATTGTGTAAATGTTTTAGATGTGTACTGACGCCAGGACCTAATGCCGAAAACTGGGCCGTCAGGATCAAACTGTTCAATTTCGTCAAGATTGTTTATCGGGAAAGATTTCGGAGGAACTATTGAAAGGGTATTGAGCCGAGGATTCACGTTTGGGGAATAGAATAGGCCTAGTTTGTTCAGGTGTTAGTATTGATCTATATGATTGTTTTTGGGGTGGCTGACAGATCCATCCAAGAGCTATAAAGACTAGTTGCTTCGCAGCTGATCGTTCATCATCAGTGTACCTCAGTAGACCTTCATTATATAGTGTATCGACAATGTCGACAAGGGAAGCCTCCTTTTTCTCCCGTAGTACCTTTATAATAGTCTCAAAGAGCTTGAAAGCAAGATCTATATCATCATCGCTTGGAAGAATGACATTTGGGTCATTACCGGCAAGTAGTATCATGAAAAGAGGACTCCATGCCGTTCTAATCTTGCCTTCGAGAAACGAGGTATACCAGCGGCAAGCTCCGCGGAGGATCTCTGAATGATTCTCCTCGGATACTTGAGTCACCGCAAAAATGAACGCCTTGCGGGGGGGTCCTTCCATAGAGGACATCTGGGAACTGGAGCCATGCGCAGTTGATGCGTTCCCTTATGACTATAGTTAGTTTTGATGACACAGAAGGTGTTGAGCGCCTTACATTCTGAAAGCCTAGTCATTGTACGCTTAAAGCTTCCGGTCAACGTAGATGTAAAGCTTCCCCACGCTGAAGATGCTGTCCGTGTGCTGGCTGCTGCGTTGCCACGTTCGGGATATCTTGGACTCTGATCCTAGATGATTGGGTCAGGAGGGATGAGTTTATAACCACCGTGAAAGTACGTACTCCTCTGTTCCAAATCCTACGCACAGAAATTGTACGCCTATGAGCGGGAACTTGGCTCTCCAGATCATTTAAATCCAGTTCCTGAAGTTCTAAACTCTCACGATGACCAGCATCCATAACTCAGACGTTTGCGACGCAAAATAGCCTTGATGAAATTCGAAGTGCTTCCAAGCTCCTTACGAATCGTATATAGCTGTTTGGTATCAACCTTCAAAGTGTTTCGAAGATTCTCCGCGGGGGGGGTGTGGTCTCCTAATACAATCCTAAAATAAGGCTGCACGCTGACACAATAAGACTCGCTGCTGTGAAGGAAGATAATCCTTCCACTGAAAAGTTGATAACCGGCTGCCTGTTCACACATCAACGGCCTGGCGTCCCTCACCGATACAGTAATGCGTAATTCCTTCCATCTCTTATCAAATCAACTACCCTAGAACCTGACAGCCTCACTGTTTGTATGTTTATGCATCACTGTACAGATGTATGACGCCCTTCTACCCAGTCCCAAACCCATCACAGCCGGTTACCCCACGAAGCAGTACCAGGTACCTGGATTCGTATAAACCACTGAACATTATTGACGGAGGAAAACTTTCTCCGTCTCCCCTTAATAAGTATTGGACAATATCTATTAAAAAAAAGTACCCGTACAGTAGAACGAGGATAATGGAGGTACTCAGAAAGCAAGTGGATGAAAGGAGATATGTCCCTTCTATTCTATTGAAAAGCTTCCTGGGAAAGCAAAAGTACCGTGACAGTACCGAAGTCATATTCTCAGCCTAGTCTGCCTTCCTCCCCGGATTTGCAGCTGATGGGGAGTGTGCCCATGGTAAGGTAAACGATAGGTCGACAATTCCCTTCCGGGTGGCTTAGGTGGAACATAACGCCCGTATGTGGTCGGCGCTAATCAAGTGGTATAATACAAAGAAATCACGCAGTTACACTTATGACAATTTATTACTACTAAGTGAACAGCTTGTGTGCAAATTAGGAGTGTTTTAACCTGTACTTTTGTGACGCATAGAAGCGGAACCTATATGCATCCTCGATCATTGTTAGAAACAATAATACAATTTCAAATTCTACACGCGGTGGAATATATCTACAGAAGATAGAAACCCATCTGTCCAAATAGTAAAGTGAGCTATTTGGCCTAGCTAAAGAGTTGTAGATGGGTCTAGAGGTAGTTCATCTGAGTACAAAGCATTGGTAAGTTGGGTGGCTGAATATCCCGCCATACTCTGCGGACTATATTAGATTGCCATCCCTTGATATTGGAGCAGGCTCACTATATCTTGGTTATGACTATGGATCTTGTCTCTATACTCTCTCTAGGGGCCGCATCCTTGGATGCTCTTGGGTTGACAAAGGACACATGAGGACAGACTGAGAATGTCAGCACGCCCAATGCAGTTGAAAAATAGCACTTACACCGACTATGCGAGCCGCTAAAAGTATCGTACATCACAAACACGTACGGTTCCTCCGACGTTTGGTTTTCTAACCAGAACCTATAGGTGAGAGTATCAGCCTATGTTAGGATGTGCAATTCGCGGTACACACCATTTGTGGTTCGGGTTATAGTGCAAATAATAGACCTCTCCAACCATTGTTGGTATTATGCGATCCGTAGGGACAAGGTCACTGGGATCTACCGACCGACTGTCGCATAGGGCAAGCGGCCGATCCTCAAGCACCGGTATGAGACTTCTCCATGTGCTAACTCTTGTCAGTGATATAAGGTATCAATCCGAAAGGAAACTTACTTGACTATTCTAACCCGAAAGCCAGGTCTTAAAAATTTATGCTTGTCCTCGGCCGACATATACCGCTCGATTACGACAGGACCTGAATCGATCGTGATATCTATTGTTGCACAGGTCAATGCCAATGAACCCCATGTATGTTTCTTCAGGTGGATCCTATTCTGTGGGCCTCAAACTCACCGTTGTGCGCGCCACGGGCCGGACCTTCTTTGAGGAGTGGGTCGTTGAGGTCTAGCTGGGTCCTCTGAAATGTGACATTCTCTCTCAGACGTGAATCGTAGCAGTGCACATACACAGCTTGCATCTTGTCCTTGAGAAGCTGCTCGGTCTCGGCTTTGTATCGCGAGACATCGAATGCCGATTTGAAAATGGCGATATCGCTTTGATGGTCCAAAACTTCAAATCCACAATCGTCAATCTTGAATTGGCTTTTGCTTTCTCGTATGTCTCGGATCAAGATATTGGAGTGTTCTTCCCATTCCAGATTATCGACTCTTTGCTTGTCAGGATCGAAGCCATCCCGAGGAGGTAAAAAACACCAGAACGGCTTTTCCTCCTCATAAAGAGGCAGTTTTTGGAGGTATTCAATGCTAGCTTGAACGGCTGGCATTCTGAACAGTTCTTTGTTTCTCCTTAGCTATATTATCCAGTTCTAGGTGCGGCATACTCACTTTCGTTTTACTCTTTGGGAGAGGCTTCACCAATCACGTCACAGCGCAATCTTTCTCGACACGTATGTATGTGGTGGGTCGCGTTCTATGCTCGTAGAGGGGTCAAATGCCACGCATGTTCGTTGCTGTTGGGTCCTGCAATTCAATTACGTGCATTCAAGTTGCCTCTAGATTGTGGTAGAACCGGAACGAGAAATTGTCTAATCATCTACTCACGATCGTGTAATGTGACATGTCCAACAACGTAGCGTCAGACAACTGAAGAGAGGTAGGTTCATTCCGTGTTTTCGTACGAGAGGTATGCTCATACTGGGAAGATGATCCGAGGAGGGTAAGCTCGCCAAGTGTCACGTGGATTCCAGCTACATTGCGCTTTGTAATATAGTTGTATTCACTCTATACTATGCACTCTTCACGCTGGCGTCGACAAGCAACAGGTACTAGCCATAGTATCCAAGGAATTTATATTATAATACGTAGACTCCCAGCTCGGCAAAGAGGACTGATCTTGAGCGATAGTCAAGCCTAGAGACAACTTGGTGGGTGGTGTTGGGTGTCAACCCAAATTGTTTCACCACTACCATCATATGTATATCTTAAGTATTTTATTACCATAGGTTACAATATATCTGTAAATAAGAGCATGACAAGGTGGCAAGTTTGAGGGATTTAATTTGAGGGGCTTGAGTCTCATGGCTGCTCTGGTGCGTGTGATCACGTATGCTTCTTTTGTATGTTATCCTTCCGTATCTTTGGTTACAAAGTATCTACTTAACTACAACGTACTCTTCCACGCATCTTTCCCCCCATCTATATCAGACATACGCTAAAGGCTAATTTAAATTACTAGGCCGAATTGGGTCATATATTCGTATATTTGTTCATTCTTTCCGTTGTCGTCCCGGCAGCTGAAGATCCAATCATAGCCTCGAGGTCTAGCACTAGCCTATTTAGTGTATAGTGTATATATCACGTGTATCTGGTGCCTCAGGCGCGGCTTCGCACTTGTCAATCAGGTCTCGCCGTCTAAACAAGACAGGACTCCTCAAGGCACCTCCTTATCCTCACGCTGTCGATTCTTCCAATCATCTAATAAGAAAGTCTCCTCTGCGAGACTGCCAATCGAGAGGAACAAAACTTTGCGCAGCTGTAGTCATCTCTGCGCTCCGTCTACCTGCCCTCTGCTCTATCTCTCTCTATCTCCAATCAAGCCCGAACCGGTATTCTCGCAATGGATAACACGAACCAGCAGGTGAGGCATCTTTACTACATATCTTTTAAAGGTCCTTCCTTTGTTCAGTGACAGAAACATTCCGAATTGGCCTCCTTTATTTACTTCAGAACCAACATCTTACTCAGAGCGGACTTGGCTGACAATCACTCGAACAGGCGCCTTCGCGCTCTCCATCTCCCGCAGGATCCTCATCATCGTCATCTACAGCTGATGCGGCTCCAATCGAACACCTCTTCAAAGCTGTTGACCACCAAGGTTTCCCAGAAAGTGGAAAGGCAAAGGCAAAAGTCCAACCATGGCGCGACTACTACGCTCCCCAAAAGCCCGCAAAGGACGGAAAGCTTCTTGTTGCATGCCCTAAGATTTGTACATTTGGTAAGACTCCTTCTCAGGATACAAGCCTCCAATATCGTTGACTTATGGTGGTTTCTAGGTTCTAATAACCTAGGTGGTCTTTGAGGTAGGCGTATACGACAAAAACGTCTCTCTCTTCGGTTGCGAAGGGTAATATGCGGAACGATGTTGGCGGATCTGTTTAATGGAAATTGGAGCTGCCTTCGTTAGACAGTTCTGAGGAGTTGCGGCGCTTTTAGAGGTTTAGCTTCGTTGTTGTTAGCATAACAAGTTGGCAAATCTGCCCCCCATAGTCTGTCCAAGTCCCCTTTCTGTCCAATCACAATTCCGTGATTTGCCCGAGACATGCTTTCGTATATTGGTGTGATGATGTTTCCAAGTGCAATTGGCCGCTTACGTTACACAGAGCCTGCATCGGGCAACAACTTGCCAATATTTGACGTGGGGGGGTGAGGCTGGAGGCTGCTAAGGAGCTGACAGCTACCTATCACCCACAAATAAGCCATGGCCTCGTTCCCCGCACCTGTGATCCTCCTTCATTATTCCTATTTCTAGTGTTTACTCTCTCTTATGGTCTCGTTCAAGAAACGGGGAGTCTATTTGTCATAATACTTGTTGGTGGACACTATAGTTGGCACGCTTTTCCCGCAAGAAATTTCACAGCTTGCGTCAACCACGATAAACAGCAGCCTTGCGGGGATGGCAGCAGATCGACGGAATCGCAAGGACGATGAGCACGATGTGAATTTTGGGTACGGCTCCATCCATTACAAAGTCTACAGAATTATTCGCTAAAGATTAGTTAGTGATACGAGGGCATTTGCCATAAAAAGATGGGAGGACGCTGTACTGGCAGTGAAGCAGACCCAAACCACTACCGGTAAAAACTATTTCATTAAACCTGCCACTTGTTTCTCAAAAGGAGAAGAAAGGAGAGAATTGTAATAGATCAATGAAAACTAAAAGCTTGACTATAGACTGGGAAAAGATTACGGAGCCATGGGATTGGCAATCGGTTCATAAAGAAATACAGAGACGGGGAAATGAGCGCGAGGCCACTGGTGTTACAAAGCGGCTTCTAAATCATCTCCAACCACTACCTCGCTCGTTAAACAACCTCATAAATACCTTCACATCTGCGATTCAACCATCCGTTCCCAATTTCAACGTATTATGGGGTTTAGTGTATCTCAATATCAAGGCAAGATTGAATCCCATCCGTGGTTACAGCTCTTCTATTGACATATAATAGTTATCTTGCGTCTCAACCGTGAAGCTTACGCGAACTGCAGAATGGATGCGAAAGCTACGAAGTGTGACAGAGCTATTTAATAGGTGTTTAACTGTTTGTGAAGATGATATGAATGAAGCAAGATATGCAATGGTCGATGTTCTAGGTTTGAGCCACCATTCCCATTTTAGGTTTCAGGCAACGTGTATTGACCCTTCTCTAGAATACTTACTACAGACGCTAGGGGAGTCGATAAAACATCTTCGAACATTTCCAACAGGTAAGCCTGTTTTTCCCCGTGAAATTGGACTACACAATGAGTTGACTTGGCTCGGGACAGATGCAGCGGCATCAAATGACTGGAAACAGCTCAACGTCAAGATCAAAGACAATCTAACTGAGATGGACAATGTTGTGCGACATCTCAACGAGATTAACTCATACTCTAAGGTCAACCTAGAACGGCAAGTTAGAAACCTGCAGAGTCGTCACGCACCTGTTGTACTACCCGATGAACATTGCACATTTCCAATTGCCATGATTCCCAGACAACGGAATCAAGAGTTCTATGGTCGCATTGATGAGCTTGCCAAAATCAATACCTGCTTGGATTATCGTGAAAATGTGGGCCTTCGAACCTACACTATATATGGCCGGTATGTTCCTCTCTGTACATTGGCGTGAATGGTCAGAACTGTTTCTGATGGACCTCAATGGTCCCTACCAATCCAAGCGATAATAAAATAGAGCTACCTTATATGTCAATTTTCTGCGCTGATTATCGATTCAGGCGCGGAGTCGGCAAAACTGATATTGCTTTGGAGTATGCCTATACAAATCCGTCTGGGATTGAGGCAATATTTTGGATACAATGCGAAACATCTATTACTCTTCGACAGAGTTTTACCGACATGGCTGTCCAGCTGAACCTCCCCGGAGCTGATCGAAATGGTGAGGTGTCACTGTCACCACCTATAACCATGTGCTTATCCATATCAAGGTCATCATGAAGAAAATCAATTAGCAGTTCAAAGATGGTTAAAGACTACAAGTAAGCCTGAGAAACCCTTCGTCAAAAGTCTCTTCTAAACTTAACCACAGAGCGGTACTGGCTACTCATATTTGACAATGCAGGTACGTAGATCCTCAGAAAGTGTTCAGTTTAACGTATCTAATATTTAAACCTCAGAGCGTGAATCCATTCTCAGAGGATATTGGCCTGTTGGAGCTAACGGTGCTATTTTGTAAGATTTTAAGCAAACTCTCGTGCCTGTATATATATATATGTATATATCTATCTGACAATTCAAGGATTACATCACGAAAATATTACAACTTTATGAACGACTCAGGACGGAAAGGGGATACAGTAAAGCCGTTCAATGAAAAACAGGGCTGGAGTCTGCTCATGAAACTTCTCGGAGACCCTTGGCAAGATCAGGACCGAAGAGGTCTTCTAAAACACTCTGAAGATATAGCTGCAAGGGAGTTGCTTTCTGAGCTTGGAGGAGTACGAAAATTCCCTCAAACGAAGATGCCTTGGACTGATGTTTTCAGCTCGCTCTAGCCATTCAACAAGCAGCCCAGCTTATAAAGAATCCCAATATTGGAGGTACTACTATCGAGTCGACCTACGAATTATTCAAAGAACACAAAAAAAGTCTTCCTCCCCGGCCAACAGGAGATCGCTCAGACATATTTCATGCTTTGGACTCGCTTTGGAACGTGACGTTTAAAAACTTAACCAGAAATGCGCGTGCTCTTTTGAGTGTACTGTCCCTATTGTCTCCTGGTAAGTTCTGTATTCCCAGTACAATCATCACATTGCTAAAACCTGAGCAGACGGGATTTTGATTTATCTCTTCCTGCCAAAATATCAAAAAGCTCTAGATGGGAAACTTCAATTTTGCAAACAGCACCCAGATCAAATGGATACAACCCGTACCCTCTCGAGTGTTGTCCGGCCACCTCATGCCCTCCAAAATGCCATCTCCGAACTGATTGGATTCAAGTTGATCAAGCAGGAAGGTCAAGAGCTTTGGGTCCATCGGGAAGTCCAGGAAGCAAGTAAGCAGCCCTAAAGTTCGTAATTTAATAGATCAGCAGAAACTTCATTTAGAAGTCCTATTGAATTCACGGCGGCTCATTTATTTTGGTCTAGTACCGAGACCAGACTTTTATTAGGCTATATTATAGGAAACACTATACTGATTTCAATTTGTAGTGAACTACCACTCTACAGCTGAGCTGCAAGAATACTTTGATAGTGCATGTGCGATAGTTTATGAAGCCTTTCCCAAGCAGATGCATGGCGATTACCTGTCAAAAGACCAGAAGGGGGCATCACAATCGTACATCTCACACGGAGCTCATCTTGGTCGACTATTCGCAGACATTCGTCGGTCTGGAACCATTCTCAAAGGGTACTTACCCAATAATCCTCGTATCCGTGGATAGAACTAACACTTCTCATTAAACAGCTCCCATCAATTTATTGATCTTCTTTCCAATTGTGCATGGTATCTGTACGAAGTCAGTGACTATGATGTTTGTATTGGTGTCATCAATACGGGGTGGTCTGCTTGTGAAAATACCGACAGCTTGCAATATGGGATACTGTGCAATATTGCTGGAAGTGCGTACTTCGAACTCAACAAATTAGCAGATTGTCGAAGAAATTGGGAGAAGTTTTTGAAGATCCAGGAACGATTGGTCCCTGAAGGTGATCTTGAAGTAAGTATATTTTGTACCATACTAGTGATTCGATTGCCTCAGATTGATGAGGTTTCCTTCCATAATGAAAGTATGCTGAAAATTTAATTTAGCGATCCACATCCTACCACAACATGGGTAACCTAGAGTCTGCTTCGGATAACTTAGAAGAGGCCATCGAGTACTTCCAAAAGGCAATTACCATCCGTATCAACGCAGGCGATATGGCAGCTTCGCTATTGGCTAACTCATATTTGTGTCTGTCACGCGTGCATTATCTGAGAGGAGAATACGAAAAGTCGTGGTCTATATTGGGAGAATCCGAAGCATTATACTTCCGTACTGTCGGCGCTGAAGCTCATTTTATGGCCCAGTAAGTTGGCCATTCCCATTCCCATTCCCATTTCAGATTAGTCTTACTGATGGTCAAACAGTGTTCACTATGCTTACGGCAACATTGAGTTTGCTCAGAAGAAGTGGGAATCCTGTCGAAGATCATACGATACTTGCCTAAGAATCGCTCTTGCTACAGCACCAATCCATCCTATCACCGCCGCCGCTTACTATAGCTTAGGATGTGTGGAGTTTGAGCGAAAGAACCGCGAAAATGCAAAGTAAGAAATATATTTCTATTCATCTTCCTACCAGCCATGAACATCCTGTCTCTTTCCTGTCTCTGGCGAACAACACACTAATTCGATAATTGCAAGGGGGTTACTTGATAAAGCAATGGCTATCGCCGAGTTACGTAGTCCAAATCGAGATGACGGAACCATGGCACGCATTTTGTGGAAAACATCTGTAGTGCTAGAAGATGATCCATATGGTACCTACAATGACGAGGCAAACGACATGCGTATTCGCGCTGAGGTTGCACGAACAACGCTCATGGGTAATGGAGAAGGGGCTCTGGTGGTAGCCTTGGATGATGAGGGGAATGCGGATTCGAATGAAGTCGAAGACTCGTATGATGCACTTGTACCAGGCTACTTCAGGTAAGTATGCGTATAAATGGCTTCAGTTTTGAAGGGGTTTGTTGAATATGCCTGGCGTTTGAAATTTCGATGTGACTGAGCTTGGGGAGTATTTGTGGTATTTTAACATAACAACCCTCCTATGACTGATGGTTCAGGTTTGTGAAAATCGATTTTTCATCTTCAAAGGTGCCAGTTTATGAGACCGAAACATCCACTTTCTCCGCGATTAAGGTAACTTCTATTAGTCCCCGGTCCTTTCTTGCGCTACCTAAACTGCTAGTCTATACCTCTCTTACTATTTCCTTTCCTCAGGGCTAAATGTGGCCTACTTTGCTCGTAAACATAAAACCGAGCCCCCTGATTCATCGACTTTGCCAAGAACCTATCCCAATCATTTCACCAAATCACATCTCATAATATTATACTTTTGATTTTACTATCAAGCAATTGCGGAACCTATTGTTTTAGTTAAAGTTAAAAGTCTCAGCCTTAAAATATACCAAACGCTATTGATTTTGTGCTCTAGAAACTAAAGAAGACAGTTTGAATTAAACTGCGGCTTTGATCAAATCTCAACATTGAACACAATACCGTTCGACAGTATGTGGCCATATATATAATACAGTTACGGTAGTTATCTACTAATAATCGGCATTTTATCTGGTTTAGAGATTAGATAATATTATTTGGATCCTAATATCAGCTTTATTAGTAGAAAACTAATTAGCAACCTCCATCACTTTATAAGCAGTCAGAGATCGAGCCATTTACATAGTGTTAATTCAGTGCCAGGGCAAATTGTGTTGGGATCCTATGTAGCTCGTGTCCTTGAAGAAACCAAGAATGTGTTACAAGCATTTAGATCAAAGCATACTATTTTAATTCAACCTAAAAGTATGTAATTATTCATGGAAAGGTAAACTCGATACCCGTTTACTAGTCAGTCCCCCAATTTTTTTAAAGGTTCGCCGTTGCACTGACGCCAACAATACCACCTAGCCACTCTTTCAAGTATCGATTGACCTCTGCTGGCGTCTCCCATAAAGCCCAGTGACTTGCGTTGACTTCCCCTCTAGTCAAATTCCGAAAACATTTTTCCATTCCCGTGCTCAATGAAGGAGGCAGAGCCGTATCTCGGGTTCCTCCAATATACAAAGCTGGCATCTCGAACTTCAATTTCTTCTCCTCTGCTGCTTTGGCAAACACCTTTTCATCCTCGTAATTCAACTCGCCGGTACGATACCAATTGGTAGGGCCATGCATTCCATGTATAGCATAGCGCTGAGCATAGTAGCTAAGCTCGGATTCCGAGAGAAGGATAGTGCGTCGAAGGATTGGTAGGTTTTTAAGGTAAACTCCATGGCCCACATTAAATGCAGGCTGCCCTTCGGGTCCTCTGCCACCGTACATCGCATTCAAAAATTGCTTGATTTTCCCTTCTCCCACTATCTCCTTCTCCAAGTCTGGACCCCCAAATTGAAGTTGATATTTAAAGTTGGGCATCACTGTGGCGGGAACATAAATTGATTTGGGAGGCTGAAATGGCGTGCAGACTGAAAAAAATGCAGACACGAGGTTAGGATAATGCATAGCAATTCGGTATACGACCGCTCCCCCCCAATCATGTCCACCTAGAATTATAGATGAAAGACCAAGCTGTTTTGCCAGGGATGCAACATCATCCGCAGCACGTTTGTATGTGTAATATTTAATATCCTCTGGAGCATCTGTGCCGGAGTAGCCCATCATATCCAAAGCCACAACACGGAGACCAAGAGATGTGAGGACGGGGATTTGATACCGCCATCCGAGAGAGATATCAGGAAAGCCATGAATCAGAAAGATTGTGTTTAACAGCGGGGTACCGCAAGGTTCTGCAAGGAGATAAGAATAAGTTATTCCATTAAGGGTCGCAGTCTTTGATTGTACTCGCGGGTCATTTGGGGTGATTTTGCCTAGACGTAAGTCAGCCATACTGATAATATGACAGCAGATGTGTAAAGGGTAAGTGTTGAATTAGAAGACTATTATAATTGCCTTATGGCTTACTGGTGAATAGCAGCTGACATTAACCCCGCTTTTATATACTGCATTCCTGATGCCTCGGCCCGATCAAGGTGAGATGATAACCATGTCAACCCCCCCCCCCCCCCCCCCCC
>Ga0247734_1000162_pt1 | contig 60147 bp, 54 predicted proteins | sample UWRJL103311B2_FD_180933 | JGI IMG/M metagenome (GOLD analysis project Ga0247734, IMG submission 180933) | Plant litter microbial communities from Arlington Agricultural Research Station in Wisconsin, United States - UWRJ-L103-311B-2 | ecosystem: Environmental > Terrestrial > Plant litter >... | reverse complement strand
TGCAGCGTGCGCTCTTTCGGTGGCGGCGTGGTCAGCGGGTGATCCGCCTTGTACGGGCCTTCCGGCATGTTGCGCATGCACTGATCGATGATCTTGATGCTCTGGCGCATCTCTTCGACGCGAACCATGCAGCGATCATAGGCATCGCCATTGGCCGCCAGCGGCACTTCGAACTCGAAGTTCTCGTAGCCCGAATATGGGCGCGCTTTACGCAAGTCGAAATCGCAACCGGTGGAACGCAGGCCAGCACCAGTGACGCCCCATTCCAGGGCTTCTTTGGTGTTGTAGGCAGCAACGCCGACAGTACGGCCTTTGAGGATGCTGTTCTGCAATGCGGCCTTGGTGTATTCGTCCAGGCGTTTTGGGAGCCAGTCCACGAAATCCTTGACCAGCTTTTCCCAGCCGCGTGGCAGGTCGTGAGCAACGCCGCCGATGCGATACCAGGCCGGGTGCAGACGGAAGCCGGTGATGGCTTCGATCACGGTGTAGGCTTTCTGGCGGTCGGTGAAGGTGAAGAACACCGGCGTCATGGCGCCCACGTCCTGGATGTACGTCCCGAGGAACAGCAGGTGGCTGGTGATCCGGAAGAACTCGGCCATCATGATGCGGATGGTGTCGACCTTCTCCGGCACCTTGATGCCCGCCAGCTTCTCGACCGAGAGCACGTACGGCAGGTTGTTCATCACGCCGCCCAGATAATCAATCCGGTCGGTGTAAGGAATGAAGCTGTGCCACGACTGACGCTCGGCCATCTTCTCGGCGCCACGGTGGTGGTAGCCAATGTCAGGAACGCAGTCGACGATTTCTTCGCCATCGAGTTGCAGGATGATGCGGAACGCACCGTGAGCCGAAGGGTGATTCGGGCCGAGGTTGAGGAACATGTAGTCCTCATTCGTGCCGGAGCGCTTCATGCCCCAGTCTTCCGGACGGAAACGCGCCGCTTCTTCTTCAAGCTGCTGTTTGGCCAGGGTCAGGCTGTACGGGTCAAATTCAGTGGCGCGGGCCGGGAAGTCCTTGCGCAGCGGGTGACCTTCCCAGGTCGGCGGCATCATGATGCGGCTCAGGTGCGGATGGCCCGGGAAGTCGATACCGAACATGTCCCAGACTTCACGCTCGTACCAGTTGGCGTTTGGCCAGATACCGGTCACGGTCGGCAGGCTGAGATCGCTCTCGGACAGGGCGACCTTGATCATCACGTCGCTGTTACGCTCGATCGACATCAGGTGGTAGAACACGCTGAAGTCGGCGCCCGGCAAGCCTTGGCGCTTGGTACGCAGACGTTCGTCCATGCCATGCAGGTCGTACAGCATGACGTAGGGTTTTGGCAGCTGGCGCAGGAACGTCAGCACTTCGATCAGGCGCGCACGCTCAACCCACAGCACCGGCATGCCGGTGCGGGTCGATTGAGCGGTGAACGCTTCGGCGCCAAAACGGTTGTTCAATTCAACGACCACATCTTGGTCGTCTGCCTTGTAAGGCGGGATGTACAGAGCACTGCCTGTAGTCATGGTTTTTTATCGCTTTCGGTCAACGTAAAGAATGAGGCCAGGTGTTCGTTCTTTTAGGGAACAGATCTGGATCAGACTTCGTCGGGGCTGCGCAGGTTGGTGACTGCGATTCGCTGTTCGCGGCGCTGTTCCTTTTGCGACGGCATCTCGGCGCGATACACGCCTTGATCACCGACGACCCAGGAAAGAGGGCGACGCTCCTGGCCGATGGATTCCTGCAACAGCATCAAGCCTTGCAGAAACGCTTCGGGGCGGGGCGGGCAGCCGGGCACATAGACATCCACAGGAAGGAACTTGTCCACGCCCTGAACCACGGAATAAATGTCGTACATGCCACCGGAGTTGGCGCACGAACCCATGGAAATAACCCATTTCGGTTCGAGCATTTGCTCGTAGAGACGCTGAATGATCGGCGCCATCTTGATAAAGCAAGTCCCGGCAATAACCATGAAATCCGCCTGACGCGGCGATGCCCGGATAACCTCGGCGCCGAAGCGGGCGATGTCATGGGGCGCCGTGAAGGCGGTGGTCATTTCCACATAGCAGCACGACAAGCCGAAGTTGTACGGCCACAGGGAGTTTTTACGCCCCCAGTTGACCGCGCCGTTCAGCACGTCTTCTAGCTTGCCCATGTAGATGTTTTTGTGGACTTGATCTTCTAACGGGTCGGAAACGGTTTCCCGCTTGCCGATTGGATACTCGTCATTTGGAGCATCCGGGTCGATCCTGGTGAGATTGTATTGCATCGCCAAAGCCTCATTGTTTCAGCTTCGCTTGCCGATTACGGCGACCTTCAGGAGCCCAATCCAGCGCTCCAACCCGCCATAGGTAGACAAGACCTGCCAACAGAATTGCTATGAAAACGAGAGCTTCGACGAATCCGGTCCAGCCGCTTTCGCGGACGGACACAGACCAGGCAAAGAGAAAAAGGGCTTCAATGTCGAAAATCACGAAAAGCATCGCGACCAGATAGAATTTTGCCGAAAGGCGCAGGCGGGCACTGCCTGTGGGCAACATACCGGATTCAAACGGTTCGTTCTTGCTACGGCCCCAGGCTTTGCTGCCCAGCAGGCTGGAAAGACCAAGCATGAAGGCGCACAGGCCGACCACGCCCAAAAGGAAAATGGCGAAGCCCCAGTTGTGGGCAATCAGACCTGTCGATTCGGGCATGCTGGCAATCCTTGACAGAGATCAATCGTCTCTGAGCTTGAAAAGAGTATATGCAGCGACGATATGTCGCAGCGAAATCAATTCCGGTGATTTTATGTGCAAATACGGGGCAAGTAAATTTTCTATATCAAATTAATTTGTGCAATTAATCACTTACAGGCACATGTGAAGGGTATGGGGCAGGCGGGGCGGGCGTCAGGAGGGATTTCACTGAATTGATTCAGGCACCGAAAAGTTGCGCTACAAGCACTCTTTTCTAAATGATAATAAGTATCATTTGTTATTGCTGGTAGTTAAGCGGGTTGTTTTGCGAATTAGCTAAGAATTTCGGCTAATACCTAAATCGTAGGCTTTCGCTTTACGTGCACAACGTGGTGGTCGAAGCGATCTCTAAAAAGCGCAGTCACTGTAGGAGCTGCCGAAGGCTGCGAACGGCGGTGTGTCAGACAAACCGCGTTCGTCGCCGTCGTAACCTCCGACAACTCCTACAGGTCCGTGGAGACCTGAACAAACCTGTAGGAGCTCGCAGAGGTTGCCTCACTCAGTGAAACTGCTCTTCCTCAGTAGACCCCGTCAACGCCGTCACTGACGAAGCCCCACCCTGAATCACAGTCGTCATGTCATCGAAGTAACCGGTGCCAACCTCCTGCTGGTGCGCCACGAAGGTGTAACCCTTGGCGGCATCCGCAAACTCCTGCTCCTGCAGCTTCACGTAAGCGGTCATGTCATTGCGGGCGTAGTCGTGCGCCAGGTTGAACATGCTGTGCCACATGTTGTGAATGCCTGCCAGGGTGATGAACTGATGCTTGTAACCCATGGCCGACAGCTCGCGCTGGAATTTGGCGATAGTCGCGTCGTCCAGGTTCTTCTTCCAGTTGAAAGACGGCGAGCAGTTGTACGACAGCAACTGATCCGGGTATTCCTTCTTGATCGCTTCAGCAAAGCGACGCGCTTCGTCCAGATCCGGCTTGGCGGTTTCACACCAGATCAGGTCGGCGTATGGCGCATAGGCCAGGCCACGGGCGATGGCTTGATCCAGACCGGCGCGTACCTTGTAGAAACCTTCTGGTGTACGTTGGCCGGTGACAAACGGCTGGTCGTAAGGGTCGCAGTCCGAGGTCAGCAGGTCGGCAGCGTTGGCGTCGGTACGGGCCAGAATGATCGTCGGCACGCCCGCCACGTCAGCAGCCAGCCGCGCTGCGGTGAGTTTCTGCACGGCTTCCTGGGTCGGCACCAGCACCTTGCCGCCCATGTGTCCGCATTTTTTCACCGAAGCCAGCTGGTCTTCGAAGTGCACGCCAGCAGCGCCCGCTTCGATCATGCTTTTCATCAGCTCGTAAGCGTTGAGCACGCCGCCGAAACCGGCTTCAGCATCGGCCACGATGGGTGCGAAATAGTCGATATAGCCGTCATCACCCGGGTTCTTGCCGGCTTTCCACTGGATCTGGTCAGCACGACGGAACGAGTTGTTGATGCGCTTGACCACAGTCGGAACCGAATCCACCGGGTACAGCGACTGGTCGGGGTACATCGACTCGGCCGAATTGTTGTCGGCGGCCACTTGCCAGCCAGAGAGGTAGATCGCCTGAATGCCGGCCTTGACCTGTTGCACCGCCTGGCCACCGGTCAGAGCGCCCATGCAGTTGACGAAGTCCTTGTCCGGGCGGAAGGAAGGCTTGGCACCTTGAGTGACCAGATTCCACAGCTTTTCCGCGCCATTTCTGGCGAACGTGTGTTCAGGTTGAACCGAGCCACGCAGGCGGACGACATCAGCGGCGGAATAGTTACGGGTCACATTGTTCCAGCGCGGATTTTCAGCCCAGTCTTTTTCCAGAGCGGCTATTTGTTGTTCGCGTGTCAGTGCCATGATCGAAACCCCTTTCACATAGGTTTTGTTGGAATGTCCTGCTCCGCCAAAACGCCCCGGTTATCGAAGGCACATTGAATGGCTGCTCGCTGATCAGATGTCTGCTGTGAGTGGTTTGCGCAATTGACGACGTTGAACGATGGGCTCTAAGGGGAGAGCAGGTTCAGGGCATGACTGGGGTGTGCAATCCGGCTCGTGGATGCCTCGTTGCAGCACTGCGCAGTTCAGCGATGGACCCTGTAAACGCTTCCGTCCCTCAGGACAACTTCGTTCCAGTCGCAACCTCGTCAAACTGCCTTGTGGGCGGTGCGGACACGAATCGGCTCGTAGGATTTGAGCGGCGATCCGAAGGCTCTTTACAGGGCCTCTGATTAGCGGGAGCGAGGCAATCATGCATCGCCATTTTTGACCCGTCAAACGTTTTGTAGTGCTTCTTTGGTCTCACTACATTTTTGCTCCGGTGCGACCAGACAGTCAGTTTTGGGCGCTTGGGTGCTGGTTTTCAGCAAGCTGCCGGTCAGTCTAGGGTTTGCACCATCACCCGCAATGTCATGTCGTCCCGGCCTTGAGTGGAATAGTGCTGCGCATTGCCTTGTCGGTCAGCAACTGACTCACCGCTCACGCCCGCCAGGGTGATCCATTCGCCGAGACGGCCACTGACCTGGCTGTCGGTGCTTTGCACTTTGAACACGTCAGGACGCTCCTGGCTGACCCGGTCGCGATTGGTGCTGATATTCAAGTGCACGATGTCGCCGGTAATGCTGGCGGTCACGTAGAAGCCCTGGGTGACGTTGCGATACTCGGTGTTGCTCTGGGCGTAGCCGTAGGAGTCGCTTTGCGAGGTGGTCACGGGCACGCTCTGGCCCACCTGAATCAGCGCCGGAGCACCTTCACTGGCCTGAATCTGTTGCACGCCACCTTCACGACTGCTGGTGCCGTAGTTGATCACCCGGCTCTGATTGGCCCCGGTGGCACTGCGCGCAGCACTGTCGCTGGTGTCGACGCTGATCAGCAGGCGCTTGGGGGCCGTGTCCAGTTGCGAGAGCAGGGCGCGCAGCTCATCGATCTTGCGCGGCTCGGCGTTGACGATCAGTTGGTTCTGATAGGCGCTGACCGTGCCGTCCTGGCCGAGGAACGATTTGGCCACTGGAAGGAGTTCATCGCTGGTGCGGAAGTTCAAGGGAACCACTTCGGTAGCGGCCATGGCGCAGACGCTACATAACAGCAATACGGAAGTCATCAAGGTGCGCAAAAACATGGTGTCCACTCTCCACGGATACAAATCGACAGATGCGAGTTTGCCATGTTGTCGGCTTCAGCGAGCGCAAGTTAAGGGTCAGGCAGCAAAACGCCCCGCCAGACGCGCTGAGCATCGTCATGCTGCAGGCGTCGGGCGGGGCGTCAGGTTGCCGGAACTAGTCGGCGTCGCGGGTCATGTTCACGTGAGGCAGGCCGGCCTCGAGAAATTCAGCGCTGACCACGGTGAAGCCGAATCGCTGGTAGAACTCCACAGCCTGCACCTGTGCGCTGAGCTTCTGCTGCTTGAGGTCGCGGCGCTCAGCTTCACTGAGGAGTGCGCCGAGCAGGGCTTCACCGACTTTCATGCCGCGCCAGTCCCGCAGGACCGACAGCCGGCCGATTTCCCCATCCGGCAGCAGCCGCGCGGTACCTATCGCGTAGTCACCCTCCAGGGCGAGAAAGTGAATTGCATCACTGTCTTCGGCATCCCATTCCAGCTCCGGCGGCACGGACTGTTCAGCCACAAACACCGCATCACGCACTCGGCGGATGTCGGCGTTGTCTTTGTGCCAGTCCGCGACACGCACGTTGATTCTATTCATCGGCAAACCCCAGGCTTCCTTGTTTGACCAGCTCACAGAGCAGGTTTCGTCCTTCTTCATCGGCCAACCATTGGCCGAGGTTGTCACTGTGCAGGGCATCTGCAGCGCAGATCATTTTCAGCAACTCGCGCAGGCTGCCCGGCAGCAGTCGGCTCTGGCCGCTGGCGAACAGTAGCAGGTCGTCATCGACTTCGGACCATGCAAGGCGTGCGCTTGGGTTGCGAATGAGAACTGCGCCTTGTTCCAGGCTGCTCAGCAATTCTTCTTCTTCCAGCTCCGGGCCCGTGACCAGTTCCGGGTAGCGAGGCTCGGTCATGAACTGGCCGAACCAGGTCAACAGCAGGCGCTCATCGCCCATGTGCTCGGCCAGCAAGGCTTTGAGGCGGTCCAGGGCGTCGTGCTGGATCTGATGCGGATCGGCAGCCGGCAGGGCGTCAGCGTCGGTGTAGCGCTCTTCCTCAGGGATGAACTGGCTGAGGAAGTCGGTGAAGTGAGTCAGCACTTCAGCGGCGCCCGGTGCGCGGAAACCCACGGAGTACGTCAGGCATTCGTCCACGGCAACACCGCAGTGGGCCAGACGCGGCGGCAGGTAAAGCATGTCGCCGGGTTCCAGGGTCCATTCTTCGGTCATCTGGAAGTCGGCCAGAATGCGCAGGTCGGCATGCTTGAGCAGCGGGCTTTCGGCGTCGCACATCTGGCCGATCTGCCAGTGGCGCTGACCGTGGCCTTGCAGCAGAAACACATCGTAGTTGTCATAGTGCGGACCCACGCCGCCGCCCGGGGCCGCGTAGCTGACCATTACGTCATCGATGCGCCAGCTCGGCAGAAAACGGAAATTCTCCAGCAGTTCGCTGACTTCCGGGACGAACTGATCCACGGCCTGAACCAGCAGGGTCCAGTCCTTTTCAGGCAGTTTGCTGAACTCGTCTTCGGCAAAAGGTCCGCGACGCAATTCCCACGGGCGCTCGCCATTTTCGATGACCAGTCGCGATTCGACTTCCTCTTCCAGGGCCAGGCCAGCCAGCTCGTCAGGGTCGATCGGGCTCTGGAAGTCCGGGATGGCCTGACGGATCAGCAGGGGTTTTTTCTGCCAGTAGTCACGCAGGAAAACGCGCGCGCTGATGCCGCCCAGAAGTTGAAGAGGAATATCAGGATTCATGTGTAACCTATTGAAAAAAGGTGTTTTCGAGACAGCAATAAAAACGCCCGGCACTGCCGGGCGTGTGCAATCGTTGCAACTGATCAGATGCGCTTGGCTTGCGCCACGGCATTGCCGATGTAATTGGCTGGGGTGAGTTTGTTCAACTCGGCCTTGGCCTCGGCTGGCATGTCCAGTGTGTCGATGAAAGTCTGCAGTGCTTCAGGGCTGATGCCCTTGCCGCGAGTCAGTTCTTTCAGCTTTTCATACGGGTTTTCGATGTTGTAGCGACGCATCACGGTCTGGATCGGCTCGGCCAATACTTCCCAGCAAGCGTCCAGGTCGGCAGCAATCTTCTGCTCGTTGAGCTCAAGCTTGCTGATGCCCTTGAGGCTGGCTTCGTAGGCGATGACGCTGTGAGCGAAGCCCACGCCCAGGTTGCGCAGCACGGTGGAGTCGGTCAGGTCGCGCTGCCAGCGGGAGATTGGCAGTTTGCTCGCCAGGTGCTGGAACAGTGCGTTGGCGATACCCAGGTTGCCTTCGGAGTTTTCGAAGTCGATCGGGTTGACCTTGTGCGGCATGGTCGACGAACCGATTTCGCCCGCAATGGTGCGCTGCTTGAAATAGCCCAGGGAGATATAGCCCCAGATATCGCGATCGAAGTCGATCAGGATGGTGTTGAAGCGCGCAATGGCGTCGAACAGCTCGGCGATGTAGTCGTGAGGTTCGATCTGCGTGGTGTACGGGTTGAAACCCAGACCCAGCTCGTCTTCGATGAAGGCGCGCGCGTTGGCTTCCCAGTCGATGGCCGGGTAGGCCGAGATGTGGGCGTTGTAGTTGCCGACCGCGCCGTTGATCTTGCCCAGCAACGGGACTGCGGCGATCTGGGCGATCTGACGCTCCAGACGGTAAACCACGTTGGCCAGCTCTTTACCCAGAGTGGTCGGGGAGGCCGGTTGACCGTGGGTGCGCGACAGCATCGGAACGTCGGCGAAGCGGATCGCCAGTTCACGGATGGCTTCGGCAGTCTGGCGCATCAGCGGCAGCATCACGTTGTCGCGGCCTTCGCGCAGCATCAGGGCGTGGGACAGGTTGTTGATGTCCTCGCTGGTGCAGGCGAAGTGGATGAACTCACTGACCTTGTCCAGCTCTGGCAGCTTGGCAGCCTGTTCCTTGAGCAGGTATTCCACGGCTTTTACGTCGTGGTTGGTGGTGCGTTCGATTTCTTTCACGCGCTCGGCGTGAGTGATGGAGAAATCTTCTGCCAGGGTATTCAGAATCGCGTTGGCTTCAGCGGAAAACGCCGGGACTTCAGTGATTTCCGGGTGTGCGGCCAGACGCTGGAGCCAGCGTACTTCAACCATGACGCGAAAACGGATCAGGCCGTATTCGCTGAAAATTGGGCGCAGAGCCTGGGTTTTACCGGCGTAGCGGCCGTCAACAGGGGAAACCGCAGTGAGCGAAGAAAGCTGCATAAGGGGTTCTCGGACAGTCGGGCAACGAAATGGGGCGCGTATCATACATGAATTTCAGGTCGATTCGGGTCGGCCTGACCAGCGTATGTCACGCGATGTGTGTCAGTGCGGGGGCAAAGTCAGCCGCGCATCAACGGATACAGTTCTTTCAATAACTTGCGTCGGCTTACCACCAACTGCCAGCGATGGCCGCCAACTTGTCGCCACAGACGGGCGGAACGGATCCCGGCCAACAGCAGGGCGCGGATCTTCGAGGCGTTGCTGGGCTGCTGCAGGTTGCGCATGTCGCCATGCACCTGGATGCGCTGGCGCAAGGTGCTGAGTGTGTCCTGATACAAGGCGCCGCAGGCCGCGATCACGTTTTCATGGGCGATGCCGAAGTGTTCAACCTGAGACTGGATCTGTGGCAGGCGCTTGCCTACCACTTCCAGCATGTCGTCGCGCTTGGCCAGCTGTCGCTCCAGGCCCAGCATCGACAGGGCATAGCGAAGTGGTTCGCGCTGCAGCGTGGACGGGTCGCGTTCCAGGGCGCTTGCCAGGGCGCGGTAACCCTCGCGCAGGTTCAGGTCGTCGCCACCGTACACATCCAGCGTGTCCTTGGGGTCCTGGACCAGCAGGCTGCCGAGCATGCAGCCCAGTTCTGCTTCGTTGCTCTGGCCGGTCTTGGCGATCCGGTCGACCAATACTGCCGCCTGAAATACGCCAGCCAGAGCGATCAGTTGCTCCTGAATCGGGGTCATCAACGCTTGTCCTTGCTGTGCCAGGGTTCGGCTATTTCAATCACGCCGCCGCCCAGGCAGATTTCGCCGTCGTAGAACACGACGGACTGGCCAGGCGTTACGGCGCGTTGTGGCTCATCGAAGACGGCGCGGTAGCCATCAGCGGTCTGGTCCAGGGTGCAGTGCTGGTCGCTCTGGCGATAGCGGACCTTGGCGGTCAGCTGGCGCGGCGTGCTCAGGTCGACAGGGTTGACCCAGTAGATCTGCGACGCCACCAGTGCCCGGGAAAACAGCCACGGATGTTCGTTGCCCTGGCCTACGATCAGCTCGTTGTTCTCCAGGTCCTTGACCAGCACGTACCACGGGTCATCGCTCGCGTCTTTGAGACCGCCAATGCCCAGGCCCTGACGCTGGCCGATGGTGTGGTACATCAGGCCGCTGTGGCGACCGATGACTTCACCTTCGGTGGTCTTGATTTCACCGGGCTGGGCAGGGAGGTACTGGCGCAGGAAGTCAGTGAAGCGTCGCTCGCCGATGAAGCAGATGCCGGTGGAATCTTTCTTCTTGGCAGTGGCCAGGCCGTGTTTCTCGGCGATGGCGCGCACTTCAGGCTTTTCCAGCTCGCCGACCGGGAACAGGGTCTTGGCGATCTGGTCGCCACCGACCGCGTGCAGGAAGTAGCTCTGGTCCTTGTTCGGGTCCAGGCCCTTGAGCAGTTCGGTGCGGCCATCGATATCCCGGCGGCGCACGTAATGGCCGGTGGCGATCAGGTCGGCACCGAGCATCAGGGCGTAGTCGAGAAACGCCTTGAACTTGATTTCGCGGTTACACAGGATGTCGGGGTTCGGCGTACGCCCGGCCTTGTATTCGGCCAGGAAGTGCTCGAACACGTTGTCCCAGTATTCCGCAGCGAAATTGGCGGTGTGCAGCTTGATGCCAATCTTGTCGCAGACCGCCTGGGCGTCGGCCAGGTCTTCGCGGGCTGTGCAGTAGTCCGTTCCGTCGTCTTCTTCCCAGTTCTTCATGAACAGGCCTTCCACCTGGTAGCCCTGCTCCATGAGCAGAACGGCGGAAACCGAAGAATCCACGCCGCCGGACATGCCGACAATGACGCGTTTCTTTGCAGTATCGGAAAGGGTTGAATCAGGCATAGGAGTTCAGTGGGTAGCTTCGAAAAGGACGCGATTCTAACAGGCCCGGGCTCGGGCGTCTCACGCCGTGTCGCGGAGCAGGTCGAGGCTGAAGCGTTCACCGTTCAGGTAATCGTCCACGCAACGCAGCACCAGCTCGCTGCGCCAGCGTTCCTGCTGGGCAACCAGTTCTTCGCGAGTCAGCCACAGCGGGCCGATGATCCCGTCATCCAGTTGATAGTGGGCATGATGGCGCAACGGTTTGGCGGCAAAGCAGATGCGCTGATAGGTCACGCCGTTGCTGGGGGCGGTGTAGAGGTAAATGCCGACCACGCCAGTCAGCTCGACGTCCCAGCCGGTTTCTTCCAGGGTTTCACGCACGGCGGCGCGTTGTAGCGATTCATCGGGGTCCAGGTGGCCTGCGGGCTGGTTCAGCACCGCCTCGCCGCCCTTGAGTTCTTCTACGATGAGAAAGCGCCCTTGATCTTCAACGATCGTGGCGACGGTGACGTGGGCTTGCCAATCCATAATGTGAATGCTCGATAAGGGGTGTGGAGCAATCCCCTGTAGGAGCTGCCGAAGGCTGCGAATCGCGGTGTATCAGACGCAATGCCGTTCGCAGCCTTCGGCAGCTCCTACAGAAAACCGTGTCATGCCTGAACAGCAGATACACAAACCCCGGCGCAAAGGCCGGGGTTTGTGTTGTTCAGACGCCGTGCAGCCTTAGTTCAGCGAAGCGATCGCTGCGTTCAGGGTTGCGCTTGGGCGCATGACTTTGCTGGTCAGCTCAGGGTTCGGGTAGTAGTAACCGCCGATTTCCGCTGGCTTGCCTTGTACGGCGTTCAGTTCGGCAACGATTTTCTCTTCGTTGTCGGCCAGGGTTTTCGCCACTGGGCTGAACTGCGCCTTGAGGGCCGCGTCGTCATTCTGTGCCGCCAATGCCTGGGCCCAGAACAGAGCCAGGTAGAAGTGGCTGCCGCGGTTGTCGATGTTGCCGACTTTGCGCGATGGCGACTTGTTGCGGTCCAGGAACTCACCGGTGGCCTGGTCCAGAGTCTTGGACAGCACCAGTGCTTTCGGGTTGTTGTAGGTATTGCCCAGGTGTTCCAGCGATGCCGCCAGAGCCAGGAACTCACCTAGGGAATCCCAGCGCAGGAAGTTTTCTTCGACCAGTTGCTGAACGTGCTTCGGCGCTGAACCACCTGCGCCGGTTTCGAACAGGCCACCGCCGTTCATCAGCGGCACGATGGACAACATCTTGGCGCTGGTGCCCAGTTCCATGATCGGGAACAGGTCGGTCAGGTAGTCGCGCAGGACGTTACCGGTGACCGAAATAGTGTCCTTGCCAGCGCGGGTACGCTCCAGGGTGAACGCCATGGCTTCAACCGGGGACATCACGCGGATATCCAGGCCAGCAGTATCGTGATCGCCCAGGTATTTCTGGACTTTCTTGATCATCTCGGCGTCGTGGGCGCGGGCCGGGTCGAGCCAGAACACCGCAGGGGTGTCACTGGCGCGAGCGCGGTTGACGGCCAGTTTCACCCAGTCCTGGATCGGCGCGTCCTTGACCTGGCACATGCGCCAGATATCGCCTTCTTCGACGTTCTGTTCCATCAGCACTTTGCCATCGCTGCCGGTAACGCGGACAACACCTGGCGTAGCGATCTGGAAGGTCTTGTCGTGGGAGCCGTACTCTTCAGCTTTCTGCGCCATCAAGCCAACGTTTGGCACGCTGCCCATGGTGGTTGGATCGAAGGCGCCGTGTTTCTTGCAGTCTTCGATAACAGCCTGGTAGATGGTCGCGTAGCAGCGATCCGGGATCACTGCCTTGGTGTCCTGCAGTTCGCCAGCGGCGTTCCACATTTTGCCCGAGTCACGGATCATCGCCGGCATCGAGGCGTCGACGATCACGTCGCTCGGCACGTGCAGGTTGGTGATGCCTTTGTCCGAGTTGACCATCGCCAGCGGTGCGCGCTCGGCGTAGACAGCCTGGATATCGGCCTTGATTTCAGCCTGCTTGTCGGCGGGCAGGGCACTGATGCGGTCGTACAGATCGCCAATGCCGTTGTTCAGGTTGAAGCCGATCTGCTTGAGCGCATCAGCGTGCTTGGCCAGTGCGTCTTTGTAGTACTCGGCGACGATCTGGCCAAACATGATCGGGTCGGAGACCTTCATCATCGTGGCTTTCAAGTGAACCGACAGCAGCACGCCCTGGGCTTTTGCTTCGTCGATTTCAGCGGCGATGAAGCTGCGCAGGGCTTTTTTGCTCATGGTCGAGCAATCGATGATCTCGCCTTCTTTCACGGCGGTCTTTTCTTTCAGAACGGTGGCTGTGCCGTCCTGAGCGATCAGTTCGATTTTGACGCTGCCGGCAGCGCCGATCAGTGTGGCTTTTTCGCTGCCGTAGAAGTCGCCGTTGCTCATGTGAGCAATGTGCGACTTGGAGTCAGCAGCCCAGGCGCCCATTTTGTGCGGGTGCTTGCGAGCGTAGTTCTTGACCGATGGCGGGGCGCGACGGTCGGAGTTGCCTTCACGCAGGACCGGGTTCACGGCGCTACCTTTGGTCTTGTCGTAGCGGGCACGGACGTCTTTCTCTGCGTCGGTGCTCGGGTTTTCCGGGTAGTCAGGGATCTTGAAGCCCAGGTCCTGCAGCTCTTTGATGGTGGCTTTGAGTTGCGGAACCGAGGCGCTGATGTTTGGCAGCTTGATGATGTTGGCTTCTGGCGTGGTGGCCAGCTGGCCCAGCTCGGCGAGGTGGTCGGCGATTTGCTGATCCGCGCTCAGGGATTCAGGGAAGCTGGAAAGAATGCGGCCCGCCAGAGAGATGTCTCGCGTTTCAACGTCGATATCAGAGGAGGCAGTGAATGCTTCGATGATAGGAAGAAGCGAGTAGGTGGCGAGGGCAGGAGCTTCGTCGGTGAAGGTATAGATGATCTTCGAGCGGTTGGACATTTCGTATGAACTCTCTGTTTTGCTGAGCATGCACAAAATCTCGATGCGCGCAGGGTATGCACTTTGCTCGCAGTCCCTGTGGGGACTGAGTCGAGGTTTATTCGCGATGATGATGAAAGAGCGTCAAGCGGTCGAGCTGCTGTGGCAAACCGCGTACTAGGGCTGAAAGCCGCTTTCCAGACTGGTCGGCCCCGATGACCCGTGAGTCACGGCGGCGAGTATATCAAACCCTTGGCGCTAAGCATTAATGCTATGCGTTCTGAGTCGCATCCGGTATTGGCCGATGGTCGAGGGAGGCATGCTGCTGGCAGGGTGGACCTTAACGACAGCGTGGGTCGATTCAAAGCATACGAACGGGGGAGGCGCACACGCACAAATGAAAAACGGCCAGTCCAGAGAGCTGAACCGGCCGCTTGTCAGGTCTGGCGCGTGGGGATTGCGTCAGGCGGAGCTTTCAGTGGTCTGCTCCAATTTCTTTGAATCAGCGCCAATCGCAGCAGGCACGGCTACTTCGGCTCCCTGTATCTCTACTGCATGCAGGCCTTTAGGCCCCTGAATGATGTCGAATTTGACGGCCTGGCCTGCCTTCAGAGTCTTGTAACCATCCATTTTAATGGCCGAGTAATGGGCGAACAGATCTTCGTCTTTGCCATCGGCAACGATGAAGCCATAGCCTTTTGCATTATTGAACCACTTGACCTTACCGCTGAGCATAGTCACATCCCTCTGCAAAGGACTCCGTTGGGAGTATCATCCACCTCATCCGCCGGACCGAAAAAAATTTTGGTTGACTGCGCGGACCCTTTTTACCCAATGTGGGTTCTATTGTTTGTAACACCGTTTAGCCGATAGTCAAGGTCATGCGGCGGTCCATTTGAAAACCGGTCAGACTGCGACTAATTATTCAATCCGCCTTGAACGAACCTTTCTTTCCATGCATGCAATCAGCAAGATTCGACTAACATCAAATCAGGACAGCCCCGATTCCCATGAGGATGACGCGTCTGGCACCGCAGTTCAGGATGCCAAGCCGGCGTTACAGGCGCCACCGATGTACAAGGTGGTTTTATTTAATGACGATTACACCCCGATGGATTTCGTTGTCGAAGTGCTCGAGGTGTTCTTCAACCTGAATCGCGAGCTGGCGACCAAGGTCATGCTGGCCGTTCATACAGAGGGACGGGCAGTATGTGGATTGTTTACCCGCGACATCGCCGAGACCAAGGCAATGCAGGTCAACCAATACGCCAGGGAAAGCCAGCATCCACTACTCTGTGAGATCGAGAAGGACGGTTAAACGCCGACCACTTGGGTATGAGGTGAAGCTATGTTAAACCGTGAGCTCGAAGTCACCCTCAATCTGGCCTTCAAGGAGGCACGTTCGAAACGTCATGAATTCATGACCGTCGAGCACCTTCTGCTGGCCTTATTGGACAATGAGGCTGCCGCCACTGTTCTGCGTGCCTGCGGCGCGAACCTCGATAAACTCAAGCATGATCTGCAGGAGTTTATCGACTCCACTACGCCCCTGATCCCGGTGCATGACGAAGACCGCGAGACCCAGCCAACCCTGGGCTTCCAGCGCGTGTTGCAGCGTGCTGTCTTCCACGTACAGAGTTCCGGCAAGCGTGAAGTCACCGGCGCGAATGTGCTGGTGGCCATTTTCAGTGAGCAGGAAAGCCAGGCCGTCTTTCTGCTCAAGCAGCAAAGCGTGGCCCGCATTGATGTCGTCAATTACATCGCTCATGGCATATCGAAAGTGCCTGGGCACGGCGATCACTCTGAAGGTGAGCAAGATATGCAGGACGACGAGGGTGGTGAGTCTTCTGCTTCAGGTAATCCTCTGGATGCCTATGCCAGCAACCTTAACGAACTCGCTCGTCAGGGCCGCATCGACCCGTTGGTCGGTCGTGAGCTTGAAGTCGAGCGCGTGGCGCAGATTCTGGCCCGGCGCCGCAAGAACAACCCATTGCTGGTAGGCGAGGCTGGCGTCGGCAAGACGGCTATCGCCGAAGGCCTGGCCAAGCGCATCGTCGACAATCAGGTGCCTGACCTGCTCGCCAGCAGCGTGGTCTATTCCCTTGATCTGGGCGCATTGCTGGCCGGCACCAAATACCGTGGCGATTTCGAGAAGCGCTTCAAGGCGTTGCTCCATGAGTTGAAAAAACGTCCGCACGCGATTCTGTTCATCGATGAAATCCACACCATCATTGGTGCCGGTGCTGCATCGGGTGGCGTCATGGACGCGTCGAATCTGCTCAAGCCGTTGCTGTCTTCGGGTGATATCCGTTGCATCGGCTCGACCACGTTCCAGGAATTCCGCGGCATCTTCGAGAAGGATCGTGCCCTGGCGCGTCGTTTCCAGAAGGTCGATGTGTCGGAGCCATCGGTGGAAGACACCATCGGCATCCTGCGCGGCCTGAAAGGGCGCTTCGAGGCGCATCACAATATCGAGTACAGCGACGAAGCCCTGCGCGCCGCCGCCGAGCTGGCATCGCGCTACATCAATGACCGGCACATGCCGGACAAAGCCATCGATGTGATCGACGAGGCGGGTGCCTACCAGCGCCTGCAACCCGTCGAGAAACGCGTGAAGCGCATTGAAGTGCCGCAAGTGGAAGACATCGTCGCCAAAATCGCGCGGATTCCGCCTAAACACGTCAACAGCTCCGACAAGGAACTGCTGCGTAACCTGGAACGCGACTTGAAACTGACTGTGTTTGGTCAGGATGCGGCGATCGACTCCTTGTCGACTGCGATCAAATTGTCGCGTGCGGGCCTGAAATCTCCGGATAAACCAGTGGGTTCGTTCCTGTTCGCCGGTCCTACCGGTGTCGGCAAGACCGAAGCTGCTCGTCAGTTGGCCAAGGCGCTGGGTATCGAGCTGGTGCGTTTCGACATGTCCGAGTACATGGAACGCCACACCGTATCTCGCTTGATCGGTGCGCCTCCAGGTTATGTCGGTTTCGACCAGGGCGGTCTGCTGACCGAAGCGATTACCAAGCAGCCGCATTGCGTGTTGCTGCTCGATGAAATCGAGAAGGCGCATCCGGAAGTCTTCAACCTGCTCTTGCAGGTCATGGACCACGGCACGCTGACCGATAACAACGGGCGCAAGGCGGACTTCCGCAACGTGATCGTGATCATGACCACCAACGCCGGTGCCGAAACCGCAGCGCGTGCTTCGATTGGCTTCACCCATCAGGACCACTCGTCTGATGCGATGGAAGTCATCAAGAAGAGCTTCACGCCTGAGTTCCGTAACCGTCTGGACACCATTATCCAGTTTGGTCGCCTCAGCCATGAGGTCATCAAAAGCGTGGTGGACAAGTTCCTCACCGAGCTTCAGGCGCAGCTGGAAGACAAGCGTGTGCTGCTTGAAGTGACCGATGCGGCTCGCAGCTACCTGGCTGAAGGCGGCTACGATGCGGCGATGGGTGCCCGACCAATGGCGCGCTTGATTCAGGACAAGATCAAGCGTCCGCTGGCTGAAGAGATTCTCTTTGGTGAATTGGCCGAGCATGGTGGGGTGGTACACATCGACTTCAAAGATGGCGAGATCACCTTCGACTACGAAACTACGGCTGAAATGGCTTAAGTTTCACGCTGCGAAAAAAGCCCCGCATCTTGTAAGAGGTGTGGGGTTTTTTATTGGCTCGGTGATTTTTGCGTACATATCCGTTGTTGCGGTAACGGCTGCTATTGGTTGCGCCCTTACGGCGCCTCACTTTTGATGGAGCCGGAATGCCGGCCCAGTCAAAAGTAAGCAAAACGCTCTTGCCCCACCACTCGGTCCCTCGCCTAGGCTCGGCATGCCCGTAATCCGACATTGATTCGCAGGGTCGCCGCAAAGGGCCATCCCTGGCCCAGTGCGGCTAAACCGGCGTCCTGCCGGTTTCCCCTGCGAATCAACATCGGATTCCGGCCAGCGTGGTTTAACGGGGCGCCTAAGATCAAAAGCCAAATCAAAAGCTCGCGAGGCGGTCTGACAGCCGACCTGTTATGTGGACTTACCGCGCTGTATTTGTAGTCTGCACCACTGTCTTCGCGAGCAAGCTCGATCTCATCAAATAAAAAATAACTATCTGAATTGTAATAAGTTTTTGTGGGAGCGAGCTTGCTCGCGAAGAGGCCGGGACACCCGATATATCTCTGTGGGCAGGAACATTGCTTTCGCGAGCAAGCTCGCTCCCACAGGTCCTGTGTTTGCTGCGCGACAGCGCGGCGTCTGGACGACGGGGGATCTCCCCCAGAATCGGTGATCTTATGTGGGAGCGAGCTTGCTCGCGAAGAACGATAACGCGGTGTTCCTGATACACCGCCATCGCAGCCCTCGTAACGCTTTGCCTGAAAAAATGCCAACCCTGTAGGAGCTGCCGAAGGCTGCGAAAGCGATTCACGTTGACAACCGCAGCGCCGGATTCGAACAAGTTCGCATTTCAACTGTAGGAGCGAACTTGTTCGCGAGGCGGTATTCCGGGCAACGCAGGTCCAATGTCTGGTTCTGCCGTTGATCTGGCTTTTGATCTTAAGCGCCCCGTCAAACCACGCTGGCCGGAATTCGATATTGAGGCGGCGGGAAAACCGGCAAGGATGCCGGTTTAGCTGCGCTGGGCCAGGGATGGCCCTTCGCGGCGGCCCGCCGAATCAATGTCGGATTCCGGGCATGCCGAGCACCAGCGAGGGACCAAGTGGTGGGGCACAGACTTTTTGGTTACTTTTGGGGCGTTTGCCAAAAGTGACCCGCTGTAAGAGCGGAACCATAAGCTGCCGTTACCGCAGCAACGGATATATACACAAAACCCGCTTCAGGAAAAATGTGCAGGTCGCCGTGCTTATCGCGAGCATTCACGCCCACCCACCCAAACCCCAGGCACACAAAAACGCCCGGCAGAAGCCGGGCGTTTTTGTTAAGACCTGTTTATCGGGCGCGGTAGGTGATGCGCCCTTTGCTCAAGTCGTAGGGCGTCAGCTCAACACGCACCTTGTCACCGGTAAGAATACGAATGTAATTCTTGCGCATCTTGCCGGAGATATGCGCGGTTACGACGTGCCCGTTTTCCAACTCCACACGAAACATGGTGTTGGGCAGGGTGTCGACGACAGTGCCTTCCATTTCGAAGCTGTCTTCTTTCGACATGCAGTAAAGCCCTCGGTATCCAATGAGTGGCCCGGTGCAAGTGGCGCCAGGCAAAAGCGGCGTGCATTGTGCCCGAAAAATGAGGGTTACGCCAAGGGCTTCAATAAAGAGTCACCCATCTCTGGTTCGTGAGTAGCTCAATAGGGCGATATTGGGTCTTGTAATTCATCTTTTGGCAGTTCTTTATCCAGTAGCCGAGATAGACCGCATGCAGGCGCAGGCGGGCGGCCTCCGCGATCTGCCACAAAATGGCGTAGCGCCCCAGACTGCGGCGCTCTTCGCCGGGTTCGTAGAAGGTATAAACGGCCGACAAACCGTTGGGCAACATGTCGGTGACCGCCACGGCCAACAATCGGTTTTCAAGGCGAAATTCAAAGAATCGACAGAATTTCAGGTCCCTCACCAAAAATGTCGAAAATTGATCCCGGCTAGGGGGGAACATGTCGCCATCGGCATGCCGTTGTTCGATATAACGCTGATAAAGATCGAAATATTCTTCACTGAAGTGCGGCTTGGTGCTGCGTACCTCAATGTCGGCATTGCGTTTGAAAATCCGTTTTTGCTGGCGGTTAGGCACGAACAGGTCCACCGGAATGCGCGCGGGTACGCAAGCGCTGCAATTCTGGCAGTGAGGCCTGTACAAATGGTCGCCGCTACGACGAAACCCCATGTCTGACAGATCGGCATACACCTGCACGTCCATCGGTTGGCTGGGGTCCAGAAACAGCGTCGTTGCCTGCTCTTCAGGCAGGTAGCTGCAAGAGTGGGGTTGAGTGGCATAAAACTTAAGCCGCGCCAGCTCTGTCATGATTGCCCCCGGGTTAGAAACCTGTAGAAACCTTTAGTTAAGAGTGTATGTCAGCCTGTTGAACTCGCCTAGGCAGCCAGTCGGCGTGATTAGGCTGATCAAGGTGCGCGTGCAGGTAGTCTGCAAATCTTTCTCGGGAAATCGGCCGTGCGCCGAAACTCTGCAAGTGACGGGTGTGCATCTGGCAGTCGATCAGCACAAACCCCCAGGCCTTCAGGTGCTCGACCAGGGTCGCAAAACCCACCTTGGAGGCGTTGTCAGCGTGGCTGAACATGGATTCGCCAAAAAACAGCTGACCCATGGCGAGCCCGTATAGCCCGCCCACCAATATGTCGCCATCCCAGACCTCAACGCTGTGGGCGTGTCCGCGCCGGTGCAGTTCCACGTAGGCTTGCTGGATCGAGCCAGTGATCCAGGTGCCATCGGCGTACGCCCTCGGCCCGGCACAGGCCCTGATCACGGCGCTGAAATCCTGATCGAAAGTCACTCGGTAGCGCTGCTGACGCAACAGCTTCGCCAGGCTGCGCGAGACATGCAGTTCATCGGGAAATATCACCGTGCGCGGATCTGGCGACCACCAGAGGATCGGTTGCCCGTCTTCGAACCAGGGGAAGCAGCCATGGCGATAAGCCTGGATCAGCCGCTCGGGTGACAGGTCGCCGCCGGCCGCCAGCAACCCGTCGGGCTCGCGCAAGGCTTTGGACAGGGGCGGGAAAACCAGGCTGTCGCGCTTGAGCCAAGTCAGCATGGTGTGGGTACTGCGCGGAAGGGGAGGGCGGTAAACGCTCTGGAGCTGCAACTCCGTGCGGCGGGCGTGGTCATAATCGGTCGTTCATTCAAGGCTTGTGGCTCCCGAGCTGTAGGGCGTGAAGTGGCGCACTGTGGATCTGTGCCCGGAGGGTTTCAAGGAATTGATTGTTGGGCTATAAAGCGCGCTATAAGTCTTTGTCACAAAAGGTAATGCATGCTCAAATTGAGCGCTTGGCTCACCGCCACGCCCATCGCCTGCGCCTTTTTTTGCTCAACGAGGTCAAATCCAGGCGATTGCTCGTGTTAAACGGGCTGTTTCTTGGCAGGATGCCATCGTGGCATCAGCCGTACAAACCCGTACAATGCCCGCTTGCAGGGCCCGGGTTCAAGGGGCTGTGTTCGAGGGGCTGTGTAAGCGGCTATGTTTTTGGCAAGCCGCCAAGTGAGTCGTTTAGAAAGTCCCGTATTGAGTCAGCGGTGCGTCATGTCATGTTGTGCTGAATGACGAGACCGTGCAGTTCGTATGTAGTCAATCACCTGTTGTTCGCGCTACCGCGCAGGAATAAAAGCGTTTTGAAGAAATCCACCGCAGTACCCACCTCCGTTCCGCTCTGGCGGCAGCAATTGCACTACCGGCTCAAGGAAGGTGCATTGATCGCCTTTGGCGCGCTGTGCCTGTATTTGATGATGGCGTTGCTGACCTACGATCAGAACGACCCCGGCTGGAGCCATACCAGCAGCTCGGTGGAAGTCCAGAATGCGGCAGGCCGTGCCGGTGCGTTCTGTGCTGACATCCTGTTCATGGTCCTGGGCTATTTCGCCTATATCTTCCCGCTGCTGCTGGCCGTCAAGGCCTGGCAGGTGTTCCGCCACCGTCACGAACCGTGGCAATGGAGTGGCTGGTTGTTTTCCTGGCGGCTGATCGGCCTGGTGTTTCTGATCCTGGCGGGTGCAGCGCTGGCGCATATTCATTTTCATTTCGCGGCAGGGTTCCCCGGTTCGGCCGGTGGTGTGTTGGGCGAAATCCTGGGTGACATGGCCAAGAAGGCCCTGAACATTCAGGGCAGCACCTTGTTGTTCATCGCGCTGTTTCTGTTCGGCCTGACGGTTTTTACTGACCTTTCGTGGTTCAAGGTCATGGATGTCACCGGCAAGATTACCCTCGACCTGTTTGAGCTGTTTCAGGACGCTGCCAACAACTGGTGGTCGGCCCGCAATGAACGCAAGCAAATGGTCGCGCAGTTGCGTGAAGTCGATGCGCGGGTCAGTGAAGTGGTTGCTCCGGCGACCAGCGACCGTCGCGAACAGGCCAAGGCCAAAGAGCGGCTGATCGAGCGCGAACAGGCGCTCAGCAAGCACATGACCGCCAGGGAGACGCACATCCCGGCAGTTATCGCCCCGGCGCCGACCAAGGCCCCGGAGCCCAGCAAGCGTGTGCAGAAGGAAAAGCAGGCGCCGTTGTTCGTCGACAGTGCCGTGGAAGGCACCTTGCCGCCCATTTCCATTCTCGACCCGGCAGAAAAGAAGCAACTCAACTATTCCCCGGAATCCTTGGCTGCGGTCGGGCATTTGCTGGAAATCAAGCTCAAGGAGTTCGGCGTCGAAGTGTCGGTGGATTCCATCCATCCCGGCCCGGTGATTACCCGCTACGAGATCCAACCTGCTGCAGGCGTCAAGGTCAGTCGCATTTCCAACCTGGCCAAAGACCTGGCGCGTTCGCTGGCCGTGACCAGCGTGCGGGTGGTGGAAGTGATTCCTGGCAAGACCACGGTAGGTATCGAGATCCCCAACGAAGACCGTCAGATCGTGCGGTTCTCCGAGGTGCTCTCGACCCCGGAATACGACGACGCCAAATCCCCGGTCACCCTGGCCCTGGGTCATGACATTGGCGGCAAGCCGGTGATCACCGATCTGGCCAAGATGCCGCACTTGCTGGTGGCCGGTACGACCGGTTCCGGTAAATCGGTGGGCGTGAACGCGATGATCCTGTCGATCCTGTTCAAGTCCGGCCCGGAAGACGCCAAGCTGATCATGATCGACCCGAAAATGCTTGAATTGTCGATCTACGAAGGCATTCCGCACCTGCTTTGCCCGGTAGTGACCGACATGAAGGACGCCGCCAACGCATTGCGTTGGAGCGTCGCCGAGATGGAACGGCGCTACAAGCTGATGGCGAAGATGGGCGTGCGTAACCTCTCGGGCTTCAACCAGAAGGTCAAGGAAGCTCAGGACGCGGGCACACCGCTGGTCGACCCGCTGTATAAGCGTGAAAGCATCCATGACGAAGCGCCACTGCTGACCAAGCTGCCGACCATTGTGGTGGTGGTCGACGAATTCGCCGACATGATGATGATCGTCGGCAAGAAGGTCGAAGAGCTGATCGCGCGGATCGCGCAGAAGGCCCGTGCGGCCGGTATCCACTTGATTCTTGCCACCCAGCGCCCTTCGGTTGACGTGATCACCGGTCTGATCAAGGCCAACATTCCGACCCGCATGGCGTTCCAGGTGTCGAGCAAGATCGACTCACGGACCATCATTGATCAGGGCGGCGCTGAACAACTGCTCGGCCACGGCGACATGCTGTACATGCCACCGGGCACCAGCCTGCCGATCCGTGTGCATGGCGCGTTCGTGTCTGATGACGAAGTCCACCGCGTTGTCGAAGCCTGGAAACTGCGCGGCACACCGGACTATAACGAAGATATCCTGGCTGGCGTCGAAGAGCCCGGTAGTGGCTTTGATGGCGGCAGCGGCGAGGGTGGCGAAGACAGCGAAAGCGATGCGCTCTATGACGAAGCGGTCAAGTTTGTCCTTGAAAGCCGTCGCGCGTCGATTTCCGCCGTGCAGCGCAAGCTCAAGATTGGCTACAACCGTGCCGCGCGCATGATCGAGGCCATGGAAATGGCAGGCGTCGTCACCTCCATGAACACCAACGGCTCGCGTGAAGTCATCGCGCCCGCCCCGATGCGCGACTGACCTACTCCCATATCCGGCTCGTCAGCCATCAAGTGCTGGCGAGCTTTCACCGAACTCAATGAGGATTCCCATGCGTCTTATCCGCATGTTGTTGGTAACTGCACTGACCTTTTCGGCGATTCCGGCGCACGCAGACAGCAAAGATGTCGCGCGCCTGACCCAGTTGCTGGAAAAATCCCAGACCCTGACCGCCCGTTTCTCCCAGTTGACCCTGGATGGCAGCGGCACTCAGTTGCAGGAAACCGCTGGCCAGATGGCGCTGCAGCGCCCTGGGCTGTTCAACTGGCACACCGATGCGCCACAGGAACAACTGATGGTTTCCGACGGCAAGAAGGTCTCGCTGTGGGACCCTGACCTGGAGCAGGTCACCATCAAGACCCTCGACCAGCGCCTGACCCAGACGCCTGCGCTGCTGCTGTCCGGTGATGTGTCGAAAATCAGTGAAAGCTTCGACATCACGTCCAAGGAAGCCGGTGGCGTGGTGGATTTCGTCCTCAAGCCCAAGACCAAGGACACCCTGTTCGACAGCCTGCGCCTGTCGTTCCGCAACGGCATCATCAATGACATGCAGTTGATCGACAGTGTCGGTCAGCGCACCAATATTCTGTTCACCGGCGTGAAGGCCAACGAGCCGATCGCTGCGAGCAAATTCCAGTTCCAGATCCCGAAAGGCGCTGACGTCATTCAGGAATAAGAGGTTTCAACGGTTGTCCATGGACCTGTTTCGAAGTGAACCGATTGCTCAGCCCCTGGCCGCACGACTGCGTGCGACCAATCTGGATGAGTACGTCGGCCAGGAGCACCTGCTGGCTCACGGCAAGCCTTTGCGTGAGGCACTGGAGCAGGGCGCTCTGCATTCGATGATTTTCTGGGGGCCGCCCGGTGTGGGTAAAACCACCCTGGCGCGCTTGCTGGCGAAAGTCTCGGATGCGCATTTCGAAACCGTTTCTGCGGTGTTGGCCGGGGTCAAAGAGATTCGCCAGGCTGTAGAAGTCGCCAAGCAACAGGCGGGTCAATATGGCCGTCGGACCATTCTGTTTGTTGACGAAGTGCATCGCTTCAATAAGTCCCAGCAGGATGCGTTCCTGCCTTATGTGGAAGACGGCACGCTGATCTTCATCGGCGCTACCACCGAAAATCCTTCGTTCGAACTCAACAACGCCTTGCTGTCCCGGGCCAGGGTCTATGTCCTCAAGAGTCTGGATGAAGCGGCACTGCGTAAGCTGGTCAACCGGGCGCTGACTGAAGAGCGCGGCCTGGGTCAGCATCGCCTGAGCCTGAGCGATGAAGGCTTTGCCATGCTCATGGCGGCGGCTGATGGTGATGGGCGGCGCATGCTCAATCTGCTGGAGAACGCCTCGGACCTTGCCGAAGACGGCAGCGAAATTGACCTTGAGCTGCTGCAGAGTCTGCTGGGTGACAGCCGTCGTCGTTTCGACAAAGGCGGCGAAGCGTTCTATGACCAGATTTCCGCCCTGCACAAATCCATTCGTGGTTCCAATCCGGATGCGGCCCTCTACTGGTTCGCGCGGATGATCGACGGCGGCTGCGACCCGTTGTACCTGGCCCGGCGCGTTGTGCGCATGGCCAGCGAAGACATCGGCAACGCCGATCCGCGCGCGCTGCCCTTGTGCATGTCGGCCTGGGATGTCCAGGAACGCCTCGGCAGCCCGGAAGGCGAGCTTGCCGTGGCTCAGGCGATTGTCTACCTGGCCTGTGCGCCCAAGAGTAACGCGGTGTACATGGGGTTCAAGACCGCAATGCGCGAAGCCACCGAACACGGCTCGCTGGAAGTCCCGTTGCATTTGCGCAACGCGCCCACCAAGCTCATGAAACAACTGGGCTACGGCGAAGAATACCGCTACGCCCACGACGAGCCGGATGCTTACGCGGCTGGCGAGGACTACTTTCCGGACGAGCTGGAACCGCGTCATTATTACCAGCCAGTGCCCCGTGGCCTGGAGCTGAAAATCGGTGAAAAGCTCAAACATCTGGCTGCTTTGGATGCGGCCAGCCCTCGTCAGCGGAGAAAGTAGTGCTTAAAACCATTCTTGCGGTGTCCATTGCCGGCATCGCTGGTACATTATTGCGCTTTGCTGCTGGCACGTGGGTCAGCGCCAATTGGCCAAAGCATTTTTATACGGCAACCCTGGCGGTAAACATTGTCGGTTGCCTGATTATTGGCGTGCTTTACGGGCTGTTTCTGTTGCGCCCGGAAGTGCCCATCGAAATTCGGGCTGGCTTGATTGTCGGCTTTGTAGGGGGTCTGACGACCTTTTCATCCTTTTCACTGGATACGCTGCGCTTGCTGGAAAGCGGGCAGATGCCGCTGGCCCTGGGCTATGCGGGCATTAGCGTATTCGGCGGGCTGCTTGCAACCTGGGTTGGCCTGTCCCTGACCAGACTTTGATAGACGAGAGAACGATATGCTCGATTCCAAACTGTTACGTACTCAACTTCAAGACGTAGCGGATCGCCTGGCGTCCCGTGGCTTCACACTGGATGTAGCGCGCATCGAAGCGCTGGAAACCCAGCGCAAGACGGTACAGACCCGTACCGAGCAATTGCAGGCCGAGCGTAATGCCCGTTCCAAATCCATCGGTCAGGCCAAGCAGCGTGGCGAAGACATCGCACCGTTGATGGCGGACATCGACCGCATGGCCGAAGAACTCACCACGGGCAAGAAAGAGCTCGACGGCATTCAGTCCGAACTGGACGCGATGCTGCTGAGCGTGCCCAACCTGCCTCACGAATCAGTGCCGGTTGGCGCTGACGAAGACGGCAACGTTGAAGTGCGCACCTGGGGTACGCCAGCCGCGTTCGACTTCCCGGTTCAGGACCATGTTGCGCTGGGCGAAAAGTTCGGCTGGCTGGATTTTGAAACTGCCGCCAAGTTGTCCGGCGCTCGCTTTGCCCTGCTGCGCGGCCCGATTGCCCGCCTGCATCGCGCATTGGCGCAGTTCATGATCAACCTGCACATCAATGAACATGGCTATGAAGAAACCTACACGCCGTATCTGGTTCAAGCGCCTGCTCTGCAGGGCACTGGCCAGTTGCCGAAATTCGAGGAAGATCTGTTCAAGATTTCCCGCGAAGGCGAAGCCGATCTGTACCTGATCCCGACCGCTGAAGTGTCCCTGACCAACATCGTGTCCGGTGAAATCCTCGACGCAAAGCAGCTGCCGTTGAAGTTCGTTGCTCATACCCCGTGCTTCCGCAGCGAAGCCGGTGCATCGGGCCGTGATACTCGCGGCATGATCCGTCAGCATCAGTTCGACAAGGTCGAGATGGTGCAGATCGTCGAGCCGGAAAAATCCATGGAAGCCCTCGAAGGCCTCACCGCCAACGCCGAGCGCGTCCTGCAATTGCTGGAGCTGCCTTACCGCGTTCTCGCACTGTGCACCGGCGACATGGGTTTCAGCGCCGTCAAAACCTACGACCTCGAAGTCTGGGTGCCGAGCCAGGATAAATTCCGCGAAATTTCTTCCTGCTCCAACTGCGGTGACTTCCAGGCGCGTCGCATGCAGGCCCGCTGGCGTAACCCGGAAACCGGCAAGCCGGAACTGGTCCACACCTTGAACGGTTCGGGGCTGGCGGTCGGCCGCACGCTGGTGGCCGTGCTGGAAAACTACCAGCAGGCTGACGGCTCGATCCGTGTGCCGGAAGTGCTCAAGCCGTACATGGGTGGCCTTGAGGTCATCGGTTAAATGGAATTTCTGCCGCTGTTCCACAACCTGCGTGGCAGCCAAGTGCTGGTCGTGGGCGGTGGCGAGATCGCGTTGCGCAAATCCCGCCTGATCGCCGAAGCGGGTGCAATCCTGCGGGTGGTTGCTCCCGAGATCGAGCCACAACTGCGCGAGCTGGTCGAGAAAAGTGGCGGTCAACTGATCCTGCGCGGTTACAACGCTAGTGATCTGGACAGTTGCGTGCTGATCATCGCCGCCACCGACGATGAACCCCTCAACGCGCAGGTGTCTCAGGACGCCAAGCGGCGTTGCGTGCCGGTCAACGTCGTCGATGCGCCTGCGCTGTGCAGCGTGATTTTCCCGGCCATCGTTGATCGTTCACCATTGGTCATTGCCGTTTCCAGCGGTGGTGATGCGCCGGTTCTGGCGCGGCTGATCAGGGCCAAGCTTGAGACCTGGATCCCGTCGACTTATGGCCAACTGGCCGGGCTGGCTGCGCGTTTCCGTTCCCAGGTGAAGAACCTGTTTCCGGATGTGACCCAGCGTCGTGCCTTCTGGGAGGAAGTGTTTCAGGGGCCCATCGCTGATCGTCAGCTGGCCGGGCAGGGTGCGGAAGCTGAGCGTCTGTTGATTGCCAAGATCGCAGGCGATGCACCCCATGCGCCGGGCGAGGTGTATCTGGTGGGGGCAGGCCCGGGTGATCCTGATCTGCTGACCTTCAAGGCACTTCGCCTGATGCAGCAGGCCGATGTGGTGTTGTACGACCGCCTGGTTGCGCCGACGATTCTTGATCTGTGCCGCCGTGATGCCGAGCGTATTTATGTCGGCAAGCGTCGCGCCGAGCATGCACTGCCTCAGGATCAGATCAACCAGCAGCTGGTGGATCTGGCCAAGCAGGGCAAGCGCGTTTTGCGACTCAAGGGCGGCGATCCGTTTATCTTCGGTCGTGGCGGTGAAGAAATTGAAGAGCTGGCCGCTCATGGGATTCCTTTTCAGGTCGTGCCAGGGATTACCGCAGCCAGTGGGTGCGCGGCGTACGCCGGTATTCCTCTGACCCACCGCGACCATGCGCAGTCGGTGCGTTTCATCACCGGGCATTTGAAAGACGGAACCACCAACCTGCCCTGGAATGACCTGGTTGCGCCTGCGCAAACCCTGGTGTTCTACATGGGGCTGATCGGGCTGCCGGTCATTTGCGAGCAACTGATCAAGCATGGTCGATCGGCCGATACCCCGGCCGCGTTGATTCAGCAGGGCACGACTTCCAGTCAGCGAGTGTTTACCGGGACGTTGGCCGATCTGCCGCGCATGGTTGCCGAGCATGAAGTTCATGCGCCAACCTTGGTGATCGTCGGAGAAGTGGTGCAGTTGCGTGAGAAGCTGGCCTGGTTTGAAGGTGCTCAGGCGACAGTTTGAACCGTGTCTCGTTTGTAGGAGCTGCCGAAGGCTGCGAAAGCAGTTCCCGGGGCACTCCGCGGTTCACAGCCTTCGGCGGCTCCTGCGTTTTTTCAGGTACACCGCAATTCTGTAGGAGCGAACGTGTTCGCGACAGATCGGTTCGGCCGACAGATACGTGTCGTCTTGCATACACGTTCTCGCCAACAAGTTGGCTCCTACAGATATCTCGTTTTGTCAGAAAGCAGAACGTTTACCCTTCAGCGTTGGTCCAGATGCCCCGCCCGGTCAGCCGCTGGCGATCATGAGCCCTGTCCAGTGCCTGCAGCGGCCCTTTTGGCACGATACCGGTCGGGTTAATGGTCGCGTGGCTGGCGTAGTAGTGATGCTTGATGTGTTCGAAATCCACCGTTTCGGTAATGCCGGGCCATTGGTAAAGCTCAAGCAACCAGTTGCTCAGGTTCGGGTAGTCCGAGATCCGTCGCAGGTTGCACTTGAAGTGGCCGTGGTACACCGCATCGAAGCGCGCGATGGTGGTGAACAGGCGGATATCCGCTTCGGTCAGGTATTCGCCCGCCAGGTAGCGCTTCTCGCCCAATCGTTTTTCCAGCGCGTCCAACTCGGCAAACACATCGTCAAACGCCTCTTCGTAGGCGCCTTGAGAGGTTGCAAAGCCCGCCCGATAGACGCCGTTGTTCACCGCCGGGTAGATGCGATCATTGAGCTGATGGATCGACTGCTGCAGGTCGGCGGGGTAAAGGTCCAGTCGATTGCCGGTCAAATCGTCAAAGGCGCTGTTAAACATGCGGATGATTTCCGCTGATTCATTGCTGACGATGCGTTGCAGTTTCTTGTCCCACAACAGCGGCACCGTGACACGGCCAGTGTAATCAGCCGTATCCGCCAGATAACGCTGGTAGAGGAATTGATGGTTGTCCAACGGGTCGCCGCTGGAGCCCTTTTCGAGATCGAAGGTCCAGCCGTTTTCGCGCATCAGCCAACTGACCACCGAAACATCGATCAGGCTTTCAAGGCCTTTGAGTGTGCGGTAAATCAGCGTGCGATGAGCCCAGGGACAGGCCAGTGAGACATACAGGTGATAGCGTCCGGCTTCGGCCTTGAAACCGCCTTCACCCGAAGGACCCGGTTGGCCGTCGGCGGTGATCCAGTTGCGGCGCTGCGCCTGCTCGCGCTGAAACGCCCCGTCCTTGCTGCTTTCGTACCACTGGTCATGCCAGCGTCCCTCGACCAGAAGGCCCATATTCGACTCCAAAGTAGATGCAGATGTGCTTTGGAGAGGAGTCTAAGCCGATTCGTTCGAACAAAAAGCGCAAAGGTTGGGGGCTAATAATCGGTCAAATCGATAGGTTTCGATTTTTCCAGAATAACTCGGCCTGCGCGAAAGCCTCTTCCCGACGCAGGCCCAAGCCACGCAAGGCCAGCGCCATGGTGGAAATCAGCGCCAATTGCGGATAGCTGTCCTGGACTTCGCCTTTCCACAAGGCGACCAGTTGCTGAGGATCAAGCGTGGCCGGTTTCACGTGGCGGCGGTCGGACAATGCTGGCCATTCTTCATCCCAGGGTTGGCCATCGGTGGTGCCGTAGAGATGGCTGATGGTGTCCGGGTTGATTTCCACTTCGCCGCCGTCGCCCTTGATCACGATGGTGTGGTTGCCCAGCAAGCCACTGGCATCGCGGTGCACGCCCTGATAACCGGGGTGGAAAATACTTTGCAGGCCGCAGCGGGCGTTCAACGGGTTGAGAATTCGGGCCAGCGAATGAATCGGCGAGCGAAGCCCGAGGGTATTGCGCAGGTCGATCATGCGCTGCAACTGAGGTGCCCAGTCCCCCAGCGGGATGAACGCCAGATTTTGCTGCTCCAGGGCTTGCTCTATCGCCTGCCAGTTACGGCACAGGGGAATGCCCAGCAGATCCAGCAATTGTTCGCTGTAAAGGCGCCCGGCAGTGTGTGCGCCGCCGCCATGCATCAGGACCTTCACGCCGTTTTGCGCCAGGCATTTAGCCGCGAGCAGGTACCACGGCAAGTGACGCTTTTTGCCGGCATAAGTCGGCCAGTCGATGTCGACCTGCAATTGCGGAGCATTCAAGCGCTCGCGCACGGCTTCGGTAAAACCCGCCAACTCCTCGGCACTTTCTTCCTTGTGGCGCAGCAACATCAGGAACGCGCCCAGCTGGGTGTCTTCGACTTTTTCGTCGATGAGCATGCCCATGGCTTCGCGCGCTTCTTCGCGGGTCAGATTGCGGGCGCCGCGTTTGCCTTTGCCAAGGATACGAACGAACGGGGCAAACGGATGCTCGGCAGGGGTTTCGGTCACCAGAGGGGCGTAGTCATTCATATGCAATTGGTCGGCTTGGGCAGGCCCGCCAGCTTGGCGGCGAGTTTGGCGGGAGTGCCGTTGAACAGGCGGTTGAGGTGCATGCTGTTGCCTTTTTCCGGGCCGAGCTTCAATGCCGTGTACTTGATCAAAGGCCGCGTGGCGGGGGATAGCTGAAATTCGGCATAGAAGTCACGCAGCGTGTGCAGAATCTCGACGTGCTCTGCACTCAGATCAATGCCTTCCTCGGCTGCAAGGGCGTGGGCGACCGGCAACGACCACTCCTCAAGATCATCGAGGAAGCCATCCTTATCCAGCGCAATGCTGCGTCCATCGACGTTCATGTGTTTCATAGCCACGTATTGACTCTGTCATAGCGAATCGAGAGTTCGACAAAGCCTGGGTAATCCACGGATTTGACCCAGCCTGGCAGCGTGACGTTACGGGCCTGCGCATCCTCGCTCAGGACATAAACTTCGAGGCGTCCGGCGCGATCTTCCAGCGCCTGCAGCGGGGCAGTGGCCTGGGCCAGCGCGTACGTGGCGTCGCCGCACAGCAAGAGGGCGTCTTTATTGCCCAGCAGGCGCAGGCAGCTGGTCAGGCGGCTGTCGGCGAAGGGGGAGTGGGATAAAACGTGCAAGGTCGCCATTAGAGAGTGATCACGTGGTCGTAACGGTCAATGAGTTCAGAAATGTCCTGCTCCTGAGGAAGATGCCTGATATCAAGATTCAGGTTACCGGGAAACATCCCGCGCTCCGCCAGGCTTTTTCCGCAGGCGTAGATGTCCTCGACACCAAACATCTCCAGCGCCTTGAGATTCGCGGTCAGGTCTTTCTGTTGCAGCGCCGACGGTGCTTGCGACTGCGCGAGCTGAAACACGCCATCGTCCATGAACAGCAGGCCGATCGGCAGATCAAAGGCGCCACCGGCCAGGACAATGTCCAGCGACTCGCGCGCGCTCAATCCTGACCAGGGCGCCTGACGGCTGATCACCAGCAGTGATTTGGCCATGTCATTGCCCCCCGAAGCAGATAAGACGGTCGGCTGACTGCGCTGCATCGTGCAACTGGCCCAGCCCGGAGAGTTCCCATGAGTTAGAGAGGTTGGCAGCAGGCTTCTGATAGCGCTGCGCTTCTTCTTCGTTCAGCACACCACGGCGCAGGGCTGCGGCGATGCAGACAACGCCGTCCAGCTGATGCGCCCCGATGAAATCCTGCCATTGCGCGGCGATATCCTGTTCATCCTGCGGCGCAACGATGTTGCCCGAGGCGCTGTGGACGCCATCCTGATAAAAAAACAGACGCACAATCTCATGACCCCCAGCCAAAACCGCCTGGGCGAACAGGAGCGCCCGGCGAGAGGAGGGAGCATGGGCAGCGGAAAACACGGCAATGGCAAACTTCATGGGCTGCTCTTCAGGAAAACTCTGGCAATGATAAAGAATTCAAAAGCTATAGACAGCAAAAAGCCCGCTAAGCGGGCTTTTTGTTGAAGCGGTAGGGCTTATCAATCGTCGCGGCTCATGATGCCGAAGATCTGCAACAGGCTGATGAACAGGTTGTAGATCGATACATACAGGCTGATGGTCGCCATGATGTAGTTGCGCTCACCGCCGTGGATGATCGCGCTGGTCTGGAACAGAATGCAGACCGACGAGAACAGCACGAAGCCTGCGCTGATCGCCAACTGTAGCCCGCTGATCTGGAAGAACATGCTCGCCAGCACTGCCGCCAGCAGGACAAAGAAACCAGCGGTGATGAAGCCACCGAGGAAGCTCATGTCCTTGCGGGTGATCAGCACGTAAGCCGACAGACCGCCGAACACCAGGGCTGTCATCGCGAAGGCCGAGCTGACAACTTCAGCGCCGCCTTGCATGCCCAGGTAACGGTTGAGGATTGGGCCGAGCAAAAAGCCCATGAAGCCGGTCAGGGCAAACGCCGACACCAGACCCCACGCCGAATCGCGCAGTTTGTTGGTGAGGAAGAACAGACCGTAGAAACCGATCAGTACGACGAAAATGTTCGGGTAGCCGACGCGCATTTGCTGAGAAACGTAAGCCATCACGCCGCTGAACGCCAGGGTCAGGGCCAGAAGACCGTATGTGTTGCGCAGGACGCGGCTAACCTCTAGCTGATCGGCCTGCACGCCGTTATTAACTGCGTAATCCTGTTCGCGCATGGCGAAACTCCTAGTGGTTGAAATGTTGAGTTGCAAAGATCATAACAGACAGCCTGAAATCAGCCACCTAGAGAGTTTGACAGCGTGTTTCATTCCGGTATTATGGCGCCCGCAATGCAAACGGAAGTATGGCCGAGTGGTTTAAGGCAGCAGTCTTGAAAACTGCCGACTGTAACAGGTCCTAGAGTTCGAATCTCTATGCTTCCGCCATCTTAGATACGACAAAGCCCTGATTATTCAGGGCTTTGTCGTTTTTGGGGTTTGGTGGCGCAAGGCTGCTAAATCGTCAAACGTTCCGATACTTTTGGCCGCGTTCCGAAACTGAGCTTAAAAAGTCGATCATGTGGTCGGGGGGCAACGACCTCTCCAACTCGTCCTTAAATTGTCTGAGTAATGCGCGTGTCCGTGTGTCCAAGGGCTTGCTTGCGTTGCCCAGGTCGGCGATTTCACTCGCAGCCTTAGGACGATGAGGTGGTGTGTTCAGGCGGACAAGCATGCAAGAGCTGGCTCCCTGTGCAGAGCTCGAAGTGTACTTTGTATAGATATAAGTCAATTAGTGGTTTGTGAAAAACAGATGGAGCCTACGACTAACGTGAGCCGTAGGTGGCGGATCGGCGGGCACGCAAGAGCGCACGTGACTTGGATAGGTCGCGTGACAGCTCCAGAAGCGTCGCCAGGACTTATTCGAAGAGAGCGGGGTCGACTTTGTGGCGTCTTGCCTGTTCCAGGTGGCGTCGCATCTGATCTGCAGCTGCCAATCGGTCGCCTCGTTCCAGGCAATCAAGAATCGCAAGATGTTCCTCGGCCTGGCCTTTACGCGGGGTACGTGAACTGGCTTGGCGGTACTCAACAAGGCGTCGCAGTTGGTCAAGACGACGCACGGTTTGCTGCAGGAAACGGTTTCCGGAACAAGCAGCCAAGGTCTCGTGGAACTCTGAGTTGGCTTCGAAAAGCTCCTGCGGCGTCATCGTCAGATAACCGCCATTGGCGATGAATTCCTGCTGCCGACGGCAAGCAGCCAAGGTCTCTCGGTCAATCTGAAAGGTCGGTGACAGAATCCCTGACGGTTCGATGGTAGCGCGGAACGAATAGCTTTCCTCGTACGCTTCAACAGAGTCGATCATCGGCAACAGACGCCATCCTTGGCCCGCTCGCTGTTCAACCCAGCCTTCTTGCTGGATCCGCGAGAGTACGGCTCGCAGAGCCGCTCTGGAAACGTCGAACTGACGCATGAACTCGATTTCGGTAAACAGCTCTGGAAGCTGTCTACTTAGGCGCAGGTCTGCAAATTTCAGGTAGAGAGGATCGTCGCTGTTCTCCATGACCTCAGAGACCAGATCACCCAGATCATCGCTCGCGCGGGCCAGGAAAAAGCCTCTGTTGCGGTCATAGGTCAACATGCCTTTTTCGACCAGATGGCCCATGGCGAACTTGACTGGCGTGCGCGATACGTTGAGCGTCGTCGCCAGTTGGGACTCGACCAAGTGATGACCAATAGCGAAGCGTTCACGACGTACGTAGGAGACGATGTCACGCGCAATGCGTGCTTGCAGCGGGCTTAGAGGCATTGGATCGGGAACCAGAGATAGCTGAACCAGAGAGCCGCCATTCTAGCGCGTCATTTTATGCAGCGGCAGAGACCATTTCCTGTCTCCGCCGGAGTACTTTGAGCGCGCAATATCTGCTCAGCGAACCTGATAGAACGGGAAAGCCCCGAACAGCACGCCCCCTATGAACAATCCAAAGCTTGCGAGAATGGCCCACTTCAGCGCGAATCGCTGGTGATCGCCCAGGTCGACCTTGGCCAACGCAACCAATAGATAAAGTGAGGGTACGAGGGGGCTCAACAGGTGTACCGGCTGGCCAACAACGGAAGCGCGGGCTATTTCCAACGGCGTAATGCCGTACTGGGCGGCCGTTTGAGCGATCACAGGCAGGATGCCGAAGTAGAACGCGTCGTTGGACATGAAAAAGGTGAAGGGCAGGCTGACTACAGCAGTGAATACCGCGAGGAATGACCCGAAGCTCGGCGGAATCACGTGCAGCAGGCTCTTGGCCATTGAGTCCACCATGCCGGTGCCAGACAAGATCCCAGTGAAGATACCTGCTGCGAAGATGACTGCCGTTACCGCCAATACGTTGGCTGCGTGAGCTGCAATGCGGGCTTTTTGCTCCTCGATTTTTGGATAGTTGAGGGTGATCGCGACGGCAAAGCCGATCATGAACAGTATCTGGATCGGCATAGTGCCCAGCACCAGGCATGTGATCAGGGTTAGCGTCAGGATGAGGTTCGGCCAGAACATTTTCGGACGTCGGTTACCGTCACACTCTTCAGCAGAACCGTTACCCAGTGCCATTGATCCGCTGTGGAAGTCATCCAGGTGAATGATGCCAAGGCGCGCACGCTCCTTGCGTCCCAGAATCACCGCGGTGAACACCAGGCAGGCAGCGCCGATCAGCATCCCCGGGATCATTGGCACGAAGATGTCCATGGCGTCGACATGAAGTGCTGCGGCTGCGCGCGCGGTAGGGCCGCCCCATGGCGAGATGTTCATGATGCCGCTGGCGATGTTGACCAGGCATGTCATGCCCAGAACGTTCATACCCAAGCGCTGATAAAGCGGCAGAAAGGCTGCACACGCAATCATGTAGGTCGTTGAGCTATCACCGTCCAGCGACACCAACATAGTCAGCACGGCAGTACCGACTAGAACCTTCAAAGGGTCGCCTTTTACCAGCTTCAAAATGAAGCGAACCAACCCATCGAAAAGCCCTGCGTCAATCATGATCCCGAAGTACAGGATCGAGAACGTCAGCATGACGCCGGTAGGGGCCAGCGTTTTCACGCCGTCGAGCATCATCGCGCCCAAACCGGCGTAGTGCCCGCCAATCAGCGCGAACAGGATGGGGATCAGGATCAGAGCGATCAACGCCGAAAGGCGCTTGGTCATGATCAGGTACATGAAACAGATGACCATTGAAAAGCCAAGGATTGTCAGCACGGTCGAACTCCCTTTTTTCTTGAATTTGTGGGGCGCCTGGCAGCCTGACAGCTGCAAGGTAGCCAGCGTGACTCAGGTCGAGACAGGCTCGATGCGCAAAGGAGGTCGAACGGATTCGGAGTGTGAAAGCTGGATCATGGAGGGCCTCATTTTCTTATGTTTATTTTTCTGCTGTACCGGCCTGGCACGCTGCCAAAAGGGGTACGCCCGATCTCAGTGGCTGAACGGATCGGATGAATCAACATTGACCTATATCATTACAAAGTGCAATATCGGCCTCACAAAAACATTGCCTGTACAGCCTGTGAGGATTAGCCAATGCCTGAGTCAAAGGGTCAAACCGTTTCCGCCAACGGAATCGATTACCGTGTCAGCGAAATTCGTGGGGTCGTGACTGACCTGGGCGGTGATTACGCAAAGCTGCCCTACAGCCTGCGAATCCTCGCCGAGAACGTTTTGCGCGGGGAGGCTGACCCCGAAGCCGCGCTCAAAGTCATCTGCGCCCGCTCCAAAGAATTCGATATTCCTTTCCGACCCGCCCGTGTCGTCCTGCAGGATCTGCTCGGTACGCCCGCGTTGGTCGACCTCGCCGGGCTGCGTGATGCGGTTGCCGAGAGAGGTGGCAATCCACGCCTGGTCAACCCGGTCACGCCGACCCACCTTGTGGTGGATCATTCCCTCAACGTCGAGCGATGGGGGGATGCCAGCGCACTTGCCGATAACGAAGCCATCGAGCGTGAACGCAATGCCGAACGCTTTCAGTTCCTGGACTGGTGCAACAAGGCGTTCAGCAACCTGTCGATCATTCCTTCGGGCAAAGGCATCCTTCACCAGATCAACCTGGAGCGCCTGACTACGGTCGTGGGGACTCAGCGCCGTGACGGCGAGCTGTGGGCATTCCCGGACACGCTGGTCGGTACTGACAGCCACACCACGATGATCAATGCCATTGGCGTGCTGGGCTGGGGTGTGGGTGGTATCGAAGCCGAAGCAGCGATGCTGGGTAAATCGCTGATGCTGCGTCTGCCGGAAATAGTCGGCGTACGTCTGGAAGGCACGCTGCCTCAAGGCTATCTGGCAACCGACATCGCACTGGCTCTGACTGAGCAACTGCGCAAGGCGGGTGTGATCGGTTCATTCCTGGAGTTCTTCGGCCCTGGCGTACCACAACTGTCGCTGGCCGACCGCGGCACGTTGTCCAACATGGCGCCTGAGTTCGGTGCGACTGCAGCGATGTTCGCGATTGATGATCGCACTCTGCATTACTTGCGCATGACGGGTCGTGGCGGTCAGATTTCCGGCCTGACTGAGGCTTATGCTCGCGCTCAAGGCCTGTGGCATGACAGCCTGGGTGAGGCTGAGTACAACCGCGTCGTAACGCTGAATCTCAGCGCTGTGGCGCGTTCAATTGCGGGGCCCAAGCAACCACACCAACGAATTGTATTGGGTCAAAAAGCACCCGCGACCAACCTTCCGGTTGGCCTGGACAACGGCTCGGTTGTGCTCGCGGCTATCACCAGTTGCACTAACACCTCTAACCCACGCGGTGTGATCGCCGCCGGTCTGGTCGCGCGAAATGCACGCAAACGCGGCTTGAAGCGTGCTCCCTGGGTCAAGACTTCCTTCGCACCAGGCTCGATGGTTGTCTCTGATTACCTCCAGCGTTCCGGGCTCAACGAAGATCTCGACGCCTTGGGCTTCAACCTGGTCGGCTACGGCTGCACCACCTGCAACGGTATGTCCGGCCCGCTCCTCAGCCCAGAGATCGAAGAAGAGATCCGCACCCGTAAGCTGGAAACAGTAGCTGCGACCTCTGGTAACCGTAACTTCGAAGGTCGGGTTCACCCACTGGCTCGCGAAGTATTCATCATGTCGCCGCCACTGATCGTTGCCTACGCGATTGCGGGCACCTACCTCATCGATCCGGAGAAAGATGCTCTGGGCCTGGATGAGAATGGCGTACCTGTTTACCTGCACGAGCTGTGGCCAAGTGATGAAGAACTGACTCGTATCGAAGCGGACAACCTGACCGCAGACCTCTTCGACAAGGCCTACGAAGATGTCCCTCGTGAGGCAGGTTTGATTGCCAGCGACTTGCGTGCAGGCGTCAGCGACCAATATGTCTGGCAGCCCAGCAGCACTTACATCCGCAAGCCTCCGTACTGGAGCGATGCGGTGACGGCCACCGACACCAGCAAAGACCTGAGCAACATGCGCGTCCTCGCCATGCTTTCGGACAACATCACCACCGACCATATCTCACCATCGGGTGCGATCCTGCCTGAGAGTGATGCAGGCCAGTACCTGCAGTCTCATGGGATCGCGGTGCAAGACTTCAACTCCTATGGCACACGTCGCGGTAACCACGAGGCGGCGCAGCGTGCGACCTTCGCAAGTCCACGCCTGAAGAACGAGCTGCTCGAAGATGGTCGCGAAGGTCCATGGACGCTGCTGCTGCCCGAAAAAGAAGTTACTACGATCTTCAAGGCCGCTGAGGTCTACGCAGATCGCAAGCAGAGTCTGATTGTTGTTGCTGGCAAAGAGTACGGCAGCGGTTCTTCCCGCGACTGGGCAGCCAAAGGCCCACGCCTGCTGGGTGTTCGTGTTGTGGTGGCAGAGAGTTTCGAGCGTATCCACCGTACGAACCTGGCAGGGCTCGGCATCCTCCCGCTGCAGTTCGAGCAAGGCGTCTCGCGTCAAAGCCTGGGTCTGAATGGCCGTGAAACCTTTAGCGTTGAGGGCATCACTGATGGCTTCCAGCCAGGCGGCAAGGTCACTTTGGTGATTGAGCGCGAAAACGGCGAAACCGAGCGCGTCACCGTCGTGAGCCGTCTGGATACCTTCGAGGACGTTCGTTACTTCCGCAGCGGTGGTCTGTTGCCGCAGTTGCTGATCGAAAGCATGAAGAACGCATCCGCCAACTGATGCGCCGCTGATTTGTCGTAGGAGATATCAAATGACTCAAAGACGTATCCCAGCCGTTTACATGCGTGGCGGCTCCAGCAAGGGCGTGTTCTTTCTCGACAGGGATCTGCCGCCCGCTGGCCAGGAGCGAGATGCCATCCTTCTCCGTGTGATCGGCAGTCCAGATGTGTACGGCAAGCAGATCGACGGAATGGGTGGTGCGACCTCCAGTACCAGCAAGGTGGTGATCATCGGTAAATCAAGTCGTGAAGATTGCGACGTTGATTACCTGTTCGGGGCTCCGGCCATAGAGACGCCGGTTATTGACTGGTCAGGTAACTGCGGCAACCTGAGTTCGGCTGTTGGCCCGTATGCGATCTCTGAAGGCCTGTTGGATGCTCCTCGTGATGGCATCGCTGTTGTCCGTATCTGGCAGGCCAATCTACAGAAACGAATCATCGCCCATGTGCCGATGCGCAACGGTGAGGTTCAGGAGGAGGGTGACTTCGTACTCGATGGTGTGGCGTTTCCAGCGGCTGAAATCGTGCTGGAGTTTCTCAAGCCTGGCGGGTCGGACGGCAGCATTCTGCCCACCGGTAACGCCATTGATGCACTGGACATCCCAGGCGTCGGCAACCTGTCTGTCACGCTATTGAACGCCGGGAACCCCACCATCTTTCTCGACGCTGACAGAGTAGGGCTGAAGGGCACCGAAACTCAGGATCAGGTCAATGGCGATGCCGAGCTGCTGGCGCGCTGTGAAACCATCCGTGCTCACTGCACTGTTGCCATGGGGTTGGCCGCAACCGCCGAAGAGGCAACTCGTCTGCGTCCGCATACGCCCAAGCTGTGCTTTGTGGCCAAGCCTCAGCGCTATCAGGCTGCGGGTGGCAAGTTTGTCGAACCAGGTGATATCGACGTGATCGCGCGGATCCTGTCGATGGGCAAGCTGCACCACGCGATAACGGGTACTGGCGCTGTCGCGGTTGCTGTCGCGGCTGCTCTTGATGGCACGCTGGTGAATCGGATCGTTGGTAACATCGGCGATCGCCAGGTTCGTATGGGGCATACCGCCGGTAGCGTTGCAGTAGGTGCGAAAACCGTGATGGAGGAGGATGGCTGGAGTGTGGACAAGGCTGTGATGAGCCGCAGTGCTCGCCGGCTGATGGAAGGGTGGGTACGGGTCCCTGAAGTCATCTGACGGCCTGGAGAGCTCATTTTGATCGAACTCATAAACTCGCCAGGGTTCTGGCTGGCCGTGATGCAAATCATCGCCATCGATATTTTGCTGGGCGGTGACAACGCGGTTGTCATCGCGCTGGCGTGTCGCAAGCTCCCTGAAGCACAGCGTAATCGCGCCATTATTGGCGGCGCGCTGGGCGCGATCCTATTGCGGATAGGAATGATCTTCTTCGCACTTCAGCTGTTGGAATTGCCTTTCCTTAAACTGATGGGTGCCGTATTGCTCCTCTGGATTGGTATCAAGCTGATGGTTCCTGAGGGTGAGGACGCACACGAGAACATGTCGACGAGCCCAAAGCTTTGGGGGGCGATCAAGACCATCATCGTTGCCGATGCGGTCATGAGCCTGGACAACGTGGTTGCGGTAGCAGGGGCATCCGGCGGGCAGATTGAGCTGGTGATCTTTGGCATCGTGATCAGCATCCCGATCATCATCTGGGGCAGCAAGTTGGTACTGCATTTCATGGATCGATATCCGATTGTCATCACCCTTGGAGCTGCATTGCTCGGTTGGATCGCGGGCAGTATGGCGATCACTGATATAAGCCTGCCGGCGGTACCGGCCTGGGCTCATTACGGTGCCGGCATCGTCGGCGTGGCAATGGTATTGATCATCGGAAAATGCATTGTCAGTTCGAATGCAGCTGCGGGTAAGAAATCAGAAACAGAGGGGAGTGAGTAGCCGTGGAATTTGATCTTGCCGCCGTACGAAAAGATATCGCTCCACAGGGAAAGCTGCGGGTCGCAATTAACCTAGGTAATCCTGTACTGGCGAAGCTTGACGAGAAGACCCAGGTTTTCTCTGGTGCGTCGGTCGTGTTGGCCAATGCACTCGCTGATGAGCTTGAAATTGCTATTTCACTGACCGCCTATGACGCCGCCGGCAAGGTCTTCGCAGCACTTGAGGAGGGAGCTTGGGATCTTGCGTTTCTAGCCATTGAGCCAGTCAGGGCTGAGAAAATTTCCTTCTCAAGCCCCTACGTCTACATCGATGGAACCTATCTGGTGCGAACGGCAAGCAAGTTTAATCTCGCTTCTGCCTTAGACGCTGGCGGCTGCAGGATCGCAGTGGGCAGGGGAGCGGCCTATGACCTGTTCTTGTCCCGGACGTTGAAAAATGCCGAGTTGGTTCGAGCGACCACTTCAGCCAGCGCCGTTGATGAGTTCTTGAAGCTAGGCCTCGATGCAGCTGCAGGTGTTCGCCAGCCGTTGGAGCGCTTCGCCCGAAGTACGACAGGCGTCAGAGTGTTGAGTGACAACTTTACGGAAATTCGTCAGGCGATGGCTATTCCGAAAGGCAGAGCGCTTGCTGCTGAGTACGTTCAGAGCTTCATCAATCGCTGTCTGCGCAGCGGACTCGTTGCCAAAGCGCTGAACGACAGTGATGAGCAGGATGCGCGAGTTGCTAAGCCCTACGTGGGGTAGACCCAAAAAACACTTGATCCAGCCGTGGGCCCTCGGGCGGTCGAACTGATTATTTATAGGGTCGCTGCCCAGTAAAGGTTGGATGTGTAACTATCTGTGGCTTACCGTTTAATACTGCCGAATACAGGAAGCAACTCAGATGCTCGCTGCCTTTAGACACTACCCGTTTTCGGTCAATCTGCTGCTGTCGTCTGCATTGTTTCTGACACTGGGTCGCGCCATTACCCTGCCGTATATGGTGATTTATCTGTCATCCAACTTCACATTGGGCATCAGCGAAATCGGTTTGGTGGTGGGCGGTGCGATGCTTGTCGGCTCGTTGCTAAGCCTTTACGGCGGCTATCTGACTGACAAAATCTCCAGCTATCGATTGATCCTGAGCTTCACGGGTTTTTTCACAGTAGGCTTCGTGGGTATGTGCGTCACTGCGCACCTGTGGCTATTTTTCCTGTTTCTGGTGTTTTTCAATTTCGCCTATTCAGTGATCGATATCGTGGTCAAGGCCGCGTTCGGCAAACTGTTGCCGGAAGCCGAACGCGGCAAAGTATTTTCGGTGCGCTACACACTAATCAACATTGGTTACGCGGTGGGGCCGTTCATTGGCGCTGGGCTCGCGCACATGGATATGAAACTGCCGTTCTTGATGTCTGCGACTCTCGGCCTCGGCTTCTTCCTGACCTATATGGTCTGGGGCGACAGGAGCCTCAGTTCCGCCGACCCGGCCAATGCCCCGGTGTCGTTCGTTGCTGTGGGGCGCATTCTGCTCAAGGACTATCGCCTGGTCTGCTTCACTGTTGGCGGTGCATTGAGCGCTGTGGCATTCGGCCAGTTCACCGGCTACATCTCGCAATACTTAGTGACAACAAGCACACCAGAATTTACCTACCAGGTCATCAGCACGGTTGTGGCGGTTAATGCTACGGTGGTGATCTGCTTGCAGTACGTTGTGGGCAAGCGCATTACCAATGAGCATTTGAATCAGTGGCTGACAGCGGGCTTCAGTCTGTTTCTGCTGGGCGTCGTCGGTTTTGCGTTGTCCACCAGTGTGCTGCATTGGGCGATGGCAGTGGCGATATTTACCGTGGGCGAAGTCATCGTCTTCCCGGCGGAATATATGTTCATCGACCGCATCGCGCCGGAGCATTTGCGCGGCATGTACTACGGCGCGCAAAACCTGTCCAGCCTAGGCGGTGCGCTGGGACCGGTGTTGTGCGGATTTGCCCTGGCATCGCAGCCGGCGCATTTCATGTTCTATATGCTCGCGGTGTTTATCATTGCGGGCGGGTGCTTCTATCTGATGGGTGCCTCCTACTCCAAACGCCATGACACTGGACGCGGTGATCTGCGCCCATAATCGCTTTACCTCTACGTCTGGCAGAACATGGACATAGATCTCACGATCTGGCCGGGAGTTAGGGGCAGAATAGAGGACGGACCAGTTCAAACAATTTTGGTCTGACTCCACTCTGCGCGGCAGGCACGCTGTATTTCGCATCCATACCTCTGTTTGCTCAGCCATTTCTGGCGCATCGTCTACTTCATTACTGAGGTAAACACCCCTTTACACACAAGTGATGTGCTGGTTCGGTTATTCCTGGCCCCGTACCAGACTCGTATATTGAATCCACCGTGGCGTGCTGGCTCCTGCAGCGTGCTGATGATGAGACCCCAAAACGAGACCACATTATGAACAGTGCAATTCAACCGCATTCAAGCCTGGAAGTATCTCCACATGAGATCGATGCCGAATACTTCGAGTACAGCAAAGCGGCAAATCCGATCAGCGCAAACTTGATCACCCGCATCCCGTACCAGACTTTCCCTGCTTCGCTCTATGATTCGGGCCCATCTCGAACAGTTGCTCTCGATTTGAGCGAAAAACTAGAGTGTGAAGGCCCCGCAACCGGCCCAGGTCTTTGCGCTGGTTTTATTCGACTGAACGCTGGCGATGACGTCACATTGGCGCCCAACGCGACCTCACAGGTCTTGTATGTAATCGATGGTCGCGGCAGCCTTGCGTACGGTGAAACAGCATTTGAATGGACGAAAGGTTGTTTTATCGCCCTGCCAGGGATGAACAGCACAATCCTCAAGGCGTCGGCGGACGCACGATTCTACTGGGTACATGATGAGCCACTTCTTCGCTACTTAGGCGTGAGCAGAAGTGAAGACCGCTTCACTCCTACTCTGTACCCGGCGGATGTCGCATCTGCAAAGCTTCGTGAAGTCGCTGATGATCCACGTGCACAGGATCGCAGCCGCATCAGCATTCTGCTTGGTAATAGAAACTTCCCTCAGACACGCACAGTGACCCATGTGCTGTGGGCTATGTACGGCATCCTCCCAGCCGGCTCGATCCAAAAACCCCACCGGCACCAATCCATCGCCTTGGACTTCATCATTGATTGCCCAACCGGATGCTATTCGCTTGTAGGTACTGAACTGGACGAAAATGGCCATATTCGCAATCCAAGCCGCGTAGATTGGACACCAGGGCTTGCGTTCGTCACACCACCCGGCTATTGGCATGCTCACTTCAACGAGTCGGATCGCGAAGCATTTCTGATCCCGATTCAGGATGCAGGTTTACAGACATATCTGCGATCACTGGATATTCGGTTCAGCTAAATGGACTCCCGGTATGACTGGCTCATACCGGGAGTTATCGCTGCCACACGGGCGGGTCAACCACGCAATCAGCAATGAAATCAATGAAACATCGCACCTTCGAAGAAACGATTCGCTTCGGCGGATAGACAAACCAGATGGCGTCAGATTCATGTGAGGCCTTGACCTCCCAATCAGGCAGCCAACGCACCAATCGACCATCGCGCAAACTGGCGCTGGCAAGCCAGTCTGGAAGCAACGCCATTCCCAACCCGCTGCTCACCGCGATTAGCTGAGCGTCAAGGTCATTTATCCAAAGCACAGCACCAACGGGCAACGAAACCTGCTCGTTGTCGTTGGCACATATCAACGCCTCGGGGCACTGGCGCCCGATGATCATCATGTCGACGGGCAATTGATCAGGGCAATCCGGTTGAGGATAACGAGTGGAAAATTCTGGACTCACACATAGGAAAGTCTCTATCTCAGCCAGCTTTCTCGCCTTGAGATTGGAGTTGGCTAGCCTGCCAATTCGAATCGCAAGATCGATTCCAGTGGCGATCAAATCGACTTGTGACTCCTCAATACAGAGATCTAGTGTGATGTCTGGGTAACGCTCGATAAACTCGCCTACTAGAGGGAGTATATGATGACGCGCAAAAGCAGGCGGAAGACTCACCTTCAATCTCCCTCGGGGATTTTGATTGAGAGCGGACGTTGCCGCCTTGGCTTCTGACAATTCAAAGAGAACTTTTTGGGCATGGTATAAGAATGTTTGCCCACCTTCCGTCAATGCAAGTTTTCGTGTTGAACGATTGAAAAGTGCAATGCCGAGATCTTGCTCTAAATCTTTGATGTAACGCGAAACTGTAGAAGCTTTTATCCCCAGACGCATGGCTGCTTTGGAGAAGCTATTCCCATTGGCAGACTCTACGAAAGCGGTCAGTGCTGCTAGGTAGTCCAAGTGCGCCTCTCTGTTTTTGGTGTCGCTAGCTCGACTGTTCGGGCACTTGAGCCTTGAGATCGATTGGAAAAACTCGGTTGCTTCTGAGGCACAACCTTGGTGATCTCGGAAGGGTATCCCATCGCAAGAGTTCAGTGAAGTCACCTTTACGCGATGGTCTCGCTGGCTCGCGCCTTGTGTGCAGCATCATTTTTTACAGAGCCCAAGCGTCTTGCAACGCTGACTCCAGGATGGCAACACAATGAGTGTGTTGCACAGGCCAATTCAATCCCGATTGGCCAGCATCTGATACATCGATTCACGCTCGAATACAGTCACGATGACCTCACGGGAGGTCCAGGTTTGCTTTTTCGTCCAGGTTCTTTGGAGCAGTTTTGAGCCACTCAACGCGCATTGTTCGTCCACTTCTCCATGACGGCTTTCACTTCATCCTCGCTGGCGAATTCACCCGCATCAGCTTCTTCAACTGCGCGTTGTATTTCTGCAATTACACCTCACTAGATTGTCATACATCGGTATGCGCGATCGAGTAACCCAGTTGTTGTGCCCTGTTAGCGTGTCCTACACGGGGGGCCGTTTCCAAGGGGCTCCCCATGCTTAAACATAACGCGCCGTTCAACCAGTTTGACTCGCCGACTCCGGCAGCGGTTTTGGCCTGCGACTGCGCGTCAACTGGTACGCAATCGCCAACCAGACAAACCACCCCGGCATGACCATCAAGGCAATACGGGTGTCCGGTCTCAGAGCCAGCAGGCACAGCACAAAGCCCATGAACGCGAGTGACAACCAGGCCATCGGTACGCCGCCGGGCATTTTGTACGCGGATTTCGTGTGAAGCTCGGGGCGTTTTTTGCGATAGGCGATGTAGGACGCGAGGATGGTCGACCAGGTGAAGATCACCAGAATCGCTGACACGGTAGAGACGATGGTGAACGCGGTCATGACTTCCGGAACGATGAACAGCACCATGACGCCAATCAGCATCAGGAACGTGGTGAACGCCAGGCTCAGCAACGGCACGCTATTGCCCGACAGTTTGCGGAAGATCCCCGGAGCGTTGTCCTGGTTGGCAAGCCCGAACAGCATGCGGCTGGAGGAAAATACGCCGCTGTTGGCCGATGACGCTGCCGATGTCAGTACCACGAAGTTGACGATGCCTGCCGCTGCCGGGAAGCCTGCCACCAGGAAGAGTTCGACAAAGGGGCTTTTGACGGGCGAAACCTGTTGCCAGGATGTCACGGCAATAATGCAGCTCAATGCCAACACGTAGAACAGGATGATTCGCAGCGGTATCGAGTTGATTGCCTTGGGCAGCGTCTTCTCGGGTGATCGGGTTTCTGCCGCTGCGGTGCCAATCAGCTCGGTCCCGGCAAATGAGAACACCGCCATCTGAAATCCAGCGAAGAAGCCCAGCACGCCGTTAGGGAAAGCTGCCTGCTGATCGACCAGATGGCCCAGGGATGCGGTGACGCCACTCGGGGAAACAAAGGAGCTGGCAATCAGCACGATGCTGACGCCGATAAGTGCCACGACGGCGATGATCTTGATGATCGCGAACCAGAACTCTACTTCACCGAAGAGCCTGACCGTCAGCACGTTCAGTGCAAACAGCGTCGCCAGCATCCCGATGGCCGGGATCCAGGCCGGCAAGTCAGGGAACCAGTACTGGAAAAAACCGCCAACGACGACTGCGTCGCCGATCACTGCAACGCTCCAGCTCAGCCAGTACGACCAGCCGAGAAAGAAGGCTGCCCGAGGGCCGAGGTAGGCTCCTGCAAAGTCGGCAAAGGTTTTGAAGTTCAAATTGGAAAGCAGCATTTCGCCCATGGCGCGCATGACGAAATACACGAACAGACCGATGATCATGTAGATCAGGACGATCGAGGTGCCGGAGAGGGCGATGATCTTTCCGGAGCCCATGAATAACCCTGTGCCAATGGCCCCTCCCATGGCCATTAACTGGATGTGACGATTGCTGAGCGTGCGTTGCAGCGCAGGCTGTTCAACCAGCTCTGAGGAACTCGATTTCATTGCAAAACCTCTTGATTTTATGTTTTTGAGTTTTGGCAGAAAGTGAACGTCTAGCGTTGTTGTTCGGTATGCAGTGGCTAGTGACGGCGTTGTTCTGGCTGGAGGTGAGCGCCCCTCGACACGTGGCCTGGGGGGCATCACCCTCAGGTCAGCTGGCGGTGCGCAGATGCGCGGCTTTGGTCGGCTGCAGATCAAGCAGCTGGTAGAGGTTTTTGATGTTTTCAGGCTGTGGCACCAGATGGATGTGCTTGCCGACCTGATGTTCTTGCGCCATGGCGTGCACATAGCGCAGTGACGAGAAATCCTCCAGCGCAAAGCCCACCGAGTCGAACACCGTGACCTGATCGGCACTCTCGCGGCCCTGAACGTCGCCTTGCACAATTCGGAAAAACTCGACAACGGGTGAGTCAGCCTCCAACTGCTGGATATCGCCTTCAATCCGCGTTTGAGGTTCAAACTCCACGATCACCCGGGCGTTGCGCAGTATGTCGGCGTGCAGTTCGGTTTTGCCGGGGCAGTCGCCGCCTACGGCATTGATATGCATGCCGGGCTCAATCATGTCGGGGGTCAGAATCGTTGCATAAGCTTTGTCTGCGGTAACCGTGGTGACGATGTGCGCGCCCTTGACCGCTTCGTTTACCGAGTTGGCAACAATTACGTTGATTTCAGGGAACGCCGCCAGATTCCGCTTGAGCTTGAGTGACGCGTCGCGATCAATGTCGAAGATGCGGATTTCGTTGATGCCGAGCATTTCATGGAAGGCCAGCGCCTGAAACTCGCTCTGGGCACCGTTGCCGATGATCGCCATCGACCTGGCACCGGGGCGGGCCAGAGAACGCGCAACCAGTGCCGAGGTTGCAGCGGTGCGCACGGCCGTGGTCAGCGTCAATTCGCTGAGCAGGGTGGGGAAGCCACTGTGCACATCGGCCAGCAGCCCGAACGCCATGACGGTCAGCAAATTCTTCTGACCGTTGTCCGGGTGGCCATTCACGTACTTGAACGAATACTGTTGGCCATCGTCGGTAGGCATCAGCTCGATCACACCGTCTGCGGAGTGATTGGCCGTGCGCGGCGACTTATCAAACTGCGCCCAGCGCAGATAGTCGGCTTCGATGTAGGTCGCCATCTCACGGATTGCCCGGCGGATGCCGACCTTGGCGAACAGGCGTGCGGCATCATCGACATCTATAAAAAGAGTCATTTTTTTATTCTCCAATCCAGTCATTGAAACGTTTTAAAGCGGGGATGCTCAGGCGCGTTTGCTCTCGAAACCGTGCAGGACGTTCACTGCGTTGATCCCGATTTCGTCCACCATGTAGCCGCCTTCCATCACAAAAAGAGTGGGGCAGCCCACGCTGGCGATCAGCTCACCCATCGCGATGAAATCCTGGCTTTCCAGCAGGAAGTGGCTGATGGGGTCGTCCTTGAAAGTGTCCACGCCCAGTGAGATCACCAGGACTTCAGGCGCGAATGTCTGCAGTTTCTTGCAGGCATGCAGCAGGGCGTTGCAGTAGCTTTCCCACGACGTGTTTTTCGGCAACGGGTAGTTGAGGTTGTAACCCTCGCCGCGACCGGCGCCGGTTTCGCTGCTGAAACCCGAGTAGTACGGATAGGACACGGTCGGTTCGCCGTGCAACGACACGAACATCACGTCATCGCGGTCGTAAAAAATGTTCTGGGTGCCGTTGCCATGATGAAAATCGACGTCCAGTACCGCGACACGTTTGGCGCCTTGGGTGATGGCCTGTTGCGCTGCAATCGCCGCGTTATTGAGGTAGCAATAACCCCCCATGTATTCACGCGCCGCGTGGTGACCCGGTGGGCGGCAGAGGGCAAAGGCGCTGTCGTGGCCTTCATCGATGAGCGCCAAACCTGTCAGGGCGATATCGGCACTGGTCTTGACGGCTTGCCAGGTGGTGGCGGTGATCGGTGAGCCAGCATCCATTGCGTAGAAACCGAGCTTGCCGTCGATAAACGTTGGCACTTGATCGTTGGCCAGATCCCGCACGGGCCACACCAATGGCAAGGCGTCGTGGGTGCGTCCTGTTGCGGACCACTCTGCCCAGGCGCTTTGCAGAAAACTCACGTAGCGCTCGCTGTGCGCGTTGACGTAGCACGACCGATCAAACACCCGAGGTTCGACGATCTGCCCGAGGCCGACTTGCTTGACGCGGTTGTGGACGGTGTCGGCCCGGCTGGGTTGCTCGAACGACGGCTTGAGCACGCCGTCTTTCAATTCGGTGCCGTGGTGCAAACGGTGGGAATCACTAAAAACTGTAAACATTCTGCGCATCCGTTAATGTGAGCCAGTGCAAATATTCTGTTCTGGTCGGGACGCGCTTTATTTGCTTTGTTTTCACGTTTAGGCAGATTTATCGGGCGATATGACTCAGGATCCGTGCAATGAAGAAAAATATATCCAAGCGTATCAGTCTCGATGAGACCGATCTGGCGATCCTCGAGTTACTGCAGGAGGATGCCAGCATCTCCAACGCTGAACTCAGTGAGCGCCTCTCATTGAGCCTCACGCCTTGCTGGCGGCGGCGCAAGAGAATGGAGGAAGCGGGGGTAATCAAGGGCTATCAGGCGAACCTTGATCGCAGGATGCTGGGGCTGGACATCATGGCGTTTGTGCACATCCGCTTTTCCACCCATGCGGACCACGCACCGGACGCTTTCGAGGCCGTGATTGCCCAACTGCCAGAGGTATTGGCCTGCCACAAGATCACGGGCGACGCTGATTACGTGCTCCAGGTCCTGGCTGAAGATCTGGATAGCTACAGCGATTTCATCGAACAGGTGCTTAGGCGTCAGGTTGGCATCGCGTCCATTCAGTCGAGCCTGGCGTTGCGCGAGATCAAGGCCGGTACCCGCATTGCGATACCCAAATTGAGCAAGGATTGAGGTGCAGGGTGTTTTCCCATGTCAGGCCAAGCGAGTTTTCTGACCTGGCTCAGGCATCATAATCAGCCGCTTCCACCTTGCGTCAACGTCGTTACCCAAGGGTTCGACACCTGTACAGTTTCTTATTCACGACACAGGAATTACCCGATGAAAGCTTTCCAGATAGGTGCTCAGAATGGTTTGGAGTCGCTGACCGCCACCACTCGCTCCGAATTGCATGCCGGCCCAGGTGAGGTGCTTATCGCGCCTCGCCTTGTGAGTCTCATCAGTCGAGACGTCCAGATTCTGCGGGGTGTTTATGGGCCTATTCAGTCACCCGAACGTATCCCGGTGTCTGAAGGCGTAGGTGCAGTGATCGCGGTTGGCGAAGGCGTGGAAGCATTCAAGCCAGGTGACAGAGTCATCTGCGGCCATTTTCCCAACTGGCTGGACGGCGAGTTTCGGGCTGACGTTTTCAGCCACGATGTCGGTGTCAGCCACGATGGCTGGCTCGCTGAAGAAGTTGTGCTCCCGGCGGCGGCGTTGATTCACGTCCCGGACGCATTGATGGATAAAGACGTCGCCGCACTCGCGTCCGCCGGGCTTACCGCCTGGAATGCTCTGGTTGAGGTGTGCAAGGTCAAGCCAGGCGAACTTGTTCTGTGTCTGGGCACTGGGGGCGTGTCGTTGGCAGCATTGAACATCGCCAAGACCTTGGGCGCGCGGGTGGCGATGACTTCCTCAAGCGATGAGAAGCTGGAGTTTGTCCGCCAGCTCGGAGCGGACATCACCGTCAATTACCTCACCCACCCCGACTGGGCTGCACAGTTGATGTCGCTGACCGGCAACGCAGGTGCCGACGTCATCATCGAGACCGGCGGTCAAGACACCCTGGGGCAATCCATCTCGGCAGCGGCGGTGAACGGGCGCATTGCTGTCATTGGCGTAAGCCCTGGGCAGAAGTCGCCAATACCTGACTATCTCTCGCTCATCCTGAAAAACGTGACAATCCGGGGCATCGCCAACGGCAACCGGAAAATGTTCGAGACGTTGCTGCGCGCGATCGAAGTGAACGACATTCAGACCGTCGTCGCTAAAACCTTCAAGTTCGACGACGCGCCCGACGCGTATGCCTATTTCGCCGCTGCAAAGCATATTGGCAAGGTGCTGATCGAGTTTGATCGCCGCGCTCGTTGACGAGCTGTCAGATAACCTGCATATTCCTGCTCGGTTTAGCTCGTTTATGAGTGTTTTTGCAGGGTTCAACGCTATGACTTCTCCATTTGAAGCGCTTCCAGGTGAACGCCAGCGCATGCTCCACGAACGTCTGGTTCGCTATGGTCGGGTGATTGCCACCGATCTTGCCAGCGAGTTCGGTGTGTCCGAGCACTCCATACGACGTGATCTGGGGGTCTTGGCAGCTGCGGGCCTGTGTAAGCGGGTATACGGCGGCGCGATCCTGATGCGTGAGTCGGAGGATCCGCTGGAAGTTCGCGTGCTTCAGGACTGGTCGCGCAAGGGCAGTCTTGGGCAGGCGGCGGCGGCATTTTTGACTGCGGGCCAACATGTATTCATTGACGCGGGTTCAACGAATACGGCGATCGCCTGTGCAATTGACCCGCAATTGCCGTTGACGGTGACGACCAACTCGCCATTGATTGCCGTCCAGTTGATGAAGCTCAAACACGTCGAAGTCGTTCTCCTGGGGGGCCGCGTACACCCCGTGACGGGCGGCGTGACGGGTTTGAGGGCCGTCCAGCAGCTGCGGCAATTCAACTTTGACTGCTGCTTTATCGGCGCCTGCGCCATTGACCCTGACAATGGCGTAATGGCCTTTGAGCTTGAGGACGCCGACTTCAAGCGCGCCGTCGTCGCGGCGAGTGGTCAGGTGATTGTCGCGGTAACCAATGAGAAGTTGTCTAGCGTCGCCCATTATCAAGTGGCGCAATGCTCCGAAGTCGCAGCGCTGGTGGTTGAGCACGATGCGCCACTGGAAAGGCTGGAGCCTTTTCTGACGCGGATCTCCACTGTCGCGACGGCGCGTAAAGACGGCTAGCCAATCGACCAGCCGAGGGTCTGATTGGCGGCAACGTGGAGTGGCATTGACGAGCACTTTGTCTGAAACCCACACAGTGAGCCAGCCGTGCTACCTTGCGCGCCCATTATTCAGACAAGGAGGTCGCAGTGCGTACCCTTAACGTTTTCGCCATGCTCGCCGTATCGGTTCTGGCATCCGGCTGCAGCATCAAGCAAGTGGTTGAGCCTGCCATGCTGTCCGCCAATACGTCACCGGAAATCTGCCTGATCCCGGCCGAGGGGCTTCGTGAAGGTTTCAACACCACCTACACCGCGCAACTTCAAAAGAAAGGCTTCCAGACCCGACAACTCTCACCCGGCAGCAACCCGTCCAGTTGCCACCTGTCCACGACCTACATCGGGACCTGGAGCTGGGACCTGGCGCTGTACATGAGTTACGCGGACATCCGTGTATTCGAGGACGGCAAGCAGATCGGCCGCGCCGAGTATGATTCCCGGTACGGGGGCGGTCGTGTGATCGACAAGTTCATCAATGCCGAAAAGAAAATCACCGAGATGACCGATCTGCTGTTTCCCGCCGGAGCCAATGGCGTGAAGCGCGCGCAGGCTTACTGAGTCAGTAAACATGCATCCGTGGCACCGGCTTCAGCCGCAAAGGCGGCAATTGTGCTTACGCGTATGCACTTTGCGCTGCGGTATCACCCGCCGTAAACCGGATAATCAACATAGCCTTCACCGGTGCCGCCATACACAGTGGCCGGGTTCAGTTCGTTGAGCGGCCAGTCATTGGCGATGCGCGCGGGCAGGTCGGGGTTGGCCATGAACGGACGACCGAACGCAACGAAATCTGCCAGCCCGGAGTCCAGCAACTGTGCGCCTGAAGTGGCGTTGTAGCGCCCGGCGTAGATGATTGCTCCACTGAATGTGCTGCGCACCGCCTGACGGAAGGTGTGCGGCATGGCGGGCGCATTGTCCCAGTCGGCTTCGGCGATGGACAGGTAGGCGATGCCCACGTCTTCAAGCACTTTGATCGCCTGGATGTAAGTGGTGTGCGGATCTTCCTCGACCATGCCCAGGTAGGTCCGTGCTTCATCGGTGGTGGTGAACAGCGGAGCGAAACGCACGCCGACTTTATCCTTGCCGATGCATTCGGCAACACCGGCCACCACTTCACGCAGAAAACGCAGACGGTTATCCAGGGAGCCGCCGTATTGGTCGGTGCGCAGGTTGCTGTGGGCGGAGATGAACTGGTTCACCAGATACCCATTGGCGCAGTGCAGTTCGATCCCGTCGAATCCGGCTTCCATGGCATTGCGCGCAGCCTGGATATACAGCTGAACCAGTTCCTGGACTTCGTCGGTGCTCAGCGCGCGAGGCGCGGACGGCGGTACCAGCGCGCCGCTGCCGGGGGAGGTTTCGATGAAAACGCTGACTCGATCAGTGGCCACGGCCGAGGCTGATACCGGCGCGCCACCCTCAGGTTGCAGGGCGGTGTGGGAGACACGGCCGACGTGCCAGAGCTGCGCGAAAATCACGCCGTCGACGGCATGGACTGCCTCGGTGACTTTGCGCCATCCGGCGATTTGTTCGGCGGTATGGATGCCCGGCGTCCATGCGTAACCCTGGCCACGAGGCTCGATCTGCGTGCCTTCGGTGACCAGCAAGCCAGCACCGGCGCGCTGTTGGTAATACTCGGCCATCAGCTCATTGGCAATGTTGCCGGGCTGAGTGCTGCGCTGGCGGGTGAGAGGTGGCAGCACGATGCGATTCTTGAGCGTGTGCTGACCGAGTGTGGCGGGGGTGAAGAAACTGCTGTTATTCATGGAGTACCTTGCATTCGGCCTTAATAGACCAGTCGACTAATTTTCGCGGCAAAAAAAACCGTGCACGACGTACACGGTTTTCCCATGCCTGCTATGTGACGCGTTCAGCTACGGGATCAGGCGAGCATTTTCAACAATTGCGCAGCCACGGCGGCGGAGCTGGCAGGGTTCTGGCCGGTCACCAGTTGCCCGTCGGTCACCACGTAAACCTGCCAGTCGTCGACCTTGGAATAGTTGCCGCCCAGGCGCTGGAACTCGTCCTCAATCAGGAACGGCACCACATCGGTCAGGCCCACGGCGGCTTCTTCGCCATTGGTGAAGCCGGTCACTTTGCGATTCTGGATCAGCGGTTTGCCGTCCTGACCAGGCACGTGGCGCAACACACCTGGCGCGTGGCAGACAAAACCGTGGGGCTTGTTGGCGCGATCAAAGGCCTGGATCAGTGCGATGGAGTGCTGGTCTTCAGCCAAGTCCCAGAGCGGCCCGTGGCCACCTGGATAGAACACGGCATCGAACTGATCGGCGCTGACATCAGTCAAAAGCCCGGTATTTGCCAGTGCCTGCTGCGCAGCAGGGTCATTGCGGAAACGTTCGGTTTCAGCGGTCTGCGCATCGGGCTCGTCGCTTTTTGGGTCCAGAGGCGGCTGACCGCCGGCTGGCGAGACCAGTGTCACGTCTGCGCCGGCGTCCTTGAAGGCGTAGTAGGGGGCGGCGAACTCTTCAAGCCAGAAGCCGGTTTTCTTGCCGGTATTACCGAGTTGATCGTGAGAAGTCAGAACCATCAAGATTTTCATTAGAGCACCCTGGGTTGGTCGGCCGCGGCGATGTGCAGGAATTGGCTCACCGTCAGCAACCGTGGAAGAGGTTGTCGGGACGCAGAATAGATTCAATTAGACCAGTCGTCTAGGATTTTTTTCGTTGAAGGTTTTTTCGAGGCAGCTGTGGCAAACTCTCGCTTCTTCGAAATATACGACTGGTCTATTGTTTGGGGCTGCGCCCGTGAAACCGACTTACGACGATACCCGCCAACATTTGCTTGATACCGGCCACCGGATGATGGCCGAAAAAGGTTTCACCAGTGTTGGCCTGAACGAAATCCTGCAGACCGCGGGTGTGCCCAAGGGCTCGTTTTATCACTACTTCAAATCCAAGGAGCTGTACGGCCAGGCTTTGCTGGAAGATTACTTCGTTGGCTACCTGGCTGACATGGAGCGGCGCCTGACCCTGGCGGATCTGAATTCGGCAGAACGCCTGATGGGTTACTGGCAGGGATGGCAAGACCGCTGCGTGTTGGGCGAGTACGGCGATGAATGCCTGGTGGTCAAACTCAGCGCCGAAGTGGCCGACCTCTCCGAGACCATGCGCCTGACCTTGCGCGATGGCGCCGAGCTCGTGGTTGCGCGCATCACCCGATGCCTCGAACAAGGCCAGGTCGATAAGAGCCTGCCTGCAGTCGACGCCCGCCAAACCGCCGAAACCCTCTACCAACTGTGGCTGGGCGCGAGTCTGCTGAACAAACTGCAGCGTACCGGTCAGTCGCTGAATAACGCGATGGCGACGACCAGGCAGCTGTTGGCTGTTTGAGGGCGGCTTCAAGGGATGTAGAGTCGGCTTATGCTGCAGATGCCAACGTTTACGGCATCTCAGTAATTCGCCTGTGGTAACTATTTATGGAAGTTTCCAGCGAGGTCCACCTGAAACTCACGATGAATGATGAGGTGCATCGTGACCCAAGGAGCTGTGAACATGAAATGTCCAACTTGCGGAGCGGCTGAATTGGCGCATGAAGTCCGCGACATGCTGTACACCTACAAAACCGAATCCACGGTCATTCACTCGGTTGCCGGTAGTTATTGCGCTATCTGTGGCGAGGGTGTTCTGGAAGTCAACGAATCCAGTCGCGTGAGTGCTGCGATGCAGGCATTCAAAAGCCAAGTGAACAGCTCAATAGTTGGTCCGGCCTTCATCCCTACTCCGGGTGATTGAGCGAAGTGCGAACGGCCTGACGCCAAAGTCGCTTACCCAACCCTACCTCACACCCACCCATTGACCCACATCCACACCGGCAAGGTGGCGGCTGACAGCAGGGTCGACAGGCAGATGGCCGAGCTGGTTTTCTGCACGTCCTCCTGGGTTCGGGCGAAGCCCAGTACGTTGACGCCGCAGGGGTTGGCCGCCATCAGCATCAGCACGCCACGGGGTGTGCCGCTGACCCCAAGCACCTTGCAGGTCAGCAACACCAGCAGCGGCATGATCAGCAGCTTGGCGACCGTGATGCCGATGGCTTCGGCGCTGGGCCGCAGGCGGAAACCGGCCAGATTGCCGCCGAGCACGATCAGTGCGCAGGGCAGGGCGGCTTGAGCCAGCCACGTGGTCAGGTGGTCGGCCCACAGGGGCAGGCTCAGGCCCGACAGGTTCAGCAGCACGCCCAGCAGCAGGCCGATGATCATCGGGTTGGCGAGGCTGCCGATCAGGCTTTTGGCGCTGAACGATTCGCCGCTGGCAAAGCTGTTGTAGAGGCTCTGAAAGCTGAATAGCAAAAGGCTGTGCACCGCCAGGATCGTGAACAGCAGCACCAGGCCCGGATTGCCAAACAGGTTGGAAATCAGCGCAATGCCGATCAGCGCATTATTGCCGAACGCCGCCGTCAGGCCGAAGGGCGTGGGATGGCCGACACGCAGGTGTGCGACCAGATTGACCCCGGCAAAAATCATCAACGCCGGTATGAAATACGCCGCCAGAATCGTGATGTTCAAACCGTCATGCAACGGCGCCTTGGCCATGCCGGTAAACAGCACCATGGGCATGAAGATCTTGAACGCCACCTCGCCGAAGGCTTTGTTGCTCTGGGCCGTGAGCGTGCCCCGTTTGCGCAGAAAGTAACCCAGAACAATCAACAGAAAGATCGGCAAAATCGCTTGCGGGACGGCCACGGCGTCAGGCTCCGGCGGGAAAAGTGCGCGCATTATGACCGTGGATTGGGTTGCAATGGCGATAGATCATTAGTCGGCGCGATCTACTGCTTTCTCAAGGAGCCTGCAGCCGGGTATCAACTCGCCTTGATCTGCGCCTTTTCGATGATTTCCTTGCTGATGTCGTACGCGACGTGGACCACCGCTTTTTTCCGCCATGGGTTGTCCGAATTTGCCGCCAAACATTAGCCGCTGTGCTGTCCAGCGCTCAGTGGCGGAAAGCTAAATATCAATAAATTTAATAATTAGCTTAGATTAAAATGTGATTTCTAAATGGTTTCTTATGCGTTTAGGCTGCTCCGACGTGTCTTGCCCCTTTCGGAGTCAACCTATGAGCAAAGTCAGTTCGCTACCCATCCCCAACCAGCAATCCGGCTCCGGCAGCGTCCGTGAGCGCGTCACCCCGGAAGAGTGGGAGGTGCGGGTCAAGTTGGCGGCGGCGTACCGGCTGGCGGCGCAGAAACGCTGGACTGATCACATCTACACCCATTTCTCGGCGCGTGTGCCCGGCAAGGAAGAGCACTTCCTGATCAACGCCTTCGGCCTGCTGTTCGACGAGATCAGCGCGTCGAACCTGGTCAAGGTCGATATCGACGGGACCATCGTCGATGACCCTACCGGCCTGGGCATCAACTACGCAGGGTACGTGATCCACAGCGCGATTCACGCTGCGCGCCACGACCTGGTGGCGGTCCTGCACACCCACACCCGTGACGGCATCGCCGTATCTGCACAGAAGGGCGGCTTGCTGCCGATCTCCCAGCACTCGCTGAGCTTTTCCGGGCGCATCGCGTATCACGGCTATGAAGGTGTGGCGCTGGACCTGGACGAACGCGAAAGGCTGGTGGCCGACCTGGGAGACAAGAGCGTGATGATCCTGCGCAACCACGGCTTGCTGACCGGCGGGGTCAGCGTCGAACACGCCTTCCACCAACTGCATCGGCTGGAGTACGCCTGCAACATCCAGGTCGCCGCGCAGTCGGCGGGCAACGACGAGCTGATCTATCCGCCGGCAGAAGTGGTCGCCAGGGTTGAAGAGCAGGCCAAGCGATTCGCCGACGGCCACGGCCCGGCTGTGGCCCGTCATTGGGATGCGCTGATTCGCGAATTGGAACGCACCGATACGTCCTATAAGGAATGATTTTTCAGGCACCCTTGGGCGTGCGCAGAAAAGCCACGGGTGCAGGACAATCTGCGCAGGTTTGCGAATGTGAGGTGATGCAAAGTTTATGAGCGTTACGTCAGGCACACCGCTGTGTTGTAGGAGCTGTCCGAGGTTACGAAGGCTGCGAAGCCGTTTGTCTGACGCACCGCAGTTCGCAGCCTTCGGCAGCTCCTGCAGGGCATTTATTTCATCCCATAACGCCCTTGATCAAATCACATGCGCCCGCTGCAACTCCGTCAGCGATAACGCCTTCAAACCCGCCAGTGTCGAGTCCCGCCGATCCCGGGGATGAGCCAATTCCACAACCAGCTCCTGACGAATGCTGCTGGGCCGGTTGCCCATCACCAGCACCCGATCACTGAGGTACAGCGCTTCATCCACATCATGGGTCACCAGCAGCAAGGCGATGGCATGCAGCTGGGCCAGTTGCAGCAACAGGTCCTGCAGCTTCATGCGGGTGAAGGCGTCGACCGCGCTGAACGGTTCGTCCAGCAGCAAGACCTTGGGGTGTGAATACAGCCCGCGTGCAATGGCTACCCGCTGGGCCATGCCGCCCGACAGTGCCTTGGGCAGCGCCTCGGCAAACCCGCCCAGGCCGACTTCATCAATCAACTGCGCGACCCAGGCCTTGTCGTAGTGCTTGTCGTCGCTGAAACCGATGTTCTGCTCCACGGTCAGCCAGGGCATCAGGCGCGGTTCCTGGAACACAAACGCCACCTCGCCGGCGCTGCGCTTGAGCTGGCCTTGATAGTCCTTTTCCAGCCCGGCCACGATGCGCAACAGCGTGCTTTTGCCGCAGCCGCTTGGGCCCAGCAGGCTGATGACTTCCCGGTCGTGCAAGTGCAGATGCACGTTGTGCAGAACGGTGGTGCTGCCGAACGATTTGCGTTCGACATTGATGTCCAGCAGCACGCTGGCTCGCTGGGCATTGTTGAGTAGGGCGTCAGTCATGATTCAGTCTCCGGTGCCTTGGCCGCTGAAGGTGTCACGCCAGGCCAGGAAGCGTTTTTCCAGGCTGGCCAGTACGCCATCGCTGATTTTGCCGAGCACGGCCAGCACGATGATCGCCGCGAGCACGATGTCCGGGCGTGAGGTTTCCCGGCCGTCGCTGAGCAGATAGCCCAGGCCCTTGGTGGCGGCGATCAATTCCGCTGCCACCAGAAACATCCACGCCAGGCTCATGCCGCTGCGCAAGCCGGTAAACAGGCCGGGCAGGGCGGCGGGCAGCAGAATCCGGCGGATCAGGCGGCCGCGATTGAAGCCATACATCTGGCCCACTTCTACCAGTTTGCGATCGATATTACGGATCGCCGCGACCCCGTTGAGGTACACCGGGAAGAACGCGCCAATGGCGATCAGGACAATTTTCGAGGTCTCGTCGATGCCCAGCCACAACAGCAGCAGCGGCACCCAGGCCAGGCTCGGGATGGAGCGCAACCCGGCGAAGGTTGGTTCCAGGTACGCCTCGGCTTCGCGGCTCAGGCCGACCCAGGCGGCGAATATCAAGGCCAGGCTGGCGCCGATGCCGAAGCCAATCAACACCCTTAGCAAGCTGGCGCTGATGTGTTTCCACAAAGGGCCTTCAGCCAGATCGCCCAGGGTCAGGGCAATCTCGCTGGGGGCGGGCATCTGGTACGACGGCAGCCAGCCGATGCGCACGATCACTTCCAGCAGGACGATGATCAGGATCGGCAGCACCAGGCCTTTGCCGCGCTGTTTCCAGCGGCCGCTGGAAGAGGGCACAGCCAGCGCGAGTGGCGCGGGCAAGTCTTTGCTTTTGCTGGTCATGGGGGCGACCCTTATGGCGAATTTTGCGATGAACCCTGTGGGAGCGAGCTTGCTCGCGAAGAGGCCGGGGCATCCGAATATATTTCCGGGGCAGGGACATTCCCTTCACGAGCAAGCTCGCTCTCATCAAACAAAAAATAAGCCTCTGATTTCATTAAACAATTCAAGAAGCCTTTACCAAGTCCAGCCCCAGTTTCCGGGCCTTGCGCAGCAAGGCCCGGTACTGCTTTTCCCT
>Ga0247734_1000161_pt1 | contig 60326 bp, 62 predicted proteins | sample UWRJL103311B2_FD_180933 | JGI IMG/M metagenome (GOLD analysis project Ga0247734, IMG submission 180933) | Plant litter microbial communities from Arlington Agricultural Research Station in Wisconsin, United States - UWRJ-L103-311B-2 | ecosystem: Environmental > Terrestrial > Plant litter >... | reverse complement strand
AAGAGGGGGGGGGTGGGGGGGGGGGGGGGAATGACATGCTATTGTCTACACAGGATGGCTGGAATTGATCGCTTACATCTGAAGCTATTCAATGAAGCTCTTCCCGTTTGGCTAAAATTATCATTATGAGCAAGTTTAGAGTCTGCTAGGATCGCAGATCTTGAAAAGCAATATTATTCGTATAGACTCATATAGTGTCGTCTGGGATTGCTGACTTCAGCTACATAGATGCCCGACTCTCTCCACACCACCAACAACTTCTGCCACAACACGGCTTCCGGTAAGATTCTATTCGATTATACAAAATCTACATCCCAGCCAACTCATACAGCAGTATAGAGCAACGCCATCAATGCTTTTCCTATCATACATCCCTTCCATTGCCTGCCGTCTCTAGAAGACCCTACACAGCACCATTCCCCCAACCTTTCTCTCAACACACTCTCGAATCTCCATTATCCCCCGATCAGTGCTGACAAACAAACACTCCCCCGGCCTTGTCAGCCCTTTCACCTCCCCCTCTCCATGACCCCTCATCACTTTGCCCAGTCCTTCACTCCCCATCCAAATCCTCTTCGTTGGTTTGCTCACCATCTTCATCTCACTCAGTACCGCTTGATTATTCCAATATTTCAAGCCCAGCCATAACCTCCTTGTACTGATGTTCTCCTGTGTGACTGGCTCGGGGACATAGGCGGAAAGGTTATCGAGGGCGGGTGGATGGAGGCCGCCTCGAGTGACCGAGGAGAGAAAGCCAGCTTGTTGCAGGGCCAGGAGAAGGGTTAGGTGCAAATTGGAGGAGGGGACAGAAGTTAGACCGAGACGTGCTTTTGAGGCGTTTTGCAGGTGGGAACAGACGTGGGACAGGTTTACGAGGGACATTTCCGTAGTGTAGTGTGGCCCCGGTGGGCGCAAGTAGATGGTACCAGGTGGTCGGGGTTGAAATCTGGAGACTTGTGAGTTCGAGAATGGGTTTGTATGGGGGTTGAGATGCGTACGCTGAGAACCGGTGGAGGGTTTGATCTAGGAGACTGCGGGGTGTTCAGTTGGGGTATGGATTGAGTTGACGTTGGTGGTTTGCTAATTCTTGAGGTCTAGAATTATTTTAGACTAACAACATCATCGTAGTGCCTCGGATGTAAGGCAACAACTCTAAACAAACTCAACTTATGTTTATGGGCAGCTCATCTGCTAGTAACATGAAATGCCTTTGGCTAGGTGCCCTCAAATTCAATTGGCTGACCTTCTGTCTGGTTGCTCATGTTTTGAAAATTTGCATAAATAATAACAATTTAGGGCCAGCGAAATGAAACTTAATACTTTTTACGCAGTGGTTTTTTCGAATGTAGAGGGAATATTTAAAATATATAGTCAACGTTATAGTTGATTACCAATTCATTTCGTTGCAAGTGTGTTTCGGACCTGAGCCAATTGGTAGGATATCAAACTGGGGTTCACGCTTTTGAATTCCTAATCAAAAATGTCTATAGCCGTCTCAAAATATCTTCAACCACTTGTGTAGTGGAAGCTGTTCCTCCCAAATCTGGGCTCAGCAGCTTACCCTCCTCAAGATTGCCATCAACCGCAGCATATATCAGAGCAGCAGCTTTCTCCTCGTTCAAGAACTCCAGCATCAGTGCAACACTTCTCAAAGTAGCGATTGGGTTGGCGATATCTTGTCCCATGATATCTGGTGCGCTACCATGGCATGGTTCTCCAATTGCAAAACCCTCTCCAACATTAGCACTCGGAACGAGACCTAGCGATCCTACCAAAGCAGCAGCTCCGTCAGAAAGAATGTCTCCATATAAGTTGGGTGCAACAATCACGTCATATGTTTCTGGTTGGCGGAATAGCTTATACACCATAGAGTCAACAATTTGTTCCTCCACGCCGACGCTCAAAAACTTTGAGTTGGCGAGTGCGTCTCGTGCTGTTGATCGGAAGAGACCATCTGTTTGACTAAGAACATTCGATTTGTGGGTAATGGTGACGAGTGGTGACGAGTGTATGCTTGAAGCACCACTATCCCGAATCTTCTGCCTTCTCAATGCAATTTCCCCAGCCATTGTAGCAATTCGAAAGGATGCCTTTTCCGAAATCCGCTTGATGGCCTCAGCAATCTTTCCACTTCCGTCTGGTGCATCATACGTCTTCTCCTCCTTCACATACAAGTCCTCTGTGTTTTCTCTCACAATGACCATATCGATTGGATTCCGGGCACCGCCTACGCTCTTGACTGGTCTAACATTGGCGTACAAGTCGAGACGTTTGCGCAATGCGACAATTGGTGAGGAGTATCCTTTGACAGCCTTAGATGGGGAGCTGACAGCTCCGAAAAGAGCTCCATCGCACTCGTTCTTGAGAATTTCCACTGTCTTGTCCGGCAGTGCGGCACCCGTCTGCTCGAAGGTCTCAAATCCGGCCTTTAAATCGACAAATTCAAATTTCAGCTTCAAAGATGCTGGAAGAGCTTCCAGGATGCGTCTCCCCGCAGGTATCACCTCCTTTCCTATGCCATCCCCAGGAATAAGACCTACAATTGTGCTAGGTTAGCTATCTTTTGTATACTAGATATCAATTGAGGAATCCCGCACCTATTCGCAATGTTCTCGCTGCCATTTTGATTGTTGTTTCTATTCAGTGAAGCGATGTCGGGCCAAAGATTTCAAGGTCAAGACGCCTCGGTTCGTAAAGCTCCGAGCTCCGTCTCATTTCGAACCCCTTTTTCTGGAACACGTCTGTTTTAAGCTTCCTCCCCCCTCAGTGGCAGTCCGACGTATCAATGAGTTGCCCCCTGCATAATAACAACAACAATATAGACCCGAGACGGCCAGTGTGACACCTGCCACCACGATCCTTAACACAAAGAACACCTACAGCACATGTAGAAACAAGCTCTGGAAGCCTTTCTCTTATTCTCATCGCGTTTGTTTACAATTCCTGCCGTGTTCCACCTGCAGCCCAGGCACCCACCGCTTCTCCGTTTGTGGAACTAGCAGCACTCCATACCACTTCATAATTTAGAAGGCTCAGGCGCATGCAAGGGGGGGCGTCAACTACTACAAATCTATTACCTGGAGAGCCCATTTCAGCATATTACCTTTCATCCGTCACTCTTGAAAGGTGAAGCCTCTTAGGACATCCAACAGCCTTCAGGCTTACCCTTAATCAACATCTCACCAGTTGTGTCTCGAAGTCTGGCAAGATGTCTGGAGGAGTTCGCAATCTGCGGGCAATGTTCGAGAACAAAGACCCAGATACCAGTCCACCAGCAGATAGAGGTCGTTCTCCAGCATCAACATCAGGTTGGTATTTACCGTTTGTTGCCCTCTTGAGCTTTCGCTGAATTACTGCAGGCATTGCGAGCAATGGTACCTCCCCTCGTCCTCTCTCCAAAATTCGCACAAGTTTTGTAATGGTAGAGAAGAGTGGCCAAATGGGACTGCAAATGAGAAGGGATACAAGTGGTGAGCCAAGATCATCTACCCGGCGGACAAGCTTCAGCAATGATGAGGAGCGACGACCTGGCATGGGAAGATCAGACTCCTCTGCCTCGGAATATACCAGAAAGAAGAGCGGGGCAGTAGTAGAAGATTCGATACCCGAGATGGAGACGCCGAATACAGCAACAGATGAGAAGGTGGCCATGGCGCCCAAGGAAGTTCCAAAGGTTGAAGCCAAGAAGGCAGTGGAAGTTATCAATGGCTCAGAAGGGATGAAATCAAATGGGAATAGCAATGGAACACCAAAATCAAAGGTAGCAGCAGAAAAGGCACCACTAAGCAAGACGAATACTCGGCCTACACCAATTTCCACTGCAAAGGCAGCCGTAGCGCCGAAAACTTCCCCAGTGAAGTCACCAGCTGTTCCAAAAACACCGACAACGCCCAGAGGCCGAGGGCGTACAACGGAGCAATCGGGTAAGATGTCGGAGAAGAAGCCACAAAAGAAGGCGAGTAGATCGTCTTTGGCACCAGCTCATACTAGGAAACCGGCAAGCCGCCCGTCTTCAACTGCAGCATCGCATGTATCTCCACCCAAGACACGGATTCACGCGTCTCCACCACAGACAGGATTTGTGAAGCCAAAACCAAGATCTCCTACGCGACCAGTCAAGCTCCCAGCCTCTTTGATGGCACATACTGCATCATCAGGATCAAAGACCGCTACTTCAGCACCACCTCCACGACGTTCACTGAGTCGAGCTACTGGAAAGTCGCCTTCTACCAACAGCCTACAAGCCCATAGTGGTGTTGTACGCTCACCAAGCCGCACCAGTACTACTTCTACTAGCAAAACATCTACACTAACTCGCAAGGCATCTACCTTGAACAAAACCTCCACTTCTGGACGACCCTCCCTCGGACCACCTCCCGCAACTCTAAAGAAGCAATCATCTCGTCAAAGTTTGTCTAAATCGGCTCCAGCTGATGATTCGTTCTTGAATAGAATGATGCGCCCCACTACCTCGTCGGCTTCTAAAACTGCTGCAACTGGTCCAAGTACGCCGCCCAAGCTGGCTACGTCTGTCAAGCGTCCAGCTACTAGGGAAACTAATCACAGAACACATGAGGCACCAAAGGGAAGCCCTCGTGTCCCAAACCCAGCTGTGAAAGCAGCAGCAGCTGTCACTAAGCCGGTTGCCAAGCCAATTGCTAAGGTTGCAACTTCTGTCTCTAAGCATGGAAAGAAAGAACCAGAAAATAAAGCCGATCCAGTTGTGGGAAATGTCAAGATCGTAGAGAAGACGCCAAAGGAAGCCTCTGAGACTGTTGAAAAGCCACTTAAGGCTGAAGATTCAAAAGAGACCGGAGTATCAGAATCTGCCAAGACAGCTGAGGCAGCTGAACCTGTAGTCGTAGATGATTCGATAGAGGCACCAAGTCTTGAGGATCTCAAGGAAGAAGAATCGACACCCGAAGAAATTGATGTGTCCGTGCAGGAGACTGCCGAGGAAGATACCCTCACTACACCTGCACCGGCCCTGGATGAGCCAGAGGTTGCTGAAGAACCAGAAATTAATCCTGAGCCCTTTCACCAGGTCCTTTCTCCAGTAGTCGAGTCCCCAATACAAGCCCGCAACCCAGTGATCGCGGAACAATCGCCAAGTATCAAGGCGGATCAGACTGTTGCACCTGACAATACGACCCCAGAAGCTATCACTAAGGAGACTCCCGAGCCTTCTATGACTTCAGAAGCAGCGTCGCTAGAGAATCAAAAGAATGTTGAGGCCGATGAGCCTAAGGCTGAAGAGGCAGTGACCTCTCCTCCCATGATCTCTGAAGTAAAACCTGCAGAACAGCATGATGTAGAGGTAGCTGAAGCTGAGGTGTCGGAACCAGCACCTTTAAAGGAGGATGAAGCAAAGATCGCTCAGCCAGAGAAAATTGAGGATCCAGAGGATGTTAGAGCAAGAGAGGAGATTGCTCGTTTAAATGCAGAGTTGATGAGAAGTGTGGACGAGACATATTAATTAAGATTTGTATAAGATTGGTTTATTTCGGCATTTAGTATGTCAAGGGCGTATTTAGCGTGCCGTGTTATGTAGCTGTCAGCAAAATCAACTATATTGAGCTGATGCTATCTTGCAACTTCTTCTATATTGCTTCAGTCCTCCTAAAGCCGATTTGCCATTTATTAAATTACTAAAATTTGAAGATCCAATTCTCTATGATACTCTACGATGCAATTTAGGATGCCAGAATACATAAACCAATCGCGGCCTTGTGAGAGGTAATAAGTTTGGTCACATGATATAGCTTTGTTCAAATGTTCAAATCTCGCTTCCCAATTAACATTACTAGTCACCATCAACATGACCTCGCAGTATCGGCCGGCTTTACGGGTTCTATATCGTACAGCAAGGGGTAAATCTTTTCAATGCAATGGATTCGCGGTAAGATCATACGCAACTAGAACTTATGATGTAAGTTTTGCGATATGATGACACATGGTATATTATCGAGGTGGTAGTTTAGTGAATTGAAGAGAATAAGCAGGCTCTTGGATTTTGGTTGTTTAGTGCTAACTAGGTGTAGGATGCCCTCACTCATCTCAATACCCTTCAAACTTCTCACAAGGTTCTGGCAGAAAAGAGAGCAGCTGGCTTCAGGCCGGATGATACTGTCATTCAAGACATGATTAAGTATCTCTCTATGATCGGCCATTCTGTAACTTACCTTCCTTTCTCTTTGTCTCGGTCCTTCAAAAACCTAATTGTTAATCAGGTTTCGGATTTAGACAAACTTAATGTTGTCCATGTGGCTGGTACCAAAGGCAAAGGGACTACCTGTGCATACGTGGATTCAATTCTAGCCCAATATCGGAAGAAATACAACTTTCCAAAGAAAGTCGGGCTCTATACTTCACCACATCTTGTTGACGTTCGTGAGCGAATCCGCATCAACTCTACGCCAATTTCCCCGGAAATGTTCGCCAAGTATTTCTTCGAAGTTTGGGATCTACTCACAATGAAATATAAGCTAGCTACATTGAGAGGCGAATTAAAAGATCTACCCGTGGATGAAAAGCCTGGATATTTCAAATTCTTAACCTTGATGAGCTTTCATGTTTTCCTCCAAGAAGGCATCAATGTTGCAATTTATGAGACAGGTATTGGTGGCAAATTTGACTCGACAAACATTGTGGAACACCCAGCTTGCACAGGTATAACCAAATTAGATCTTGATCATACGTTTACTCTCGGAGAAACAATTGACGAGATTGCAAGTCAAAAGGCTGGGATACAGAAGACAGGTAGTCCATCCTTCTACGTCAATCAAGCTCCACACGCGACGGCTTCCGAGGTCATCAAGCAGAGAGCGAAGGAACTCAATGTCAATCTGACTTGTGTTGCGCAAAATAATCACTTCTCCTCTCGGAGAATAGATGACGTCAATATCAAGCCAAACATTCACACTCAGAGGTATGTTGTTGTCTAATCCTTGGTCGGCCAAGCGCAATACCGTTATAGTTGGACCGTAATATTGACACTGAAGCATAGATCAAACGCAAATCTTGCAGTCAGTCTCGCACAAACTGTGCTTGGGAAAATTATCACAGACTCTATCCGCCTGACTCATCGTTCAATGGAAGAAATACAACCTCAGAAGTTGAGCCGAGAGTTCATTGATGGTCTGGAGCAGGCAGTACTTCCCGGTAAATACGATATAAGAGAGGAAGGAGTATGTCATTTCATCCTAATTTGTCTCATATATACACATCAACATCTACTAATTAAAATTAAGCCTATTACATGGTATTTAGATGGCGCACATACAGATTTAAGTATGAAGGCCGTGGTAGATTGGTACAAGGATGAATTTAAAAAGTAGGTTATCGATTTCAATAATTTATAGGCGCTAATCATTATCAGCCGCTGGAGCAATTTAGTCGAGGGTGGGAAAGCCCCTGCGTTGCGTGTCCTAATATTCAATCAACAAGGAGATCGTGATGCTATGAAACTTCTAAAATGCTTACATTCTCGGGCAAACCCCTTCCAGCATGTAATATTCTGCCCTAGTGCCTCACAAATACACGGAACTTTTCAAAAAGAATTTGTCAATCACATGCATGATAAAGATGTAGGTCAAATCCTTAAAGATATATTAGCAGAGAAAAATTAACATGACCAACCAGGCCATTGCAAGTCTATCATTCCAGCACTTGTTAGCGGATGGATGGAAGACCATGTACGGCAAACAAAGTGAAATTGTGGTACTGCCAGGAGTAACAGATGCTATCGAGTTTGTCAGGAAACTTGTCATCGTACCCGAAGACGCCATTATCAAAAACTGTCAATGTTATAGCCCGGAGCATCTGCGGCACTGGGTTAATCCCAAAACTACTGAGAGGCAACCATCAGAGACAAGTCTCGAATGGCGGTCCGATTGGGAGCAAAAAGGAAGGAAACTTTCTATCCATGTTCTAGTGACAGGGAGTATACACTTGGTTGGCAGAGCTTTAGCTGTCTTGGAAAATCAATCTGTAGTGGAGAATTAAATGCATAACCTCTAAGATCTTCATTCTCAAGACCAGGCAGAGAGGCAAGTGGAGCCGTCGGTTTGCAACATCTGAAGCCTGTAATGTGGTCGTCTGTCAACCATGTGGGACTGAAATTCCTTTTTTCGAGATGCCGAGATGCCAATACCAAATTCTGCCAGCTCGAGACGCATCAACGGAATATTCTTTTGTTAGAAAGGTAACCGAAAGTTCTCATATCGCCACTCACAGTCAAATTGCTTACTCCATCTCAAAATTCCGAAACCCTTGGAGTAGGATCACTCTGATCATCTGTTCAAGAATATATATGATTTGCCCCACTTCCTCTAGCTCTTCCACTGGTATCCCTGAGATAATATCGCCAGACTCGGTATTTTTATGTTGTGGGGTACATAGCCGAAGCCCGATTCGAGGTTGCATTTTTCCTTGGTTGGATAAAGAGTTGCTTCAATTAAGGATAAATTGCATGTGGCTACATTTCCTAATCGGGGAGAATACTACTATCCACAGCCAGAGTTTATAAGAAACGAAGTCACTCCCTCATTCCCACTGTCTTTCTTTTAATATCAATTTATATCTCCAATTTCGTAAATATGCAGTTTCCGACTTTCCTTTTAGCGCTGGTGACGGCGGCAAATGCCCACTACGTCTTCCCATCACTAATTACGGTATACCTCTCCCTCTAGGGTAGATACACTTGAGATAACTGAGAGCTGCGAGAGAAAACTTGATAGTTCTTTGTTGTATAGCAGTTCTCAGAGTATCTAAGTTTATGACTACACCCATCTAAAGCTTCAACAAAACCACAGTCCTAATATATGTATCCAGAACGGTGCCGTCTCAACGGAATGGCAATACGTACGTCAATGGACTGGTTACTACAGCAACGGACCCGTCACCGATATCAACTCTGTATCTATACGCTGTAACATCGACGGTGCGACTAAGTCAGCTTCTACGCAAACCGTAGCTGCTGGCTCAACAGTGGGATTTACAGCGAAATCATCAATTAGTCATCCAGGGACATTACAATTCTATTTGGCCAAGGTACCGAGTGGAAAGACGGCAGCGAATTGGGATGGCAGCGGGAATGTTTGGTTTAAGATATTTGGTCAAGGACCAGGGGGCTTAGGGTCGAGTAGTTTGACCTGGCCTAGTAATGGTAGTTATCTCTTTTCAGCCCTCAGCCCTCAAAAGAGGCCTAACCCAGAGAATAGGAGCAACACAAGTAACAGTTAAACTACCATCTTCACTTCCAAGCGGCGAGTATCTGTTCCGTGTCGAACATATTGCTTTGCATTCAGCCAGTGCCGCAGGCGGTGCTCAGTTCTACATATCTTGTGGACAGATCAACGTCACGGGAGGGGGAAGTGGTAATCCAGGACCTCTGGTCGCATTTCCTGGTGCTTACAAGGCGACGGATCCTGGCCTTATGATTAACATATACTATCCTATAGTAGGTTTTACTTCTTATGGACTTCGAAGTTGCAGACTCATTATTTGTGTAGCCTACGTCGTATACGCTTCCTGGACCAGCAGTTTGGAGTGGTTAATTTGACTGGAATACGCGGCCGTCTCAGATGTCTGTTAGGAATTTAGGCTTTCTGTACATATCGTCTTAGTCAGTATGCTGAAAAACGCAAAGCATACATAAATTTCCTTGAACTTTCAGACAATTTTAGAAATGAATATGACAATAAGCTATTTCATAATCAATACCATTAATGAAGAGTCCAATCAAGCTAGCGAGGAAGCCCTGTGCTATCAAGTATTCACAATCCGTTATCGAATACCAAACTTAAAGTGTCCTTCGCTATGACATTCCTTTCCGTAAGCGACATTCAACACAACTTGAATTGTGTATATATTCTTTTTTATATAAACAGCGCCACCGCCCGCTAGCCCCACTTAAACGCCTCAGATATAAATACAACAATCTCATATCAGGTATCACAAATTAAGTCAAACATGATTTGGAACCCAGAGCTGCAGCTGGCTAAAACTCAGGAAGTTTATCGAGAACATCCAACCATGCTTAGCGCCAGCAGTTCAGTGATTCTTGCGAAAAATCATTAGAAGGTTCAGGCCAGATCAACTCAAACTGGTATAATAAAAGAAGAGCCCAGAGCAGCTGGGATATCAAAGTAGAGATTAAGATCCACTTCGACAATGCTTCCGAGTCACCAGCATCGAGGATCTGAACTCTTTTGTCTCGTTAAACTAAATTATCTAACAATTTTTATTTTTAAATGCTCTTGTATCGTTTTGCTCACTATTCTTTTTTGGCGAGTTGAACACCGGCTAGCGAATAGCGCGATTGTGGGTCAGGCGCGTTTTATTCTGTTACTGCCTCTTGACCAACAGGATACTCCTAGCCAGCTCTTTTGTGTGCATTCACTGTGTTAACAATGAAGCCCACAATACTAATATTAAAATAACAAAGTCTCCATTTCTCATACCTTCATAAAATCAAAGTAACTTGAAATGCTGTTGACAATACCAAAGGCCAAATGGGAGGAGGATAATCTATTGTTTGCACATCAGATACTCTCTGTGTTTCCCTCCTTCTCGCAGCCGCAAGGATCCAGACCATAATTCTTGAAGATGCAAGTGCAAATTTTCCTGCATATATTTTGATGTGAAAGATTACTATACCTTTGGTGGGAGGCTACTGCTCCAGATGTCTAGATTTCCCCTTCAAAAAATGACGTAGAATTGCAGCAGCAAAATCCAAAATCCAAAAAAGAAATTCCCCCGGCTCACCCATCACCCACAACTTCATTGACCCAATTTGAGTAACTTAGTGCTAGGACGCTTTATCTTCCAACTGGTGTGGTCGGCCGGTCATTCGTTGTTATTTGAAAGCTCAGGGAATGTAAAGGTAGTAAGCAATCTCCCTACCTTCCGTTAAAATCCTATTAGGCTTGAAATAGTCTTATTATCTCCAGAGGATCATATCGTTTGAGCGATGATGTAGTTGTATAATTGGAATTCTATACTGCAGCTCTGCTCAAAAGATCAATTGTGCTGTCCGACTTCAGTAGGAAAAAGATGGAAAATCGACAAAGGTGGTTAGTCTCCGTTGCTTCTCTTGCTCGACTTTCACTAACTTGGTGTTTGCTGCAACTTAAGTGGACCAGCTGTTCTACTTTGGCTGGTCTTTCTGCTCATTTTTACTCTGCTCCATATCCATTTTTACGTCATGGAAACTTCTTTGGAGCTCTCATATTGGAAGTGCTTATTCTGTCTTCACTTGACCTAGAAATGCCAAGCAGCCTACATCTGACAGCGTCTGCTTTTCTTGGATCCACCAGTCTCAAAATGAGAACTTTTAATTGCACTCTCACACTAAATTAACCTAACCCAGCCGCTCCGCCCTCGCTTCGATCCGCTAACCCGTTTGAAGCACACTAGTGTTTATCAGGGAACACAACATCACCAAATATATCACGGCACTATCTCTATGCTATTAACTACTAATCTGATAACAGAAATTAATGAAGATTTATATTAAGCACAAACTTAATATCAAACTTGTCATAGGAAACTTGAATAGTATTGGTGCCGTTTCTTGTAATAAAGACGATTTGAAAAACACTTCTAAAAGACTTCCAATGTTTATAAGCGTCATTGTCTGCCCATTAGGCATAGGAATCTAATAGGAGTGGTTATGAGCATAAATAACCAATACAGCAGTCACGCTCAGTTTTTTGGTGTCCAGGTGGAGGTCACATCAATCTGTGTCCGTCGTAGGGCTTGTTTTTTTTAGTGAGCTTACCGAATGACAAACTAGCACCTTCAGTATAGGTGTCTTCCTATAAGCCAACCGTCATCTTGACATATAACACCTTTGGATCTTATGCTAACAATGACTAGATGCCTATGGCATTGCACTACCTTCAGATATAAGGATTTGATTCCACCGACGAAGGTTAAGTAGCAAAATACCGACAGTGGACAACCGGGTAACATGCCGCCTATGTACCCATAATAACAGCAAAATGAGAAGATGGAGGATGAGAAACTTGCGCAGTTGGCACGTATTAGGCTGAAGTTGAAGTAGACAAAAATCAATTTAATTTGCACAAATCTTTGCCAATGATTTTACATTCTACTTCCCATCAAATTCCAAAGTTGTACACCTTCAAGATGTGGCTTAAAGTTATAGCCGCCGGGGTATTTACATTTGCAGTGTAAGTACAAAACCAAAGCATTTAACATTTGTTTAAACAAGTCGAGGAAGCTATTCTAAAAGCTTTTTCTCATGCTTTGCGATTTGAAGATGGGTGCTGGTTCACAGCATCCATCAATCCGTCTAGAGGATACTGCTAAATCTATGATAGATTGTCCGAAGCTGCACCTCCTCATCAAAATTTGCATAGGCAGGAAATTCCAAAGGTAGTCGCCACCGTTACCTCCAGCGCACAATTTGAGTCTCAGACCTCAAAGATTTGCCAAGATGGGGCATACAGAGATATCCCCAAGTCCGGATATCGTAGCGAATTTGATCTCAAAGCCAGATCAACTGAGGAGGACTTGCTATCTTTGAAACCCACGGTTACCAAAGTCGCTAAAAGTGGTGCTATGCCAACGCCCTCCCTTCAGCCCTTGGTCAACGCGCGACATCACAGACGCCCTAACCATGAGGGAATCACGAAGTACCCATACACGAGTGTTGTTAGAACAACCATGACTTCAGCTACCTATGACCACACGGATGAGGAAGGCCGTACAACAAGATCATATGTGCTCTCTGCTACAATGACTTGGGCGAACCCATGGACGACTACGGTATATTCTGCTGAGTGCGAAACATGTGACTACACAGATCCAGGTGGTAGATATACGCTTACTCGTCACAAAACGTGGCAAAATACTCGTTATCCACCTTGGAGAGATCCCGACAAAGAAAGAACACCTAGATATAAGCCTTGGAAAGAGAGCAGAACCGATATTCCATATATAACCCCAGGACCCCATCGCACCAGAAAGTATATAGAGGCATCCACTATACCAAAAGAAGGTGTTCTTACTACTGCGACAAGATATGCAGTGTACGTATCGGCCCCGTCGCGCAGAAAACCGAAATGGAGGACAACAACATTAAGATGGAAGGAAACATTCACAAAATATCCCAGTACGTACACCGAGAGCGAAGTCAACAATGTCGTATTGCGTGCTGCTGCTACTCCGACATCTCACCTACAAAATTCCACCTTCGATGGTAATCTTTTGAAGCACCCTCAGGAGCCAAAAGTTATGGTTTTAGAATCATTAGTAGTCCAAGACCCAGCAAGAAAGACTTCATCGACCAAGACTGACTCGAGAACATTTACCAAGGGCCAGGTGGTAACAACTAGACATGATACTAGTCATGTTATAGTGACATATGAATATACCGACTCAAAGGGTCGAGTTACTAGTCAGGAAACAACAACTAAAGTACGATCATACAAGTACAGTAGGTGGTTAACAACCACAATAGAATCAAATTATCACTGGCCTAAGAAAACTTCATCATCAGATAGCACAAAGGCTTTGTCTCCAAGGTCCAAAATCGATCCAGCCCCGAAACCAACCCAAACACCACGACGCTTACATGCAATTGACCCACTTCCAGAAGGAGTATCACCACCTCTTCCACACGAGACCTGCGAATTTCATCTTGATCCCACCGATATGGCATCCTTGGTCGCTCGCCATAAGATTAGGAAGGAAAAAAGCAAAACTACTTCCAAATATGTGACTACATGGCATTGGCTACCCCCCAAAGCGACAAAGACCTTTTGGTTCACAATCCCAGAGCCAACATCTAAGCAAACGGGCACAAAGACTTCAATCACCACATGGTATTGGACCACGTGGTTGGAACCTGTAACAACAACCACTTCCCATGGCTGGTGGAATTGGAAAGAATCCTCAACAATCACTACCTGGTGGTGGACTGCTCCTCCATCTCACTCCATTAAAAGACATTTCGCACATCAGGTTGAAGAGACTGGAGTCCATAGAGCAAAGAGAACAACAGATGGTTCGTTGATCACAAATATATATTCTGAAACTACCCATACATAGACTAAACTTCTAGGCTTGCCAATCGAATCAGAAGCCTTTCAGCCGAAAACAATGACTTATGATACATCTGAGAAAACATCTTCACATTCTAATTTAGGTTTGTTCGCTTCTGCAGGGAAGTATCATGCCAATACTAATTATTGGTTCATTATAGTGCCAACAAACCAACCAGCTCCCAAGTTTGTCCGGGACCAACAACTAAACTCAATTAAGGGTGATACATCAATACAAATTATTGCTCCAGAAAAAACGTATACATATACAGATGTGGTGAGAAGTATAACTGAGACGATAACGTTTCCCCAGACTACACTAACTTTTTGGTCGCCAAATGATTTGCCCAAGAGTGCTGGAGACTCACATGCGGGTGCGGTATACCCCCGCGATACTTCAGATTCTGAAAATGAAAAGTTAATTGCTCAAGGGAAAAAATCAAGTTCAAAGGCCAGTAATCGTCCAGGAATGACAACACAAACAAGATACTTTGGAGGATATACAAGTACATTGTCCTGGTGGCCCTCAAGTCTAGATACGACATGGATAATAACAAGGCAACCACCGCCAACGGAAACACCTGAAGCCATTAAACGTCACTTAGCAGTCGACGAGGCTATGTTTGTCTCCGGGAAAAGTCATTATTATCCTTCGCCTGCCAATCTTCCGCCACTGTCTGTAGTTCTCCCGGTTGATGAGGGAATATCCGGATCACCAACTCCAGCATATACGTGGGAGGCTCCGGTCATTACTCGAGGCCCACGTAGAAAACCATCGCCTAGTATATGGAATTGGGGCACAGAGACGACGACTCAGCTCCCATGGTGGATAAGAAAATCAAAATTACCATGGTGGGCGACATGGGTTGCTGGCAGGGCGCCACAGCCTCAGACTCGATATGCAACCACGAATACTGTCTATATACCAGCCACCAAATTGGCAACGCGCACACTCACCGTGGATTCTTATTCCACAGCTGACGCTGTTATTCCCCGCGATGTTGGATCTGCTGCCAAACGGGAAAATCATCGAAGCAAAGTAATAAAAACAAGCGCTCGTCGGACGGTTTCGAAAAAAATGCCTCCTTGTTGTGCAGAGGAAATGACCCGTGGAGGAGACCTAAAATTCGCAACAACGACAATAACTTACAATGTTATCCGCACGACATTCCACACGAGAATTCCATACTCTTGGACAACCACGACATGGACATTCCCAAGACCTACAGCTTCTTCCCAGAAATGGCCCAATAAACCTAGACCAACACCACCGCCAGGATATAATTACTGGTCTAATACACCCCCATCAACCAAAAGGAGGACTTCAGCCTGGGATCCTAGCACAGAAACAGATGACGACTATCTGGTAGCTCGGGATCTTAAAACTTCGCACATCCCCCATGCAACTCAGCGTAAACATAGAACTTTCTCCGCGACAAATAGGCCGTATGTTATAACTATGGATTCCGCATATGATTGGCCTACAGATGTTGTGCTACCTAGCTTAACTATCACTGAAACGATCCCTTATATCCCTTGGGATCGGAAAAGACCAACAAGCGAGCCATGGCCTCGGAAATCGAAACCTGTAGAGCATGATACATGGCCTAGATTAACAACAAGAACTAGGACTGTTTCTGCAGATCTTCCTCTTTTTTCAACGTCAACATGGTTAACAACTATTACCCCACGGATTCATGGCCTATTAATATCTGGCTGGAGTGCATACGAAAAGCTCCCGGAAAATAGTGCAACAAGGTTGACATGGAAGGTAACATTAGTTGACACAATAGTGAGAGCAACGAAGACCGTAACGTGGCTAGATATTACTCGCGATACGCCCCGTCCTCAACGTACTCACTACAAAGATGCATTGCTAGGCCGAGCTCAAGATAAATCAAGCAGCGCAAACATCTCCGAGGGAACCAAGACCTTTGTCACGGAGTCCATTGTCACCATCCAGCCATCAAATCCCACCCTAAATGATACCAAGAAATCATATCCCGAGAAAACAGTTCCACTTGGTCGCGAGCCTTTCATCGTTGATAGTCTCCCGGCTCCAACACCAACTAGAACCTGGCGACCAGAGGATCGTACTTATGACATTAAGCCAGCACCACTGAGCCACGCGAATGCTGAAGGAACTTCACTATCGGAACAAGAGAGAGAGGAGTTTGGCTTCCCTGGTAAATTTGAGGAAGTGGATTCAGCTGGTAAGCATAGCGAGCATCTCCTGGAGGATACCGATACCTTGACGCCAACACCAGCTACCACTAACTACTCAAGCCAAGATCTTCAATCTGAGTTCATGGCGAACGGCGAGATATCACCCAGCCTTGAAGATGACCAGAAAGCTGGTAGCTCTGAAACTGAAACTGAGGATGGGATGGGTACCGAGAGATATTTCCTCGAAAACTCCACTAGTGGACACGGAGATGATGACTGGGTGGCTGATGATGATTGGGTTGAGGAATAGAAAGAACGTTGCTACCCACAGGCGACAGATTTAAACTGCAAGGTATTTTAAGTGGATCCGTTATCTATTGCAATCATCTGCTGACTGAATTGTTACTAGAGATGTTTTATTGTTGTTCTGGCGTTAGTGCAGGAGTTCCGGAAGTCAGTGCATGGAAATTTTGTTGGTTTCCTTGAAAATTGGAAATATAGTTGATTTGAAATATTTTGGCAGTTTTGATTACTTGGGTCAGACACACCTACCCAGGTATTTATGGGCTCGATGGAAGGATAGAGCCCTCAAAAGTTTGTTTTTTCGATTCAATCGTGGTTGCTTTTTGTATCATTTTTCTACACTTAAACACATCAGATTTTTGAAAGAACCTTGGCATCCCCTGAGTTCCTCGCTTAACTTTCCCACTTTCCACCGAAGAAAGGAGAATGATAATTAATGTTAACCGCGACATTGCAATTCAGCTCTCTTATCCGTATTTTGTTGGGGAAAAGACGCTCTGCAAAAGTCAAACGTCACATCGATGCATATTAAACATTCTGTGGTCAAGATCTTCTCATGAGTTCAGATAGTTGGATCTCGTGATCTTGGCAACTGTGTAGGAAGAGCAAATATTCAACTTTGCGTACTGTTCTATCCCTAGAAGGGTTTTGAGGGACCTAAAAAGTGGTGTATTTAAGTATTCGCTATTGGAAATGCGTTTATCTGGTGATTGGTGAGACAAGGTTGCGCGTTGCGCCAGCTTTAATTGCTCACTTCGCAAGAATTTCAAAGAGATTTCATACGGTGAGCGTAGGACTTCTATTGAGAATGCAGATGTACTCAAAGAATTCTGTTAGTAAAGCTTTGATATATGCTTACGTGCCCCCTGATGACTATTACTATGCCATGCTTAGCGGAATCGGAAGGTATAGCTATCACAAACAAGATTTCGCTGGTAGCTGAATATATATAGTGTAGATACTCTATGACGGTAGAGAACAAAGATGCGGGCATTACAGTATTGGTAGCTGGTGATATATTCCTCGTTTTCCCCCTTTCCAAACTCGGGTGCGCTCCTTCCAATATTCGTGGTGCTGTACAGGTCTCTCGGCTGCTGGAGAGACATCTATCAATGGTAAGTCGACACGACCTGCTCTACTCCAATGTTCGTGGTTACCAGTTCTGGATGTACGAAAACGGTTCACCTCCCCCTCTGAGATAACGTGATTTGAAAGTGAGAACTCCGCGTCATAAATGTCCGGAGTCTTTCCTTCAATCTACAAATTCAATAATTATCACCATAACCACCCCCAAACCCCATTACCACCTACCAGCATCACAATTTATATCAAATCTGCATACCGCAAGGAACTTGTTATCCTCATCACTTGGGAGCATACAAAATCTACCAATATAATGCAGACCACCGGCCTTCTCCTCGTCGTCCTCGCCATTCCCCTCTCTCTAACCAACGCATCCCCCCATCCGCAGCTCGACCTCATCAACGACCTCACCGGTCATGGAACACCACCTCTCATGACTACCTCCCCTTCTCCACAATGTCTCGCAGTCAATCAGGGAATGCTTCAATGCTGTCCTGCTATCTATGACGGTGGCAATCCAACAGTCCAGTTTTTGGCTACGTTGGCTGGGTATGAATTGACGAAGAATACGATCAATGGATTGTTCTGTAAGTCTGCTATCTCAGATATGGATGGGATAAGCTTATTTGAGCTGGTTGGGTGGATATACTAATGTTGGCTACATATTTTGGGGTAGAGGAGAGTGAGGGAAGAGAGAACATTGTGTGCTAACTGATCGGGCGTATAGGCAAACAGGAACCAGAGGAATGCAATGCGCCAAACCATAGATTGTGCTGTCAGGTAGTTGCACTCGTAGGTTCCCTTTCAATCCCTCCTTGCCTTTCTCTAGTATAGAATCAGTACTAACTAACCCTTAACCATAGCAAGCAGCCATCTCGCTCTATTGTCAGGAGGCGCCAGCGGGATCTTGATTTCTATCTGATATCTCAATGTAATGAATACAAGAATGTATGGACTGTGGAGACTTTCGATGCGTGGGCTTGTACATATATTTGATCTGGCATTGCCTTTGCTATCTGGAGTGTTGTGCTTCGTGAAGATTGCGTGTTCGGGAGGAAACTAGAATTGACAGAAGTTCATGGCTACACAGACTTGCTTGTAATCCTGAGGAATAAATAAGAACAAATAGAGATATTTATGCTCCGGCAATGGTCCCAGTTTGCCCAAGCACTTGCTATAGGGTAGTCGTGACTGCAAAAGAACTGGAACATAGGCAAAAAATGGGAACACTGCAGCTGTCATGAAGTAGTACAAGTTACACCCAAAATTCACTTACGCATAGCCTGGTTAGTAATTTTGAACACTGAAAAACATAATGGAGAATTCTGGCACCAATTTGGCAGAGTTAATCATTGAATGAGCACCTCAAGTCTCCTTCCCCTATTCCGAATTCACAATTGGTGGAAGATGATGCATTGATGTTTCCTTTAGCTACTGCATTTTGTTTTCATGCTAGCCTTCATTTCCCATATGGTCACAAATGCCTCTCTGCAACCCACAAAATCCCATGCAGCCAGGTACCCCAAAAGAAAATCGCTTAGAATTTGGAGAAGGACTTGACAGCCTTTCCAGTTCGGGGAAGCACACGGAGGACGTTGAATCGGACCTGCAATTATTTGTTAGCAATATGCGATAAAATTGTGCCAATAAGTTTTTGCTGGCTGTGACGCGTTCTAAACACGGAATTTAGTTGATGGACGTACGGTCTTGCTCAAAGGTCTGCATTGTCCAACGGTAACTTGATCACCCTCCTCAACACGGAAAGCTGGCGAGACGTGCGCAGCGAGGTTCTTGTGTCTTTTCTCGTATCTGGCATATTTGGGGATGAAGTGGAGGTATTCACGGCGGATGATGAGAGTTCGGTGCATCTTGGTAGAGACAACGGTTCCGGTCAAGATACGGCCACGGATGGAGACGAGACCAGTGAATGGGCACTTCTTGTCTATAGCGGGCAAATGTTAGCATGCTCTGCCCATGGAATCGCGCAATATTCTGGTTCCCCAGAAGAGCGTCAATCCAGCCTGCGTGTTGTGATGGTCTTGTCCTCCCCACCACCGCTCGTTTCCACGAGCAATTGCATATATGCTGCTGATCGGAAGAGCGCCCAAATTTCGACATTTCACATACCAATATAGGTTCCCTCAATGGCGGTCTTTGGTGTCCGGAATCCGAGTCCAACGTCCTTATACCATCTTCGTCCACCTTTTCCAACTCTGCTGGACTTCGCCTTAACCTTCTGGTTAAGGAAAATGTGAGGTTGCTTTTGGAAAGCGCGTTCGCTTTGGACAGTGAGTTCGGTGGCCATGGTTGTGATGGCGGTTGTCGAAGTCGCTGTGGGTTTGGTGGTTTCGCTGTCCTGGTCTGCGATCTTCCTAAAAGATTTTTGGACGTTCGCTTGACTTGAGTGCGTCATGTGACTCTGTCTATTTGGGGCTTGGCGGGCTGGTCCGGATGAGGATTAGTGGGGTGGAGTGACCAGGAACGCGTCGGTTTGTTTACTGACGTTTAACCGACCAACGAGAAATCTGGTGGTGACTTTGAGAGATTTTAATATATGTGCAATTGTTATCAAACTTTATACGAATGTTTGTAGGCTGAAGCGCAGTCTTCCTTCAACATGGCTTCACGAGAAGAGATGACACTCCCGGCGACGCGTCCAAAGTCACGAAAATCACTCGGACATGTCCAATCGTCAGTTAGAGATCAAGAAAATGCGACCGCAGATATTGGGGCTTTGGCAGGCAAGAAGAGGTCAATGCCGATTGAGCGACCTTCGAAAAGGTCAAGGAGCAAAAGCATCGGTCCAGGAGGATTAGATGCGCTCAAAGATACTTCTGGAAACCGACGCCAGGTCAGTTACTCCAGCAAGAAATCAGTGGAGGAAGCTTTGAACTGACAATCATGTAGTCTCTCGCTGCCATACCGCATCCTCCTCCAAGATCCATTTTGAAACCTACAATGCCGCCACTTCGAGAAATCCCGGCGCATATCTCAGCCAGGAAAGGAAGTCCCAAAAAAACAACCCCGCCATCATCGCGGGCAGATTTGTTGATAGATTTTGACATTGAAGGGCCTACGGTCACAGGCACAGACAATCTGCCCAATCCATTCGAGATTCCTGGTAATGCGGCAATCAATGAGACGCGAGTAACGCTCCGGACCGAAGAGGAGCAACAAGCTGCTGCACGAGACCGTGAAGAGAAGGATAGAGAGGAATTAGAGAAAGAGGTCAACTCGCGACGGGATGCTAGGAGGAAGTCATTGGCAAACCGGCGAGTCTCGTTCGCCCCCGAAGCTACACTTCACACCTGGGATGTTGTTATGGAGTATCAGGATTCGACTACTTCTTCAAACTCGACAAACTCAACACGTCGAGCATCTTCGGCAGCCAGTGATACTGTCAATAATCCTCGAACACCAGGACCTACAAGCTCGGACCCTATGGAAGCCCCCTCTACCCCTCCGGAACAAGTAGATGAGGAAACGGTAACTGAAAGCCCGGAACACCAACGTGATCTACATCAGAAGAAACGTCGACGATCATCTGTTATTCCTCCTATGAACTTCAATAACCCAGATGACGAGGCCTTTTCGTCTAGTCCCCTTAGCGATGCATCAGCAGACGATGCCGAAGAGATCATTGAAGACGACGGATCACTTTCGAACTCAGATGATGATGATGGAACCATGATGAGCCTTGATGGTGGAGACACCACTGATATGTCAATGGCATCTGCTAAATCCATGGCGAGTGATTCTAGTGGTCGCTTAGAAGAGGCTTTGCGACTGGCAGCAGAGCAAGCCGGTACCCAAGGAATCGATTTCGATGAGCATGGGGAAGAAGAAATTGCCGAGGATGTGGACGAGGATGTGATTGCATCATTTAAACCGTGGTCTAAGAAACCTACTCCGAACCTGGGGTCGTTACAAGACCAAGAAAACATAAACCCATTTTCTCCAGCTTTCAAGGCTGTAGCTCCACCACCAAAAGAAGCCGAGTCTGGAGATGAGATGACTATGGACATGACCCACGCAGTTGGTGGGATACTTTCGGATAACCCGGCAGATGAGGATGAGCTCTCTATGGATGTCACTAGAGCATTTGGAGGCATTATTTCTAACCAGACACCATCAAACAATGCTTCGAGGAGAAAGTCCTTATCAACTAGTAGGCGTCAAAGCACACGTAGGAGGTTATCGGGTTCCGGCTCGTCGCAAGATGATGAGACGATGGAATTCACGACGGCAGTCGGCGGTATTCAACCTAATCAAAATGAGTCAGTTTCCGAGGAAGACGAGGATATGACAATGGAATTCACATCTGTCGTTGGTGGTGTTCTTCCACAGGGTAACTCTTGGTCGAATAATAGAAGGCGATCTCTTGTGGCTCCTAAAAAAAGGCCTCAAAATAAAGGAAACCGACGAAGTATGGATTCCTCCGCTGAAGACGAAACGATGGATATGGAGATTACCACCGCTATAGGAGGTATAATGCCATCCATAAGAGAAGCAACAAGCGAATTGGACCAGACTGTTGGCATGGAGATGACCACGGCTGTTGGCGGGATTCTTCAACCACCAAGCAGCGAGAATCGTACCAGAGCAAAAAAGATTATGGAATTGGAAACTGACATGACCAGTTCTCCATTCCAAGCAAATATCTCCTCGCCTTCAAAGCCTTCAGCTTCTATACACACCATTGCATCAGAGACCGGTAGCCCAAGTATGGCTGCTTTCAAAGGAAAAAGTCTTCGTCGTAGCAACGATGCTAGAATTTCTACAACTCCACGTTCAAGACATTCCTCAACTCCTGTAAAGAAGCCCACAACTCCATCCAAGCAATCAACCCCACAACCCTCTCTGCCTACTACACCAGGAAAGACGCCGCCCTCGAAGAATGTAGTTATGCGTACTTCTTCGCCAAAACGATTGTTCAAGGCTGATATTAAAGCTGCAACGTCGTCCACTCCCCAATCTGTCAAGTCTAAAAACGCCACGCCAAATACGCTGTTTCAACAAGACAAAAAGACTGGTGTTGCCACTCCAAGCTTTGTACTCACGCCTCAGAGACGATTATCGTCCGGGATTGGATTGGATCGAGAGGGGCTTGGCTCACCGCGTGTCGCTGCTATTCTTGACAGAAGAGGATCGATCGGGGAAATGGGGCGTCCCTTTGTTCCTAGTCAGCTATCAAAAGCTGGCCGTGGAGTACAATTCAGTAATCCGAGTGCAATGGAACAGGAAATTGAACGCGAGCGAGAGGAAGAGCGAGAGACTCAGCGCAAAATTATGGAATGTGAAGTCAACGAGGAGAAGGATGTAACACTCAACTTGAAAGAGATGATACAAAGCTTGACACCCAAGAAAAGGTCATTGAAGGGCCGTAAAAGCTTGCATGTCGGTGCTGCTAAGGGCATTTGGGCAAAAGACCCGCAGAGCTTGATGAGGATGAGGATGAGGAGGAGAACGATGGTGTAAAGCGTCTCAAGAACCACCAGGGCAGCCCTGTAAAGAATATTAGGCTTCAAGGGCCTCCATCCAAAGCCGAGACTACTACTGGTCGATTGACTCGTGCTGCTCGCAAGAGTTTGGAGACAACCGACAATACTTCTACGCCAACTACAAAGGCTTCGCCTGCGAAAGGTAATCTAACAACACCACATGGCCAAGAAAGATTCAAAGATGCTGGAGCAGCTTCAAAGCAAGAAGCAATCCCATTCACTGAGAAAGAACCGGTCGAGGATTCAACAGCCATGGAAGAGAGCTTTAGTGATGAGCGAATACAGCTTCAGGACTTTTTGAACATGACAAGCATCCGATTCATGGAGCTAACGACTACAAAGAGAAGACATACCATTGCACCGAAAGCTCCAGATACCCGAGATAGCAAGCAGTTAGAGGCTTCATCCTTGGAAGACTGTGTAGCCGCTGGAGCAGCTGTCATTCCAATGTTGGAGTTATTTCAACACGTGAGCACCTTTGCATTGATATCAATTTCTGATGTGCTAACTGATGACAGGCGTGCCATGAACTCAAAAATTACATTTCGGAAGGTCGAAAAACTGTACGTGAGATTGAGACCGAGACCTTTGAAGAAAACCCACCACTGTTCCGCGAATACATTTCTGCACCTCCAGATGTGAAAATTGTCATGGACAATCAATTGAAGAACGTCAAGACACATGCTCGGCTACTAAGCAAAGGGATGTGGTATGATTGGCGTATGACTTTACTTGCCACGTTGAAGGACGGGTTTTTCAATACTGCGGACGGTCTCACAAAAGATGAGAAAATCCTAGACCGACAGCAAAAGCTCATAGATTCTGTCCTTCCTCAACTCATCCAACAAGCAGAGCAGCTTGCATCTGAGGAGGATGATTTACAGGTCGCAGCTGAGGAGCTTGCCAGCTGTGATCAAGAAGAGCTTAGTGAGGCTCGCCAGAGACTTATTACTGTTGATGCCGACGTTGAAGCTAAGAAGCAAATGATCGCTGACTTGAAAAAGCAATTACAAGGCAAGGAAGCAGAAATAGCAGCCGGAATTGAGCGCAAGGAGATATGTATCGAAGAAATTCGTGAAGCCGAAAAGATAAGGGAAGAGTGCCGGGGCTGGAGCGCACATGAGATTAGTGCTCTGAAAGGTATGTTTATTTGCACTTTATAAAACAACGAAAGCTAACACAAAGTCAGCTAAAGTGGACGGCCTCGAGAAAGAGCATGGTTGGACCATTACCGGAGTTTCTGGCACCACTACCTCTATGACTTATCGTAATGAAATTGAGCTTGTGTTTGATGCAGCATCTTTCAAATCAGCAACAGCAACAGCTCAGTCACTTTCCAATTCACGCATTGACCTCTGGTACATCGCCGCAAACCGAGAACATCATCCAATTCCTCTTACCGCCGAGAAGGACTTTTTCCTACAGAATATCCGAGATCACATCCGTGGACTAGCACAAGTCGAGACGTCTATCAAGGAGCTGCTCTTTGCAGTCAGCGTTGCTTGGAACAAAGCCAATGCGGTACAAACTGATATTCGTCTACTCAACATCAGCTGCCCCACCGAAATCACCAAGACTTCGGACAACTCCATCATGGCTAGAGCAATGCTCTTGATTGCACCACTATCAACAAAGGTCCAAATTGACTTTCACATTGTCTGCCAAAACGAATCAGACGGAATCAATATAGAAATATCACCAAGTGCGACAGTGATATACGGTGAACGTTTCAACGAGCCCAAGATGAAGGAGTTCTTGCTTGCTCGTTGCGGTGATACGGTTGAAGAGAGAGGCCAGTCGTCAAAGGTGCCATGGGGTACTGCGGTTGCTGAGTTAGGAGAGAAGCTCTTAGCTAGGGGAAGAAAGTAGGGTGTCGTTATGATTTTATGGTTCTCTTATGATGGTTTGGGTTATTTTTGGAGCCGCATGACATATACCTGGAACGGAGCTCGGTGTTTGGCGTGTTTTGATATTGTATAATTTATTCCACGCCAGTGAGGTGTCAAATGAAACCTATATGCATCCAAAAGTCGGAGTTTGAGGCTCGCTTGACTCCTCTCGTGATGTTGCGTGTCACATTGTGTATTCCTTCGATACAAGGGGTATCCATCCTACCCTTTTGGCATCCAGTCTCATAATTCCAAGTTCCCCCTTACTCTCATAATTTTGTTCGAATCCGATGAACTTCGATACAACAGAAATAATATATATTGCATCCAAACTCATTAAACTAGATTCGGGGTTTTGATTTATCAAAGTGCTTTAATATACTGTGTGTGGGCGTAACGGTGAGATCAAATGGAAAGCACGACAACACCGAGGACTCAAAAGACTTCGAGACTTTATCATATGTGCATTGGCCATCTTCACGGGGATTGAATATTTACAAGAAGACTCCACCTTACGAATGCCTACCCCAAAGCAACTTTTTGGACACCTCGATAATCTAAATACATTTACCAGGAATACTAGCGGTAGAGTTCTTCACGTAAGCCGCGAGTGGGTTATTCCCACATAGCAATCCCTTGACAAATTGTGCTGCAACAACGTTTGCTCCTGCGGGGCTGGTATGCGTATGGTCCTTTGGGTAGAATTTGTCCGTGGCAGTTTTGCCGAGACGAATGTATTCGTTTGCAACGTACTATTTACCAAGTCAGCTTCACTACGAGGAGTGGCGTGGAGGGGAGCATACCTGTCCGTGATCAACAAAAGATGATAAAGAGCCAGTGTTCGACACAACGATCTTGCAGTAGCCTGTGAAGCGCGATGCGGAATAACCGCATGACGTCTCGCAGACATTGTTAGGTGTTGGGCTGGAGATTATGACGTGGGCACCTTTAGCTACCATTGCTTTTGCAGCGTTCTGGGAAGTGTATTGTTAGCTCTAATTGGTTGGAAAGGGAATGATGGATTCTAGACGTCGCTGAGAATTGAAACTCAAGCCTATGGTAGTACGTACAGTCAGGTATGTTGGATAGGTTTGCACAATTGCTCCAGTGGGCGAAACACAAGTTTCTGAGCCGGCTCCACCGCAAGCGGTACGTCCATTGTCGGTAGGAGAAAGAGATCCTCCGTCATTGTGCCCAAATTCAATTATAACATAGTCACCTGAAACAACTGCACTGATGAGGGATTTGAATCGGCCCTCATCTGTGAAAGAGCGAGCTGAACGACCTCCAATGGCATTGTTTACAATCGTTATATCTTTCATAGAATATGGAAGATAGACACCCCAGCCTGAGTACATGTTAGGAGTGTCTGAAATGAATATTTGGGTATTTACCGTCGGTTCCTGAACCACCACCCCCTTTTGCCATTGTAGAATCACCAGCTAGGTAGAGCTTTGGTGTTGCTCTCTTTACGAGCGACTCATCGGCTGGAGCTGCCAGGGCTAGCGTAGCCAGCACGGCCGACAAAGGGATCTGGTAAAAAGACTTCATAGCTGCTTAGTATTCTATAATGATCTCTTGTATATTCTTTTATCGATGATGAAGGACTCAGGAATAGATTAAACGACGGCTATATATAAGTACCTGAAGGGGGGTCACAGCAGTAGCAAGCATACAAAACTAGAAGACATGTGGTATTCGTAGTTATTTGTACCGAACCTACCGGCAAATATACCCAGGTAGAAGTCTTAAGGGTCCCACCAATAGCACCTGGAAACAATTTCAGGACCATCTACCAGCAACCTATAAAGTGGACCTGTGGATCTCAAGGACGGAAGAGCTGCTTCTTGCAGTAGACCACATGAAGACGGAATTTGATTAACCCTGCGGCTGAAATACTTGATTGTGTAATGGCTGGAGTGTGGGGAAGCATGGCTGATTGGTGGACTTCAATATGGAGTACCGAAAGTGAAAGTGCCGGCACTTCAGACGTACGTATTATGAACGAACTGACAGGTTGATAAAATAAGAAGTCTTGGAAAATAGATTTGACGTGCATGGTCGCTTGCGGACATGGCAGGGGATGCTGTGGCAAAGTGTTGAAGACCTACTTTGCCTGAAACACCTGCAGCCGAGGATATAGACTTCATGTGCCCAGATCTAATGGATGAGTTCTAACGCAGGGAAGCTCAACTATAGATCGGATTACTTGTCCTGGACTTGGTTTAAGCCTAGAATATTATTGTCTGTTTACATAAAATCAATGAGAGACAAATAAGGGTCATATTTTGGTCACGTGGTTAGTCGGCACTAGCATTTAGAATATCAGTCCAGAGCAGGATAAAAACAGCATTGAAAGAGCATTGAAACAGAATGAAAGTTCCAAGTATTTCATTGCTTTTGCGTAAATAGGTCGAGATGCCATTTCGTAAAAGAAGCATAGCTGCTCGGTCTCGTGTAGCTCAATGAACATACACTTTTTCCATTCTTGAGCTAGCTTATTGGGGTTTGCTAAAGTTTGACCCACTCCGGCCATTTGTCGGTCTATAAATAATCAGCTCGTACAACCATCATCATAAAATAGGGGGTTTCAGGCTTCCTGTGTGATTTAGAAGCCATTAACGTAGTGAGTCTGTAGGACAATTGAAATGCTAGCATCGAGGTGAATATTTCCCTGGAGCTGGGACTCGGAGATGAAGTTCTCATGGCTCACTCTATCTAGCTTTGCTAGCAATATAACACCGCCTACCTACTGAATTAGACACAATCTCTATTCCAGAAATAGCGTGAAGTGGTTTTCGGTGGGAAGACTAGCTAGTTTGGTTGAAACCAATCCCACCAGACAGCAGATCAGGATGTGTTCAGAATGGAGGGGGGGGTTTTTTTTTTTTTGGCTGTGTGGAAGAGTGAGCTTTTGATGAGAGTCAAGTTTTACGTCAGGCTTGGATGTTGAGGGACGAAGCGCAGATAGTGAGGAACTTTATCAAAAAGTCTTAAGCTCGACCATCAACTCAAACTATTCATATTAAATACCTTGCTAAATCGTCACTTTTAGCCATTCCTAAAACCAGCAGATCGAAAGTACCCGTCTCTTGGTTTCAACCAAGCCGAGTCCCCCATACCTTAGCCACAGAATTGCCCCTATTTAAGCGACTCGCTACGAGGTTGACAAACAACTAAACTGTTGGTAGGATGACAACACCATCTCAAATGCCAAGAAAATATGCTCTGAGACATGGGACACAACTTTAGACATGTCTGTGGTAGCATTAACTATAGTCCACTAGGAACAGTGATAGCCAATAATTATAGAGTGGTCAACCGGACTGAAAACCCTTGTGCTTATTCCTTTCTGATTAAGTGACTTGTGGTACCAATACTAAAGTTGTTTATCACAACTAAATAAGATCGTCTGTACAAAGGTATTTCGATTCTAGTCATGCAGATCAGGATTTTGGGAGGACCGCTAACCCGCCCTGGCCTAATGAGGATTAGTGAAGAGTTTAAACTACGATTAGCCTTGTTTTTTGGTTTGCGGAAAAGTGTGGAATTTGTGGGAGTCGGTAAACTGAACTGATCGACTATCACTGTATGATAGCTGGGACGGAAAACTCAATCGATTATCGATTCGGAAGCTGGGTGCCGCCATCGAATGCCAATTCTGCACAGTCAGTAATCTGTCGTAATGGGCTTTAAGAAAATCAAATGCAATAGGTTGGTTTTATACTTGTGGGTGTGTGTCGCAACGGATTTGACAGCTAATTGGCTTGAGACCTGCACAATAGGCGAGACGCTAGCCCCTCCTCTGTGAAGATTGGTCAGCGCCCTCAATTCACTCCGGTTGCTCTTAAGAGTCGCAATCTAATCTTTGTACTCTCTTCGCTAGTAAAATACAAAATTTCTTTCAAAATCGAGATGAATAGAATCTTCATGTAAGAATTGCATTCCATTCTACGAATCAAGCTAATGTCTCAAAGCATAGGTGGGACTGGACATATCGGCGGGGCTATCTTAGAACTTATTTCAATTGCCCATCCCCAATTGACCGTCACAGTATTGGTGAGGGATGATGCGAAAGCAGATCGTCTCAAGTCAAAATACCCGCAAATTAGGACAGTAATCGGTGACCTTGATAGTGTCGACGTCCTAGAGACATGCTCCAAGGATTCCGAGATAGTCATAAGTGAATGAATCTACTTTTTGTGACACTTTCTATGATCAGCACTCAGTTGAGCTAACTTCTATTTTTCAGATACTGCACCCGATCATACTCATGAACTTGGAATTTCAAGTATATTAAAAGGATTGCAAACCAGTCTAAAGAGTAAATACTATATCCACACTTCAGGTAAATACTCAACATTAAAGCGGGTCATTTCGGAGACTTCACTAACTTGGCATTAATAGGAGCAGCTTTAATTTGGGATGACCCCGATGGCTTAGTGGCTGGCACGAAGGTGTGGGATGATGTACATGATATAGAGGCAATCACCTCAATGCCAGATGAAGTCACTCACAGGATCACAGACAAGGTAGGTGTGTCCATAGATTCTGCTACAAAATACATGTTAGAATATACCCTATTTGACAAGGAAGTAGTGCTGAATTACTTACATCATCATTTTATAGATGGTGTTTGAAGCTGCATCAACTGTTAATGTAGCTATCGTCTCCCCAGCTGTCGTCTATGGTATAAGTCCCTCAATTGAGCATCCGCTGCCAATTACATTGCCCGACATTATGAATGCCATCAAATTCAAAAACTCTGGCTGGACCATAGGGCCAGGTAACAATATTTCAAGTTATATTCATGTTATGGATATGGCACGTGTCTATATTATGTTGGTCTCACACGCTCTCGACCCGACGTTACCGGTGCAAACATCCGATATCTGGGGTCCGAAGGCGTATTACTTTGGGTCTAGCGAAGAGCTTTCGTTCCTTGAGTATATGACCTCGATTATGAAAGTGCTGAGAAAGCACAATTATCTTCACACGGATCAAATTCTGCAAATTGATGTCAAGCAAGCGGCAAATGCAACTGGTGCTTCAACTGCAACTCAACCGGCGGATTCTTGGGCTAGTCACATCGCGCTTCTATTCGGATGTAACACGCGAGTACGTAGCACTCGAGCATATAGCTTGGGATGGAAGCCAGAGGCGCCAGGGGTAAAAGATACGCTTGAAGAAGTCATCGATAGGTACTTGGAAAGCGTGGAGAAGAATTGAATTCATACATACTTTTCTTGGTTCTGGAGAAAGGCGAAAATATTCCTTCTTTAAACGATTGTTGATTTACTATTGATTATTCTGGGGTTCGTGCTGAAGTCTTTTGAAGATATCTCCCGACTTATTTGCTTCTCAATTCAAAACCAAATTAGCTGATTTTGTAACCTGCTTCAGAAGGTAATGGATCGGAGATAGTATTCTAATCTTAGTATTCTTGGTAATATCTTATTCTGATTAAATCGCCGCAAAATCAGGCGCAAAATGATATCCCAAACTTCTAGTAATTTATTCAAGATTACAATATACTAATCTCCATTATGATGAAGTACGACCTCTGTAGTACCTGCCTGCTAGATAGCCATGTACCTAAAGTATCCAATATTTAGATGGCACCTTCTGGTTTCTGTGTTAATAGAACCTCCAGATTGTTTTGGCAAGTTTAAGAGATAAAATCAGAATCAGCTCAGCTTTGGAGCCATATAATTATCTATGTCAAGGAACACAGTGTAAACTCGCCTAATAATCGTTCGTAATTGGGTGATACGCCTAAACCGAACGCTTATATGAAATCCTGGCACGCGTTGCATATCCACCTTCTGAACAAGGTTAAACCCCCCTGAAAGCAACGTTAGGCTAAGCACCGGCGTGCTGGATTTGGCTGACCGACAGCGCTCAAAATGGTAATATCGACAACTTATTCTACCTCGTCAGAAATTTATAAAAACCCAAGAATCGCAGCAGAACGAAGGCACATAGTAATTTACATCACACAATCCTCTAACTTCACTCACCTTCACTCACCTTCACTCACCTTCACTCAATTCTCTTCAAACACTTCGAGAATGAGTGAACCACTTTCCATTTCCCTCCGACCAGTTTCTCACGATGATGTCCTTACCTTAGCCAAAATTGGTGGTGGAGCATTTGCCAACGACCGTCATACCCTCGTAAAGGAGCTAGGCAAAGTACCCTATGACCATGAAGGAGAGTCGATCCCGAGATTTCACCAGTACCTTGAGAATTGGAAGTTGGTCATGGTGAAAGCCGTTGACGACACCTCTGGAGAGATTCTTGGATTCACTGCCTGGGTATTCCGTGGTTTGGAGCCCGAGGAGATTCCTGTCATGGAAGGCGCTCCCGAGAAGGGTGTCTGGAAGGACGAGAAACCTGACGAGGCAAAGGAAACTACATCTGATAAATCAGAGGATAAAGTTGAGCCTGAGTTGAAAGAGGGAAACGACGAATCGCTAGTGCAGCTTGGAGCAATCACTGATAGTAATATGGAACAGATGATGAATATCATAATGCCAGCTGGCACTCGTTGTATGTTCTTAGCTGGGTTCAGTGTTGATCAGAAATATCAAAGGCGTGGTGTTGGATTGAAGCTTTTGCAGTGGGGAACGCAGACTGCCGATAGACTTGGTCTTTGGATCTGGGTACATTCTTCCGAGGATGCGGTACCTGCTTATGCAAAAGCTGGATTTAAGACTTTTAGTTACCTGGGGATTGACCTGGATGAATTTGCACCAGCACCGCCACCTGAAGGTGGGAAGTGGGGTACTTACCAGTTTAACTGGATGAAATACTATTCAAAGAAGCCCGAAAGCGCTTAATGGATACACCAGTCACATAATGTAATGATGAGAACCCAAAGAAGACAGCTGTATCTTTCAACTTTCATTGTGCATTTGGGCTGTATCCAATGAATAAAATGAACGCGAAACTAGATACTTCTTTTTCCCTTGCCTTCAAAATATAAAGGTACAATAGACTAAAGTGGTCATAAAGGTAAAGAGAAATTCCAAGGTTAGTGTTAGCAAGGGAACATTGTGTATCAATGAAATCATCGACGCCATGCAGGTTGACAGGCTGGAATACACCACAGAACAGGGTCCCCTTTGCGATAAAAGTTCTATGCTGGTTTGCGAGATGTAGAACGAATTGTCAATGAACTTAACTTATCAGGAAGTTGTGCAATGAGGCTGCACAGAGAGAAAGTTACAACCATATAAACATAGTAATGCAGGGGCTTCGGTGTGATTATTGGGTGCTAGCTTGTTATTGGGTCCATATTGACATAAGAGCGATGCCACAGAGAAATTTAAGTACAAAAGAACTGAGTGATTTGGACTTTTGAGATGATTAGTTCTCCATATGTTTTATCTACACTATTTTACTCTGTATTGTGATCGTCTTAATTCCTAAAGGGAACGTGTGTTTAGGTAAAGACCAGGTGTAGAAAAAGCCAGAACAGTAATTCCGTATCAATTTTTGGGCGAAGCTAATGGAAGATATCTTGATCTTTTGGTGGTAAACTGCTGTTGGTTTCTCTATGCCATGTCTTATTTTTGCTCGAGTCTTTTGGCACTGTCAACATTTCTTCCATAACGTGACGACAACACCACTCCATCCTCTTTTCCAGCCGTATTCGCGTTGTGAGCGTAGCTCATAGGTGAGTTAACCCTGCAGTGTATTTTATCTACGCCATATATTACCTTAACTTCCGGATTACCTCCTCTAACTGACTCTATACCGGCGAAAGCCCCCATCGTACTTCCGGTTACGATTTAGTCACGTGCTTCGTGAACCCCCAAAAGAGAGATGTTGACATGATCATGCCATAGTAGCTATTTCTCTTTCAGATTTCGATACCCAAAATGGGAACTATTTACTGGAAACGAATGAAATGTGAATTTCCGCATACTAAGTCTTCGGTGAGCATATACTCAGTGAAGGTCTACGGTAAGTGGAGACTTGAGGGCTTAGAATTTGGTCTTAAACCAACATTTGATAATATCAGATGTCATTTTCATATCGTGATCGCTACCCAGTGCCAAACTTTCCAAAGAAAATGGTTAAGAACTCGTTGTTCTGCATTGCTAAGGCTGAATACTGCCAAGGAGAGGCAAAAAAGGCAGGGAGGAAGGTATTAAGAGGATAGATACTCTGATGATGGGCAGGATATGAACATATAGCAGGCAATTTCCTGCAGACAATTCATCTGCTTTGTGTCCGCACCCGCCAGTAATCAGTCTTGGGCAAACTCAAAAAAAAACCCCCTCTCCCTGCACAGAAGATGTAGCCAAGCTCACATGACCGTCCCGGTATGCGGCCTCTATCGACCGTCCTTAAAGCAACTTCATACGCCCCACTCCTATCGCCAGAGCCTCATTCTTACTATCTTCAAGACTCACGTAATCTGTACGATAGCAAGAGATAGAAGACTAAATCAGTCAAAATTATGATATTTCGCGGCCGCTTAAAAATAGATAACCCCCTACTCGCCGGTATGCAATGCAATGGCACCTGCCAACCCCCCCCCTTCCATAACACCAGTCCCGTTCAGCAACAGGAAAATCTCAAAAGGGAATTATACACACGTTGCGTTGTTACAGTCTGGTTTGTCGCTTTATGTATGCCCTCCTTCCTTCCAATGTACGGTTCAAATCGCCCCTCTTCGTCGGGTATTTCCCCCTCTCCCTCCTGTGATATAGAATTCAGATGCCGCCCCGATTCACGCCGCACTCCAAAGAGGTAAGAAAACGCCAGGCTAAGAAAATCAAGAGAACTTCGCTATAAAAGAAAGATTATATAAATTTCCCAGTTATACGTATTGGGGTATATGACTTGGATGCTAGAGCAAAATACGAATAGGTAAGAAATGTTGGATAATACGGTTGCCCGAATGCTGCTCTTTAGTGCGCTTCGATGTTTGATGATGTATAAGGAGATGCGGATAATGGTATAATACACAAATGGGCGTGTGGGGTCGATGTTGTGCATCATTTTCCAAGGAATGTGACGTGGCAATTTGCTTACCACTGGTATCTATTTTAGTGGAAGGATCACCGTCGGGGTTCTTCTCCGGGCCAACCTCTATCAAATGGACCTCGTGGTTGGGTCTCAAATGGTGGTGGCGGACCACTTGCTCCAGGAAGATGTCGGGTCGGAGATGCTTGTGATACTGCTGGAGCAGTGGTTCGTAGAGGGGGAAGACTTGTTGGTCCTAATACCGTAGCGTACCCAGCTGGGGGGACCGGAGGTAACGTGGGAGCGGAATCGTGCGAGTATGAAACATTTGTATAATCCCCCAAAGTATCTGTCCTTCTCCTTCTTGAAGCTCTCTCAGATGACATATGGTCAACCTGATAAGCCATGGCTGGAGGCGGAGGCCCGGCTGGTTGTCCTATCTGGCCTAGAAGCGATGTTGATCTCGACTGCCTTGGACTAGGTGGGCATTGTGTAGCAAACTCTCTCATCCCAGGTGTTCTATAGAGTACATCACGTAAACGATCCCTTTCGCTCCGGTAAAATTCTCTTTCGCTTTCTATCTCCCGAATTCTACGCTCCTGGTCTCGAGTCTGTTGCTGCATTTTCTCGATTGTCGTGCTTGCTTCCTTTTCTTTTTCTTTACGTCTCTGACGGAATCTTGCTGATGCCCCTGCGTTGCGCGCACGCTTCTCGTCAGCTAACCGCGAGGCTTGATGCACATCCACTGGCACATTATATATGCCTTGGGAAGTGGTGATAGTCAGGAATTGGGTCGGATCAGAGCCCTGGCGCGAACTGCCCGCGCTGCTACCGACCGACGCACTGGAAGGAGGAGCACTGTACGGACCTTCTGTGCCCGAAGCAGATGGTGCTTGGAACTGCACTCCTCCTCCTCCCTGTGCCTGCTGCAATGACGGAGCGAAAGTTGAGCCGGGGAAATAAGAACCGCTGATTGGAGGTGGTCCGCCTCTATAAAGATGTGGTGCTGGAGAATCTTGGTTAGATGAGACTCCTACTGAAGCGATCGATAAGCTAGGGCTTGCACTCTGTGAGGGTGATGCTCGTGACGGGGCTTGCATTCTTCCTCCGCTACTACGGCGATCCTGTGAAGGTGTGGATCCAGTAGTAGGAAACCCGTGATGTTGTTGCTGTTGAGAACGGTCTGTTGACACTGCTGCAGCTGTAACGTTGCTTGTCCCAGATTGGCCATATACTCGGCTCCTTTCAGGTACAAATGGCGAGCGTTGTGCATCGATGGTTCCTTGAGTAGGTCCTTGTAAACCTACTGTTCGAATCCCTCTTGGGGTTAACATTCGTCGAGGCGGAGATCCTCGGCCACTGGAAAGTGCAACTCTGTAAACTTCGGACGTTGGTGAAGTATACGACGACCCAGGGTGGCTAGAAAACGTATGAGATGTGCCAGTCGTTGGGCTAGGCGCAAATTGTGACTGTTGCCCAGCTGTAGATAGAGGCGAATCTACTGTACCACTACTAGTTTTGCGACCAGATACCTGTGATGCATGTGGACCTTCTGGTTCAGTTGGATTGAGTATTGACTGGACACCTAGATCTCTCGATGGTGCTGATCGCCACCCTTCACTGGGTGTTCCTGGTTGAGAAGAGCGCCCATACTGAGACGATGGCTGTATCGTTGCATTTGTTTTACTTCCAGACTGTTCCAACTCTTCTCTTTCTACCCTACGCCCCTCAAGCTGACGGCTATCTCGCTGTTGGAACGGAGGGAGAGTTATTCTCTGACCATCTGGAGGCGATCGAGATGCAGGCCGAGACGCAGGAGGTCGCTGCGACATCGATTCCTGATCCCCTATCCCTGGATGGCCCCGAGGGCCGGGACATTGACCTTCCTCAGCCGCTTCCTTACTCTGCCGCCGATAGCTCTCGAGCTTGTACACAAAATCAGCTAGTCGTTTTTCGAGGACTTCTGGCGATTTTCCTTCCGGAAATCGCGATACTTTTGCTAAATGCAGGGCCTCCTTTGGGGAGAAAGGAACAAAACTCAGAGTTTCGCGCGACGAGCCACGTAGAGGACCTTGTACAGCCAGAGCGAATATAGTGTTGCGGGCTTGCCAATATGGCTTCCCAACTCTCAGTAGTCAATGTTAATGTTGGCTACAGTACGTTTGGATTGAGTTCAGATGAGTCCGATTTTAGACGTAGATCATGCTGCTGTGCTGGGCGACGATATAGAGAGTATTTGGGCTTGTTTCCTGTGCGATGAGTTGTTTTTAACAGGGATGCTTCGGGATGATTGGGAACGAGTGCTGCTGTATCGAGAAAGGTGCATCAAAGTCAGACAGGTTGTTGGTACTGATTTTGAACAGGTGACCAATGTCAGATCAGGTCACTGGATTGTCAGAGGATTGCGCATGCAAAAGAGGAGACCAGTCGACCATCAAAAGTCCGAGGTAGAAGGGAACATAACATACTGTAGCGGTAATGATTCGATATAAACGGCCCACTCAGAAGCTTCAAGTTCAACAAAGCTTCGCGACTGGCCAGTTCCAGTATTGGTCAAGCCGTGGATATAACAAGTAGTGCTGCAGATTTGGGAACCCGGGATCGAGACTGGTTATCGAGCTGTTCAAGCGAGCAGCGTACAAAATGACTTCCGGTGAAGTAAATGGATGTGAGGTGGTTTTCAATGTGCAAGCAGAGTTGCTGACCAGTTCGAGAAGAATATATGACCATGGGGACTCCCAAGCTTTTGGAGCTTCGAAATTATCCCACGCATCCCATCACCCAGGTACCCACAGACCTTTACTAGCATGGCTTCTTTCACCGTTCCACCATCACTCAAGCCCAAATGAAGCCGGGGTGCTTGATATTTACAGGCATCTCTGAGTAGCGGAGGGCCAAGGGTGACAGGGCTAGGTAGTCCAGTTGAAATGCTAGTTACCGGCCGGGATGAGCAGAAAAACGGAGGTAGGATTTGCTGGGTCTGGGGTTACTGTACGGAGTGGGAGCTGGTGAGATATGCTCTTGGCATGGTGGCTGGAAAGGAGGACTTCCTAAGGGCCAGGATGTTAGTATGTTACAAATCTTTCCTACCCAAAGAACTGTGAGACATCGTTCAAAAGCGTGCTGGTGCTAATGCGAGAGCTCGCGCGGAATGCGGAAAGCCATGAACTAACTAGGGAGCGCCGCTGGCCATCACGTTATTAGGCCAGTATACACGTTTAATGAAGTATTTGTTTAAATGAGGGACGCCAAGGTCGGTATTCCATCCGGCAATGGCTTGATAACTCAATAATCTACAAAAAAAAACATCGTTTGGGGGTTTTGATAAACATAGAGTTTGAGTTTGGGAGAAGCTGCAACCACTGCATACATGGCTCTACAGTAATAATATGAACAACATGGTGGGATGCTGCCACAATCCAGTAGCGAATTCATAAGGTTTTGGGTGGGGCGCCAGCCGTTCCTCATTTAATACTTCCCATGATCTCTCGGTAACTGTACCATGGAGGTGCGGTATTTAAGTTTCTTTTTCTTTTGCTAAGCTCATAAAGTACATGTAAGTACACTATACCTTAATGGTGGAACCTACTAGACTGGCTGGACGGGCAAAAGAGGTCATCTTCTGTCCACATGATTCAACCTGCTTTGGTATCTGGGATATCTTGCACTTCAGATTCAGAAGATGGGAGATAGTATTAGAAAAGCAGTCGCCGATCTTGGGTATGAGAAGAGAGAGAGAATCCGGGTTACACAGGGAATATAGAGATCTCTTTTTCTTCCTTTTTCTTCGTCTTCACATATTCCATTAGATCAGAGAGCAAATTAAAAGGGCCAGCCTCCATCGTTTGAAATTTGAGGCTTCACTGGTTTTCTAATACCTTGGAATGTTTGTCTTTTCTAGCACTAAGTGCTTGCAGGAGCTGCTAATGAGCTTGCTTGCACAAGTCTCTACCTTTTATGCAGGGCATAACCATTAGCGCCATAATAAGATCTAAAGTTGTCCCTGGGTAAAATCAACGAGGCGACCATGAGAGCTTAGAACTACTCGCTTCGGCGATGTCTTTGACCGTCTTTTGCCCGTCGTCCCTTTGAAATGCCCAACTTGGGTTGACGTCGTAGCTAGTCGTCGATTGCTCACCGACATCCTGTCGAGTATCAGCTAGACCAATATTGTGAGAAGCATAAGGAAGGAAAAGATGGAAACTGTCCATTATTGCTTCCTTTTGTTCAAATGAAACTGCATGCGTTCCTTCTCCCAGGTACCGTCGAAGGTGTGCGCACCAGCTCTTTTTCCAAACCAACCCACCCTATATCTGACTGAGCCCCCCCTGCCGTGAAAATTGCTCGATTTTGCTTCTGGTGGTGGGAGAAGCACCCTAGTCGCATTGCAAAAGAACTGGCACCTTGCTGTTGCTAATACTAGCTAGTGAGTTGATGGACAGAGAGTGGACAGAGTGAACAAAGTGGACAGCGTGGACCGAATGGGTTAATAATAACCAGATCCCAGAAGCCCACGAGTATCCCAGGTTACACCCTTGAACAAAAAGGCCTAGTCTGCATACGTTTGTTGTATCTGCACAGGAACGCTGCATAAGCCATGATGTCGACTCTGGATGAGCTGCCCTGGTCGAATTTGCATCCAACTCCCACTATTGCCTTTTGAGACAGCTTACACTACACTTGCTCTGGTCGACATCTGCATTCCCTTTTTCCTTTTTCCTTTTTCCTTTTATTTTTATCTTTATTTTTTATGTTCGAGAAAAGAAAGCACCGCACCTGGGTAGCTTTCGGGGGAGGGCGGTCCTCGCAAATTCAAAGGAAATTAATATGATGCTCTCGTCATGAATGAGGGCAAATAATGTTTTGGGACGGAAGTTAATTTCAGCCCTGGTCGCACTGGTAATCCGGCTTCTATCACCACCCCACCCGCAAGCTAAAAAAGTAAGCTGGCCCAGAGCACCGGTGAGGCAGCAAGATGAGGTGCAGTAGCCCCGCTTGCGTATGTGACGTTCACATCCCGGCCCCAGCAAAGCAAGTAGTCCTGTAAGTAGTCTGGTGGTACTACTGTACTGTATAGTAGCTCGAGTAGTACGGTAAGGATTGGACTGGTTCAGGGAACCTCCGGGCCCGTACGGTACGAGCTCTTCGTATTATATTGGGGCTGCTAGAATACGTGGTAACCTGAACCATACCATCATACCATACAGTAGATCCACTCCCATCGAAGTGTACCCGTCCGTTGGACTTGTAAGCAGTACTCCAGGAGTCGCCCGATACTACTGTATGGATCTCACTCCCCCGACGACCGAGCAGTTCGTGAGCCGTAGCTCATTCACCAGTTGGGTAGCGCTTGGATTTGACATCGGGTCACTGGCCACTAGCCATCTGAAGTTTGATGTCATACTCGGAGAAAGAGATGAGAGGCAAGGCTGCTTACGAAGTAAAATATATCTCAATTACGGGGTTTATTACTTAATGCTCTGCAATCTAGTTCTAAATATAAGGTAATAATACTACACAATTCCACATTCATGGATCTGAAAACCCAGGTACCGTACAGCCCCTCGGTGCCTGTGTCTCACTCGACGGCTTGTGGGGATTTCCTAGTAAAGTATAAATTCTCCAATTTAGGATTATTATATGTACGTATACGCCATAACCCTAATTACGTACACCCTCGTAAGGAAGTCCGAAAATGTATTCAAAGAATACTGTATAATATATAGAAGATGTGATGTATAAAGGGAGTAAGGTGCAATCTGATCTCACCACCTCCACGCAACTCAACTCTTCTTCCTATACATATATATTTGTCGATAGAGATAACTGCAAAACCCCTTCTGCTTATCCTTTCCCCCATCTTCTCACAATGGTATTACCGTTCACATTTACTGTATCTAGTCGAGAATAACAGGGCTCATGCTCGCCATGTCGGTATCGACCCCCATGCAGGCAGCTTGTTTACTCAGGCTGAAGTACAAGGCTCTTCAATGCCGGAAGTTGTCTTCGAAGCAGATTTGGACCCAGATGTGGAGTCTACTGGGGAAATTTCTCGTGGCAAGCCGAAACAGTGGAAGAAGCAGTACAGGAGGTGGTAAAGGAGGTAGCCAGGGCAGTGCGAAATCAAACTCTGAAATTGCTATTTGAGAGGATAAGAATAAGTATGATGTCAAAAGTTGCGCATGGGGGTCGGGGGTTCATTTTAATAAAAGAGTTTCTGGGATTGTGGCAGAGGAGAGGGTATTTGTTTATGAAGCCTGATTCACTTGTGTAGTTGAACTTAGAACTTGTGCATATTCTGTGAAACCAAAAATCCAAATTGTTTTACCCAAGATCTCCCAGAAACAGCACATGCGGCAGGTACTGCGCTGCTGCAGCAGATCAAATTGCGCAACAAGAGCTGCAGCGCATAGTTTGCGAGCAATACTTTTTTTTTTCCATTATGCGCACCCTATAGGAAAGGAGATCCCCTATATGAGTTGTGATATGTGTTGGAACAGACAGTCATGCGCCACGCGCCGTGCCGACCTTGCCACAGGTTTCACCAATCTATTCCAGCGGTAAAAATAAGATGTGCATGGCGGCCCAAAGGCAACCGTACCTGACGATGAGCAGATCAAAATGATGTTCCTGTTGTAGATCTCACCTGGAAGAAGCAACATGGCTGGGTCGGATTTTAGTCACCAGTTCCATCTATACAGTACTTGCAGCTTTCCCTAATTTTGCTTTTTGGACGTCAGCAAGTTGGAAAAGTCTCGGACGAAAAGGGAGATGATCTCGGGTGAAAAATTCAATCACAAATCCGTAAAGACTCGGACATCATTGGTGCCAAAGAAATACCGCTACACTTGCATCTTCGGTAGTGAAGTTTGGATGCAAACTCCTCAGAATGTCTTAATTCGGTAATTTCCCTTATATCAACATCCGATTGGTTGCTTCTCTAACTAAGTGATCTAACTGTTCGTCACATGAGGCGCCCCTTGACCCGTGCATACTGGACAGTGAACAGCCGGTCGTGGTTTCAGTCAATTCGTGGTAACACTGTATTAAGATCGCCGTGTGTGTAGGGAGTGCCAGGCATGGTCACACTTCACTGTCAAACGGCAGAAGTGAGGCCAAAATTCGTGAAGCTAAAGCCTTAAAGTGAGGCGGCGGCCGTGAACTGAGTCTCGAGCGGCAAATATATGATAACAACTTATAATATATAATAAGCAATATTTGATCCTCGATATACATTGCATTGTACCTCGTAAAGTACACTCCCTCCCTTTTTGATGGTGGAACGTGCATAGGCGTAGTAATCATGACTACTCTTCATTTCCAACATTTAGCAGAAACGCTAAGAAGCTCAGTACACACGCTAAACCGCTGCAAGTCATAAACGGTCCGCGAGCTTGGATTGGGCATAAGTTGTGCTACAGCTAGCTACCAATGCCTCGCCTCCAACTGACGAGGTTCAATGAAATAATGACGAAGTGTTTTTACTTGTTGGAATTCCACGTGCCTTTATTCTGGAAAAGTTCGCTGTGACCCGAAATACAACGTAACCTTTAAGCTTCTCGCTAGCTCGTTCCAAGCAGCTTCATTACATCTGTTAAGGTCGTATCTGGAGCCTTTGGCGCTATCTACTACCTACAATCTAGGCGGGCATATAGCTTCGGGCCGTAAGCTTATTCGGCTTGATTTAGAGCTGGGGACAAGGTTTGAATTTCAACCTTCAAACCTACTCCAAATTTATATCAATAAACACAGTATAGCTTTTTTGGGAACTAGGAAGCCTTTAAAATCCAATGGGCTTTAACTACAAGGTTTGAGGCTGACTTCGCATGAAAATAGGACGGTGTAGATAATTGCAACAATACCGTTTGTGGTATCTGTATTACGGTTCTCAGCGTAGTATTCGATTTCTCCCCCAAGAGAATTGGCGTGGGGGGGTCTGAACCATCGTTCACGTTTTGTATGCTTGTGCGACGTCACATATCCAACCTTTTGAGCTTTCAAAACTTTGTAAGTCGTCATACTCCTGGCCCGCTGTGACTCCTTTCTGGTAGTTCACCATGGTTGGACACCGGCCGAGCGATGAGTTGCATTCTCGTACGGTCGACGTCTTACCTGCTCATCTCGTGTCGCGAAATACCCAAACTGGAAAGATGCAACAGACGAGCCAGCACCTGATGGGCTATGACATGGCACAGCTCTTTCAAACCATGGGAAATCGTTGCGAGTTGTTGGACAAGACAAACTCACGAACGCTCTGCAGAACGATCTACATGCAGCCAAAGATAACGACAAAGCAAGGCAGCCACCCACAAGCAAGATGGCACAAGGCGAAAATAATGATTGGGTAACCCACGTGCCTTTCCCCCACGAAGTGGTATTCTTGTAACGAACCTTGCAACTACTGGCAGCAGACACGCATAAAAGAACAGTCATGTGTTGTGGCGGAACCACGGACGCACCTTCGTACACTATTGTCCGTTTCTGTATGTACTGTAGTGAAGTCGTAAGGTGCGGAATACAGAGCATAGCTGCAAGAAAAGTTCTGATAAGAGTTGACGACTGAAGAAAGCAAGAACACGGACCCCGCGGAAACACGAGAGCTTCGAGCTTCAAAATGACCCAAATCGATTATCGTACGAAGTAAGTCCTCCCTGTACAGTACGTTGCAGGCTTGCTCACACGGATGTACTGTACCAAAGCCCCGGTACGAATTATCCAGTGATTGCGGCACAGAAAAGTCGGTGACACCTTGCTTTTAACTTCCTCCAAATTTGCTTCTCCCAAAGGATTGAGATCCTAGTTTTATATTGCGGCCCATTCGGCAAGCTTCCTTTGAGCCCGAGCTGGGTTTTCCGGGTTTGAGTACGTTGTACTTCGTACTAAGACAAGTCCTTTCCATCTCAAATCCCAACACAGCGGAGACGGCGGCGGAACTTACCCATAACGTTAGGTCCCAAAAGCCTTGTGCCGCTCAATACATGGTTTGAGACATCGAGGCTCAGATGAGATGTTCATTGGACAAGCTGCATTCCCTCGTACCGAGTCCGAGGGCCCATTCTCCCATTCACGGAAGCCACTTAGCGATGGTCACATGATGAGACAGGCTACCCTCAAGCTGCCGTCTCAATTATTGGGAGATCAATAATAGCGGTGACCGGCAGCCGGCGGGATTGGCTTCCAGATGCAGGGCGTCGCTGTACAACAATCTTGCGTAGTTGGATGCGTCTTACTCCTGTGCTGTGACGAGATGAGATACATTAGCGCTTAAGCAAGTGATGGTTTTGATCTTTGCGCGTGCATGCCACGAATGGAGATTGCTGATCGAAGCCTAAAGCCTACGGGACACGGCTTGTGCTGCAATTACGGGTGTGGTGATAAGTACAGTAATAATACTGTGAGCAGAGCTGGGAATAAATCCCTTTTCAGCAGAGTACGAGCGAGTGAGACGCCCTTTTGTTGCGGTCAATGGAAAAGATATATGCCTTGGCATAGCGGTGAAGAGTTTGGTAAGGACAGAAGGACAGAAGAAATTGACATGAACTAGCTGGGCGATATGGCGGCTCCACTTGTCGTCCATAATGTGAATGATTCGCAATAATCTCTCCCATTCCTACATTCCCTGTCTTGCCTCCATTTTTACTCTCCACTTCTCTCAGTTTGATACAGAAGTTATGATTTAAACTTTTCTTCACCCGGCATAAGGTAGTGATAATCATATTCAACCCTCTAATATTGCGTTTCAAGCCCTGGGTCTTTGACATTGCGCTCGAATGTGACAGGTAGCATGTCTTCCTGAAATCCTTTCGTGCGTCTAATGCGTGGTCAACGCGTGATCCTATGAGTTATGATCTACGGTCTCGGACAGTGCATCTCAACTACCGGCGACGACGCAATGCGACATCGCCAGCTTCAGGGAACAGTCCAGTACATCATGTGCAGCCGGGGACTAGGCTCCGGAACCCTACTGGAGGTCAATGTTGTAAACGTGAGTCTCCAAGAAGAATGGAGAATAAAGAGTGGAGCGATGTTCATAAAAGATAGAAGAAGATGAAAAATCCACTGGGCATTTCAATCTAGGCGAGCAAAACGATCTTCAGACCCGGTCCGTCCTCTTCGTACAGTAGACCCTTTGGCAAGTCAGCAAAATATACAAAGAAACACAAAAGGGTAACATTTGCCTCGGAAACCTCAGCAAACCGGAAAACTGCATCATGAATCGTGAGTGATTTAGGGACTCTATTATCCTCTCCCTAGGTCGGCGATGATGTTTCAAGAATGGAGGACAGACATTGTCACACCTGCCAGTTCCCCTTGAAGTCACGTTTAGGTCGGTCAGGCTCACCAGGCCACCAGGCTCGCCAGGCTCGTAATCTTTTGTATCCATGGTGCCCTTGACATACCATACCACCATTGCATTGAGCGCGTATTCGCACGAAAGGAAGCAACAGCACCTAGTTCTGATAGGGAGAACTACCTCCGGACAAACCGCAAAATAGATTTCCCGCACTGTCACCTCAAAGCTTACCTGCCCATCAACTCCAGACAGCCACTGCAGGCAAAAGACGAATCGAGAACACCCGCCCAAACATCCAAATAACAACCAAAGGCTTTGCAACTATAAGATCATTAAACCAACGCAGCGAAACACAGATTGGAAACCAGTCGCAGGAAAAGGTGATTTCGGAATGGAGGAACCAAATGTTTACTTATGTTATGGTACGGGTAATAGGCCCGGCCCCCGCTTTCCCGAGCTCAAACCAGTAGTCATAGTAAAGCGAAATATATATCCAAATGAGCTGCCTCTTATATGTATGCATCGTGATGGTCTGGCCTCGCGCAACTAAATAAATTGATGCTTCCTCATCTCTACAGCTGAAGTCGTGCACTCGCTTTCCCCCTTGAGCGTAGGAGACAGAGTGAACCATCCGTCTACTGCGAATTCCCAACTAGCAAAACCCCACCACCCGAGAAGGAGCTATCTAATACCATCCCACTCCCCCCAACCGGAATGTCAATATTGTCTTCCTGCTGGCACTGGTTCCTCTCTCTCTTCTCATCCAGTAAAAAAGATACCTCCAAAATGGCGGAGATACAACGATGGGTGGTGAAAGAACCATGGCTCAATATACATTGCTCGCTCGGTGAAGGACCTTATTATGAGCCAGCAACCAACACCCTGCGGTTTGTGGATATCATTAAGAAGCAATTGCACACGGTGGGGGTTGCAGAGGGACCGAGGAGTTTGAAGACATTGCAATTTGATCAGCCATTGGGTGTGACGGCCGACATTGAGGGGGTGGACCCAAGCAAACGAATTTTGGTGGGAGGGAAGGGCGGGATTTTCCTTTTGCATAGGGAGACGGGGAAGTTGGACTTGTTGAAGAAGTTTTATGATAATGTGGATTTGGAGAGAGATGATAGTATGAGGAGTAATGATGGGGCTGTTGATCCTCAAGGACGGTTTTGGGTCGCAACCATGAACGACTTTCATGTTAGTCCTATGAGAAGTGATGGTAAGTAGCGATCCCTAATTTTTATGTCTTGATGTATGGAGAGAAGACGGACCTCGCGAGTATATGGGTGTGAGAACCAATTAAGAATGAGAGCTGTACTCCCATGTCATGGGCGAATAGTCAGTTTCGTTGCACAAAAAACATGTGCCAGAACCACTTTCATTGCTAACAAACGTCCTCAGGAATTCTGTTTCGCTTCAATAGCGACCTCACCCGCCACGCTTTGCATCACGCCCTCACCATTCCCAATAGCATAGGCTGGTCCCGCGACCAGAAAACCATGTATTTTACACACTCTACCAAAAAATGCATAATAGCATTCGATTACGCACCCGGCTCCGGCTCCATCTGCAACGAGCGAGTTTTCTGGACGTACGACGGTGCTGGTGATCCGGATGGATTCAAGCTAGACACCGAGGGCAATATTTGGCAAGCAATTTATGGAGATAGCAAAGTGGTGAAGATTTCGCCACAGGGGAAGGTGATTGGGGAGATTTTGTATCCCACAAGATGTATTACGTGTCCGGTGTTTATCGGGACCGAAATATGGGTTACGACAGCTGCAGAGGGGGATGCAAAAGAAGTTGAGAGTGCAAAGCTTGGGGGTGCGGTTTTCAAGGTTGATGTTGGAATCGGAGGTGCAAAGGAATTCAAGTTCAAGCTGGATGAGGATACCTAGATCTGAGCGAGTTGCGATTATGATTCCCAAGTCACTGGTCTAAAAGGAATTATATTTACAACGTTATAGTTGATCCTATAAAGTATTGCAGACCTCTTAAAATAACATTTTTAGGATGTCTCAAACCTTGAAATTGAACAGTGCAATCAGGCTTTCCTCGACATGTTCTTAGTCCATAAGCACTCGACACTACTGCAAGATCCAGAGCCATACGTAGCTGCTATGTTGAACAGAGAGTATTCTATTTTTCTCGTTGACTAATTTTCAAGAGTACTTTGATATACGAGAGTAGAAATGCAGTCAAAGCTCCCCTTCTGCCGTTGAATCTCCTGGGGCTTTCTAAAGAAACAGACTCGCAACCGATATATCCTAGGTAGTACCACAAATAATAGCAAATTGTCACATTTCCCTTTCGTTTACATATTTGGTTTTAAATTGTTGTCTCACCAGCTGCGCTTTAATTTTTTTGAAATAGATAGCTCCAAGTGATAACGGCCATCGTTTGCTAGGTTACTACTCTATTATCATAGTCATACCATCCAGAATTTTAATTCGCTCAGGCCGGAGGAATACTCGTTTCCGGTTCCGCCATGTTCCAGTCTATCATCTCCTCATTTGCATGGGTCTCAGATCCCAAATCGAGGCCAGGTTGCTATGCAGGCCAAATTCCTTAAGGTGGCTAGGAGGAACTCTGATTCACAGATATCGTACGTTCATCTATCAACTTAAATTATAATACAGTAAAGAAAGCGTTAATCGGTAGTCGTCTTATATACGTCTAAACACAAGTCTATTACAAAGGACGAAATTAGTGATCCCTTATCTGACAAAGAAGCAAAAAAACCAGAAGTCGAGTCTTATAGCAAATAAATTCTTTGATTCTCGTAGCATGTTTCATTTAGTTGTTGTTCAAATAGAGTCTTCCCTGACAATATTGACAGAAAGTAAACCTTAGACCATGTTGGAGTGTGTCAAACAGATTACTTTGTTTGGCTCCTTCCTCGAGACTCGCTTAAAAAGGGGCTGGTCGTAGGTTGAAACATAGCTTGGGCATTGAATGCTGATAACAGCTACTGCGTTTATACAAATAGCGCTATCACAGGTATATTACATTTCAATTGATGTAATATAGTAATCGGATAGACGATAAAGGAGCTAGATCAAGTCTACGGTGGTTGGCTGAAGCGCTGGCAACCATTCCATCTAGTAACATTTCTATTAAAATATTAAACTGCCAACTGCAAAAAGATTAATTAAACCACAGCATGGTTTTGCTTGGCCCGCGTAGGCATTGCAATTACACTTTTCATCAATATACTATTTGCATAAAGGCAAGTAATGGAAGCTGTTGTATCATTGATATGAAGTTATGGAAAGTATAGTGGGGTTGAGGGGTAGCATTCCGGGTACAACTACCTAGTTGAGAATAGCTTATACGTGAGTTGTAGTCCAAAGGCGGAAGCTCAACGGACCATTTACACAAACCCCGCTTCGACACCCGAGACTGCTACTGCTATCTGATACTGCTAATTGCTAACCGGAGCTCAAAAATTGAGGGTCTGCTCTGCTAGAAGCTTCTGATGTTTACTTATCTTCTGCCATTGCCTCCTCAGCTTCGAAGAACAGTGTACCACCATATCAAGCGACAGCTCTCTCACGCAAAACCTTTTCATCCTCAACACCAACAACTTGTAGCACATAACAGCTGGACGATACCATCTCTCAGTAGACAATTTGTAACCTCGCGACCGAACATGGCAGATCTTTCCGTCGAGCTTACTGCTCCCAATGGGAGAAAATACGCTCAGCCAACTGGTCTTTTCATCAACAATGAGTGGGTAAAGAGCAGCGATGGAAAAACCATCACTTCTATAAATCCTACGTAAGCTCTTCTTTATCTTAAGGTTTTACACATACTGACGTTCTCAGCGATGAGACCGAGATTACTACTGTTCAAGCTGCATCTGCTGCCGATGTTGACGCAGCTGTAGCTGCTGCACGCAAGGCATTGAAAGACCCCTCATGGCGAGATCTAGCTCCTACAGACCGCGGTAACATGATGATAAAGCTTTCCGAGCTAGTCAAAGAGCATGCCGAAACCCTGGCTACGATCGAAACCTGGGACAATGGCAAAGTATACTCTGATTCGTTGAACGGCGATCTTGCAGAGGTGGAGGGTACACTGAGATACTATGGTGGATACGCGGACAAGATCCATGGCCAGACTATTGATACTGGACCAGCGAAGTTTGCATACACGATTAGAGAGCCTGTCGGCGTTTGTGGACAGATCATTCCTTGGAATTATCCTTTGGCTATGGCTGCTTGGAAACTTGGACCAGCTCTAGCTTGTGGTAACACGGTAGTTATCAAAGCTGCTGAGCAAACACCTTTGAGCATTCTGTATTTTGCGAATTTGATCAAGGAAGCTGGCTTTCCACCCGGAGTTGTGAATGTCCTAAATGGATATGGACGAGAAGCCGGAGCTGCTATTGCATCGCATGTGGGCATTGACAAGATTGCGTTTACAGGAAGCACTGGTACTGGAAAAGAAATTATGAAGATGGCTGCTGTCAACATGAAGAATATTACTTTAGAGACCGGTGGAAAGAGTCCATTGCTCGTGTTTGATGATGCCGATCTGGACCAAGCAGTCAAGTGGGCTCACATTGGTATGTCACTTCATCTTATCTATATGTTATTTACTAATTTCCAAAGGCATCATGTCAAATCAAGGCCAAATTTGTACCGCCACTTCCAGAATCTTAGTCCAAGAATCAGTCTACGATAAGTTCATACAGGATTTCAAGACGCATACTCAAGAAGCATCCGTCGTCGGTGATCCCTTTGCAGAGACGTCCTTCCAAGGTCCCCAGGTTACCAAATCACAATATGAGCGCGTTCTTGGATATGCCAAAATAGGCAAAGACGAAGGTGCAACTCTAATTTCTGGCGGCGAAGCATTTACCAAAGGTCCTACTAGCAACAAGGGTTACTTCATTAATCCCACTGTATTTGCTGATGTCAAACCCAGCATGCAAATTTATCGTGAAGAGGTTTTCGGGCCTTTTGTAGTCATTGCAAGCTTCAAAACTGAGGAAGAGGCATTAGATATGGCAAATGACACAACATATGGTCTCGGTAGTGCAGTTTTCACCAAGGATCTTACCAGGGCTCATCGTGTTGCAAAACGGATTGAGGCGGGTATGGTCTGGATCAACAGCAGCAATGATTCTGACTATAGAATTCCATTTGGTGGTGTGAAGCAGAGTGGGATTGGTAGAGAGTTGGGAGAGGCTGGCTTGGCGGGATATACCCAGATCAAGGCTGTGCATGTCAACATGGGAACTATACTTTAATTGGTGAGAGGGGCGGCACCAATAAACAACATGAGAGAATATAAACTAGTATAGGACTAAGAATGTTTAATAAAGGTATCTCAATTGTATTGTGACCCAAATTGAAGTTCACAACTTTCACTAGTACCCGTCGTTGCAGTTGCATCTAGTTAACTCTGGCTCGTTTTACAAGAAGTTATGTATTCCCGACTGCTGTCAAATTATATGCCATCAAGTTCTAGACAGAATAGAAGCCGGCATTCATGGTGTTTAACATAGACAGATAAACCCAGAATAAGCAGAGAACATCACGACTCCCCAATACCAGAATCTTGGTCTTCAGCCTCAGTAACTTCCTTCTTGACTCGCTTTCCCTGTCCAGCTTTCTTAGACGACACAGGAGTCTTTCTCTTCAGCGGGCTCTCCTTCAAATCCTCTCCAGTTCCACTGCCCTCCTCACTTTCTAATTTACGTTTCTTTGGTGTTGACTACACAGATCTCTAATTAGCAAAAGTGCAGGAAAAAAGGAAGAAAACAATCCCCTGAGGTCTTTCCTCGAAAGGGACTGAAGTGTAAAGTTTACACGAGACTTACTGTAGGCGTGCCAGCAGAACCAAGACCTTCATGTTGCTTCAATCGCTGCCATCGTTTCTGCGCCGCCATCTTGGTAGGAACACCAATCTCACGGGCTACACGGTCCCAATCGATGGACTTGATCTCGGTTTGGGCGATCAGTGCAAAGAGAAGTTTGTAGTTTTCGGATTCGGCAGGCATCTTGATCGGTTTTTGTTTTTCTTCGGTGTCGGAGTGTTGTGTGGAATTGTGAGGCGTGGCTTTGCTTCAGAATCTAAATCTGTAAGGCGTGAGTGAGGGTGGTGTGAAAAAGTGGTTTTGGGCTGCGACGAGAATTGTGGGATGAAGAAGAAGACGATGACGAGAAAAAAGACATTGACAATGACGAGATGGCCGTGTATAAATTCCAGAGATTACCTGATGCGGGGTTGGTGAATACTGGAATAAAAAGCAAAGAGGATGGACAATGGCGTGGTGTTGTTTGCTCTTTTTCGGATAAATACGCAAGATAGCCTTGATAAACCCTTGTGAGAAGCAAGTCTCACCAAATCGAGGAATCGACAATGCTTTAGATTCCGGGTGTCTTGTGACATATCAATTTCTGCCTAGAGCGATTTATGAATTCAATGTACTCCCGACTGAGGATTGATTAAAGCCCTGGCTTCGCTTTTAGATCCTGGCACACTTAGAGATAACGTGTGGCTGCCCTTGATTTAAGCTGCAGAACTTGAGTTGGCGCATTGTCGAGTTTGGCTTTCTTTGCTTTTTGAATCCCGAAAGCTTGACGGGATTAGACAGGCAAACGGAAAGCCCCAATCTGCCATAGCGTTCTCTCGGTGTTGGTAGGACGGCACTGATAACCTTTTTTAATAATTTAGTATTAATATCCAGTTTGACAGGACAACGAAATGTGCCATTATATAATCTCAGTTTGTATTCCTAAGGAAGTCAGTTGTTTCTACTTGACAGGTCGAGTCATTTCACATAATTCTGTGTTCATATCATTTATCATTGTATCCTGATGCTCCGGATAACAAGAATTCAGAGTCAACGCACACTAAATATATTATTGTGCTTTGATTGTGTCACTTGCTTGACTCAGCCATGAATTTCATCGATTCAGCGACTCCGGAGCACACTCAACTTTCACATCTCTACAAATAAGCACCTTCTAGAGCTTCCAACTCCATAGTCTTCATCGCCTCTATAAGACTCCCTTTTATCCAAATACTCCAAATTCGTCAAATACTCAGAAACCTTCTCAAACGCAAGTTTTTTGATAGTCTCTGATAGTAATTATAGAAAGACCCGTTATCTCTCCCTCCTTTTCTGCAAGCGTTGCATCGGTGTCTAAGCCTTTCTGGAAAAAAGATTTCGAGCCTAGAGCAGGTTTATAGGCTAGCATTTAGGTGCTGAGCTTTCTATCCGCAATTTTCGGCTCCTTTAATGCAAGGTTACGAGCAGCTTGTATTTCTAGGTTTGGTGGGAGGTCTTTCGGGACGTGGCATTTACGAAAATTGTCAAGAGATGGAGAGCTTTGAGTCAGTCTCGTATTCCACCTATTTAAGTCCATCAGAATGGTCTTTTTTTAGAAGAGATGCGGTTGATTCTGAACTACTAGTCAGCGTTCATTTCATCAAGCACTTCGCCACATTCAAACCTGACTTTTCTTTTCTGTGTTTGAATGTTTTGAATTCTTAGGGATTAAAATTCGTACATATCCGAAGCTTACATTCCTGGAATGTAGATAACTGAGAGAAAGAACTAACTTACTTTTGCCCTTGACCCAAACTCCAATTTCTACAGTAAAGGATCTCAATTGCAAACTCCATTCCTTGGCAAATGCGCCTCGATTAATACTTCTCTCCAACTCAGCAACTACTTTCTCAATTCTCAAAGCTCGATTATAGTCATCCCTTCTCTCTTTCCCATATACTTTTGTAGCTACCCAAATACCTCAGGAATGCTCGACCCAAAGGCCCCAATACTTCAATTAGCTTAGCTTTCCGTTCCTCTACTTCCCTAGTTTTGTTTCTTAGTAAATACCTTATAGCTTCTTAGCTTTATCTTGTTATTTATAGCCCATTTGAAATATATATAAGCAGGAAATGGCTGTCTAGATACTTAGATTCTATCTCTGGCCCTCCAATCCGCAAACTTGTTATAAGTTGCCTCGACATTTACACGATACCGCTTCTCAAGACTAACAACACTTCAATCTCATCTTGTGGTGGTAAGATATTTCTACCAAGATCCCTGGCATGGAGGTCATGACAGCCTTAGCATTGCAGGCGTTTAAAGGCATCGAGAAGTTTGTCGGAGGGTAAAAGCCATCCTTGGGCGTGGAGGATACAGTTCAAAGCTTCTATATGGTCGCCAGTTATGAGAAGTGTTCTGTGAGGGCGTGTCGTAGCGATGGCAGAGAGGAAGAAGTAGTAAAGCGTTCTGTAATTGAGGTCTATGGAGGCATGACGTTCGAGATGATTAGACATGTTGAATGGCTCTATAATAGTGTGTTTTGTTTGAGCTTTTAGCGGAATAATGATATGGATTAGTGAGGGAGTAGATTGGCCATGGACTTGAATTAATTGGTATTGTTAAACTTCGAAGGTACGATTCAGTAACAGTGTATTGGCGATATAGTATTACTTTTTAGAGTAGCCAAACAATGATTTAGTGACTTGATGGGATTCATTTTTGCTGATTCTATTTCTGAAGAGTTGATTCGATGAAAAGATATTTTTTGCATTGAATTCGTTTTTGGGAATGTGGCCAAATTTGCGTAAGGGACGCAGCAAGTCTGGAGCGTATTTCAAACTCGCATTCTAATTCACGTCTACGTCACAGTCGAATGTAGATTTGAGTAAGTTATATTTCATTTGAATGTTCATTGCATTCTAGGCTGTGACATGAGTACATTTATCAGTCATATATCCCCAGGTACGCCACCCAACCGGAGAGAACTCCCGCTAAACCAGAGAAATGCAAACGCAAAGAGGCCACGAAATACGCAGACCATCATGTTACATTCAATACTCGAAGCCAGAACGGCCAAGCATGATACCAAAGCGCCTTGTTTTGGATTTTGTCCCCCAGAGTCTCAAGACAAGTCATAGTGCTTTTCCATATGCACATTTATAACGCCAGAAAACAAAGGGGTATAAGTATGTACGGCAGAGTAATCATCAGCTTCGAGTGAACGAGCCAATGTCTGCTGAGGTAAATGTACCGGAGTAAAGGACTGCTACCGACCATTAAACTCCGATGCTACCAGGGCCATAGCTGGTTTGACGTGGGCCAAGTGGAGACTGGGAGTTGCCATAGGACTGGACAAATTAGCAGAGGACGTGGTTAGTATGTAAAACTACTAACCTTCTTCGGTCGCTTGCGTCCTCCCATTGCATCCTCACCATCTCCGGTAGAGTAGCCAGGATCATGCACATCGTCATCTGCATAACCCTCTCCATAGCCTTCGTAGACCGAATCGCCGTAACGTCGCTTCGCATTATTGCGTTGTGGACGGGTTGGTTCTGCTTTTGCCATACGTTGTGCACCGCCGACTTGGTGTGTACCACTTTGATAAACTGGTGTGCGTGCCCCACTGTTGTTTGCAGCCTTCACCTGTCCGATAGGGGTAGCAACTGCATCTTTCTTTGTCTCAAGACCTAGGACTTTTGGGTTCCAAACATGCTTGGGGATGGATCCCTTCGCCATAACGACAGCCTTGCCAAGTATTTGAGGGGCAATGATAGGCAGATTCTCTGACATTGCGATCGCAACGGAACCAAACTCACTCTGCCAACGGGCTTCTCCCTCTGCTCTCTGTTCATCAGTGTAACCTGGGTTTACCATTGCCCATAGAGTATCTGGTGCATCAATGGCTTTTGTGTCTGCATCAAATGCCCCAGCTAGTTTTAGTGACTTCATAATGCCCTTGTAACTCTTACGAATGTTCTTTCCCTTGGTCCCATCAGGGTTTTCTCGCGCGACGCTTTTGGCAATATCCTCGAGGCCATAAAGCTGGTAGAGATCTTGTCGAAGAGGGACGCTTGACGCAGGATGAGCTGCACATTAAACTCCATGTTAACCAAGTACTACTGTAAATGATGTTTGGGGGGCTAGAGCAATACTATGCCTAATCAGGGAACATATGGGAAGAAGGAAGCCTTACGAGATTTGCAAAGGAGGTACTTTGGGCCTACATTCAGGTGTAGGTCTTTGATACTGACTTCGCTATCCTCGAGGTGCAATTTCTTCTGTTGTCGCTCCCCGTTATCTTCCACATCTCGCTTGCGCTTGTTCGATATATCATCTGAGTACGCTGTTTCCGCCATCATATCTAAGGTTGACATGCTACCGTTGATGCTGTGCGCTGGGGTCGGTAATGAATTGCCTTGAGGCGATGTGGGGAGTTTGTGGTGTGATTCCGTTGCGTTGGAGGAGGGCTGAGAAGGACTTTGTGGTGAGGGAGGGTGGTCGGACGGCATCTCGGTGGATGTTCAACAGATGGTGATGTTATTGTTCAATTCGCAAATAATAAACGATCGTGTGGTGTGTTGTCAGTGAAGCCTCGTATTTACCAAGAGCCTGCGATATGCGCAAGCAACCGTATTGAAGGCTGCTCTTTCGAGGCACGCCAGTGAAGAACTCTGTATCCGTAAATCGATGGGAGATGTCTGGTAGTGATCGAGTTGTGCAGCTTCTTCTTTTAGATTCTGTCGGCAAGGGAGAAGTCGTCAAGTCGCCGACCACGGTCGCAAAGTCGCCCGTAGCGCACCTGGTGAGGATCGCTCAGCGTCTAGCCCTACTGCATCCAGTACTTGTATGATTGATATTCGAGCTGATATTGATGTTTCCCTTTGGCGACGTCGAATTTGTCGGTTGTCGAGGGTCGCTGTCGTTGTCGTTGTCGGAGATGGATGATGAGATGAGGTTGAGGGACCTGCCCTTTCCTAAGATCGGCCCAGCCTTGGCGATACCGCCTTAGTCAGACACGTCACGTGGGTAATCGATACCTTTCACATAGTTTTTATAAGATTAATTTTGATTTAAGTTATTTAGACTATATTAGAGAACTGATTAGTTCTGGTTTGCTTTCCTATACTGTCATTCTTCATGAATACTTTATTTTATTGTCCAGATTTCTCGGTAAGTATTTGGGAGGCTCCAATTTGGGGTTAGTATGATTTTCGGAAGGTGCCGTAAGGGAAGGTTTCTCCAAAAATTATTTTGGAGGGGGATGCAAAATTCACCATAGAGTATTTAACAACATGTCGAAACGACAACGCCCTTCAGAAGATCAGGAGGATGCTCCCATAGATGTTATATCTGATACAGAGCAAACTCCCCCCTCCAAAAAAGCACGAAAAGAAACCAATGCCTCAGCCCGCCGAACACTATTCGTCCGCTCTCTTCCAGCAGTAGCTACAAGCGACAAATTGACTGAATTATTTTCTCAAAATTACCCAATCAAGCATGCTACTGTGGTCATTGACCCAGAGACTAAACAGTCAAAGGGTTATGGCTTTGTCACCTTTGCAGATGCAGAGGATGCAGGCAGGGCTCAGGAAGAGTTGCAAGGTCACAATTTCATGGGCAGGAAGATGAAGCTGGAAATCGCTGAACCAAGATCAAGAGAAATGGGGGCAAAAGGCGTGGATGGAAAGAAAAAAAGTGTCATATCTGAAGAAGCTGCTGCTGTTAAAAAAGCTCGTGTGGATAAGATGGTTGAAGACCGCAGACCCCCAAAGCTCATCATTCGAAATCTGCCCTGGAGCATCAACACACCTGCGAAGCTGGAAGAGCTGTTCAAGAAGTTTGGAAAAGTCAAGCATGCTGATATACCGAAATCCAAAGACGATAAGCAAAAGGGATTCGGATTTGTGGTTATGCGAGGCAGGAAGAATGCAGAGAAGGCTTTGGAGGCAGTCAATGGGTCAATGGCAGGTGGCAGAACGTTAGCTGTGGACTGGGCGGTCGATAAGGATGTATGGCAAAACAAGAACAAATCTGAGGATGTCAAGGTGGACGAGGAAAATGAAGTTGAATCTGATGGAGGAGCACCGATTGATAAAAAGGCACCTGCAGAGGACAATGAGGAGGATGATGTTGCAAATTTCTTTAAAAACTTTGGAGATGAATTGGAATCCGAGCCAGAGACTGGAGACGAAGATGAGCCTAGTGATGAGGATCTCAGAGAGGAAGACGACGAAGACGAAGATTCTGAAGATTTTGAGGATATAAAAAGTGATGATGAGAGTGAGGTTCAAATGCCGAAGAAAGAGAAAGTATTGATTACCGACAACTCCTCAACATTATTCATTCGCAACCTGCCCTTCACCATCCGCGACAACGCGCTTAAGGAGCACATGGAAAACTTTGGCCCGGTACGATATGCTCGAGTGGTTATGGATAGGGTTACGGGCCAATCAAAGGGTACTGCATTCGTATTTTTTTACAACCCTGAGGACGCAAATTCTTGCTTCAGCAATGCCCCACGATATCAACCCACTGGAGCAAATGCCACCAAAGCCGCCGATGCACCAAAAACCAAACACTCTCTCCTCGAAGACGAGAATGCCGATAATACTGGACTGTATACTATCGAAGGCCGAGTAATGCAAGTAGCCAAAGCCGTCGAGAAAGAGAAAGCAGTCAAACTCACTGAAGATGGCACCAACTTCCGCGATAATCGCGACAAAGATAAGCGTAAGCTCTACCTTTTATCCGAAGGTACTGTCGCCTCCGGAACACCCCTCTACGATGCTCTCGCTCCCTCAGAAGTAAAAATGCGTGAAGACAGTGCCATGCAACGTAAGAAACTCATCCAAAACAACCCGACTCTCCATCTAAGTCTCACCCGGCTCTCCCTCCGCAACCTCCCCCGAAACTTGACATCCAAAGAACTCAAAGCTCTCGCCCGAGAAGCAGTCGTTGGCTTCGCGAAGGATGTCAAAGACGGCGTGCGCACCCAGCTTTCGAAGGAAGAAGAAGCACGTGGAGGTGACGAGATGCGTGATGCTGAAAAGCAACGCAAAGCCAAAGGAAAAGGTATCGTGCGTCAAGCCAAAATTGTTTTCGAGGGCCGTGAAGGCGCGAAAGTTACGGAAGAAAGCGGAGCGGGGAGATCAAGAGGTTATGGATTCGTGGAATACAGTAGTCATCGTTGGGCGCTCATGGGACTGCGATGGATGAACGGACACGCCATGACGAGTTCGACGGGCAAGAAACAACGGCTTATTGTAGAATTTGCGATTGAGAACGCGCAGGTTGTGCAGAGACGGAAGGAGAAAGAAGAGAAAGCACGCTTACGCTCTAAGGAGGTTGTCGCTGCTCGTGAACGTGGTGAGGCACCTGAGAAAGAGAAGAAAGTTCTGCCGAAAGATGTGTTGATGAAGAAAACACGTACAGGAGGTGGTAAATTCGGCAAGGGGAAGGGCGGGCCGAATGGCAGAGGGCGAGAGGGGGCAGAGGAACGACCGAAGAAGAGTTTCGATAAGGTGACGAGGAATAAGCTGGGTGTGAGAGGTGGTGTGGATGGGGAGCGGAAATTGGGCGGGAAGAATGTTAAAGCTACCAAGAAACCAGAAGGTGCAGCAGACTCCGAGAAGAAATTCAAGCCTGGCTTTGCGCCTGGCGAGGAGGGACGTTTGGCCAGGAGGGCACAAATTATTGAGAGGAAGAGGATGTATCGACGGAATCGCAAGGGTTGAAGGATGAAATCACCCCGTGGATAGATAACTATCTAGTGATGAGAGTTCGGAATGAAAAAACTTTGTTTTAGATTATATCAATTGTCATTACTCAAGGTTCTGCAGACCACGCCATCTGGAGATCCATAAAGGAAGTTCTAGAAAGGCGAACATAATTCATCGAGGTAGCTATATGTTAGCCCTTTTTACCGAGCAGGAAACCCATTAATGTATGTACAAGTACTGTAGATTATACGTCGAGGATCACCGAAACTCTGCATGAAGACCACTATAGTTTGTTATATGTAGTTAGATTTCTTATTTTCTTTTTTTGACAAAAACTGATAACATAAACCACCCATTCCCAAAAACGCTCACTCCCCAAATCATAATGAAGTCCAAGAAAAATAAAAACAACCCGCAACCATCTACCTATATACAAGTTGACCTATTCGCCCCCCTCCCCCCCCCAAACAGAGAATCTCATCCAAGAACTTTTTATTTGAAAACCTACCACCAATCACCCTGATCGTGCATGGCTGCCGCCACCTTGACGAAGCCGGCAATGTTACTGCCCGCGACCAAACTTGGGAACTCGCCGTCCTTGGGCTGGACGTATTTCTTAGCCGTCTCTAGCCCGTTCTTGAACGCCTCCTCCATGATGCCCTTGAGTCTCTCGTCGACCTCCTCGCTGGTCCAGCTGATGCGCTGAGAGTTCTGTGCCATCTCGAGACCCGAGACCGCAACACCGCCGGCGTTGGCCGCCTTGCCTGGCGCATACCAGATGGCCTTCTGCAGCTCGGATTTGCGGTGCGCCTCGAACACGTCGATGGCGGCTTGCGTGCAGCCCATGTTGGAGCCTTCGGCGATGAAGCGCGCGCCGGAGGCGATGAGGGCTTCAGCTTCTTCCTTTGACACCTCGTTCTGTGTCGCGCAGGGAAGTGCTACGTCTACCTTGACGTGTGTCCAGGGACGAGCTCCGTCTTTGTATTCAAATTTGGTTTCGCTCTTGAATTCGGTGAGGGCTTGACGCTTGACTTTGAGGGCGGCGATAGCTTGGATGTCGGCGGGAGAGAAAGAGGAGCCGGAGGAGGCTACGATAGCACCTTGAGAGTCGGAGAGGGAGAGAACGGTTGCGCCGAGCTCAATGGCTTTAAGGGCTGCGTATTGGGCGACATTACCGGAGCCGGAGATAGCAACGGTTTTGCCTTCGAAGGTGCCTTGGTTGGCATATTGGATCATGTGGTTAACATACTATTGGCTTATTAGCTTCCCATTCTCTCTTTTTTCAAGGCTCAGAAATGGGATTGGAACATACGTAGACGAGACCAAAACCAGTAGCCTCGGGACGGATCAAAGATCCACCCCAGCTTCCTCCCTTTCCAGTCAACACTCCCTCCCATTTGTTCTTCTCGGCACGGTAGGCACCGAACAGCCATCCGATCTCACGACCTGAAACTCCGATGTCTCCAGCTGGTACGTCGGTGTCGGCTCCTATGTGCTTGTTGAGCTCGCGCATGAAAGCTACGCAGAACTTGCGGATCTCGTTGTCACTCTTGCCCTTGGGGTCGAAATCTGCTCCTCCTTTGCCACCTCCAATGTTTACTTGGGTTCTGTTAGTTCTGTGTTTTATGCATCCGCTTAGGAATGGAAGGGGGCCCATGGGCACTTACAGCCAGTTAAAGCATTCTTGAAGATCTGTTCGAAACCAAGGAACTTGAGGACAGACAAGTTGACAGTAGGGTGGAAACGAAGACCTCCTTTGTAAGGACCAAGAGCCGAGTTGAATTGCACACGGTATCCGCGGTTGAGTTGTGGTTGTCCCTTGTCATCTTCCCAGACGACACGGAATTGGATGATACGCTCTGGGACAGAGACAATCTTCAGGGCAGTTTTGTATTCTGGGTGTGCTTCAAAGAGGGTGCTGTTTTCGAGGGTTGAGGCCAGCTCTGTTTATTCATTATTAGTTCTTGTTCGGAAAGGGGGGAAGTGGAAGAGGGAGTTACCATTATAAGCCTGCTCAAACTCTGGCTCCGAGGGAAGGTTAGACATGATTGCTGTATTGGGTATCTTTGGGTATAGGAAAGTAAAAGCAGATAGATGATGTTCAAAGGGAAATCTCAGGATAGGGACTATGTAATGCAATTTTGCGTAGAGCAGAGCAGCGTAGAGAAATGGGAAGAGAAGAAGAGAGAGCGAGCATGATGGGAAGCTTTTATGTATGATGGAGGTGGGGGAGGTTAGACCTCAATCTTCACCGTCCAGCCAACCACTCACGAAGCCGGATCGCAGTGAATGCCGCAACAAGAGAGCCAAAAATCAGACTGGTGGCTCATGTTTGGCTCCCTGGCCGAATCACCAGTGGCTCCCATCTACCCAACGGCCGGAGTTGTGACGTTCATGATGTTCCGCAATCGGCTACGTATTTGACTGTCTGTGAAGCTAGCTTGCGCTGGGAGCCCGGGGAGCTCTGGCTGGAGTTGGGTTCTTCGTGGGGCCATCTTACATTACTGGATCTTTATTGGGATTCACAGGCCAT